>SESD01000250.1_pt1 | contig 33194 bp, 30 predicted proteins | sample 3171411 | NCBI WGS metagenome assembly SESD01 (sample SAMN06051880, study PRJNA518727) | freshwater metagenome | biome: subpolar coniferous forest; feature: holomictic lake; material: water; isolation source: holomictic Lake 442, 16.5 m depth | place: Canada: near Kenora, Ontario | collected...
CGAGGTTCGCATGTCTCGCTCGGCACTGAAGGATCAGGTCTTCATGAACATGGCGCTCGAGCTGAGCCGCCTGGGGACCTGCTGCCGCCTGAAGGTGGGGTCGGTTCTGCTGCGGGCGGATGGCGGGGTGGCTGCGGCCGGCTTTAACGGGGCGCTGCCAGGCATGGCCCACTGCACGCCCGAGACCTGCAAGCCCGGCCAGCGCTGCCTGCACACCAGCCATGCGGAGGAGAACGCCCTGGGCTTCTGCGACGGCTCCGTGGCGACGGCCTATGTCACCCATGAGCCCTGTCTGGTCTGCTGCCGCGCGCTGGTGCGTCGGGGTGTGCGGCGCGTGGTGTTCCAGCATCCCTACACCAGCATCGCTGACCAGGAACGAGCCGAGCGCCAGGCCATCCTCGACCACTTCGGTGTGGCCTGGGAACAGCTGGGTTGAAGTCAGGCCCAGGGGGCGCATACTGCACCACGTCCCGCCCTCTGGAGTGACCCGGGTGCCCGCTGAATCCATCCATCTGCAGGTGAATGGCCGCGATCTCGAGGCACTGGCGGGGACGTCGCTGCTGGCGCTCTGCCAGCGCGAGGGGATCCCCGTGCCGACCCTCTGCTCGGACCCCCGCCTGAAGCCCTCCTCCACCTGCCGGCTCTGCGAGGTGGAAGTTGCGGGCGAGGAGCGGCCCCTCTGCGCCTGCGCCACCGAGGTGCGGGAGGGCATGGTGGTGCAGACCCACACGCCCGCCCTGGAGGGCTTCCGTCGGACCATGCTGGAGGCCTATGCGGCCCACATCCCGGCCGAGGATCCGGCCCGCTTAGAAGGCAAGCCCTTCCGAGCCCTGCTGGATGCCTATGGCGTGACTCCCAGCGGTGTGCGGCACGGGGACCGGCGGCTGCCCCACCACCCCTACCTCGATGTGGACTTGTCCTGGTGCGTGGCCTGCGGGCGCTGCGTCCGCATCTGCCAGGAGCTCCAGGGCCAGGACATCTGGACCATGGCGGGTCGGGGCATGGCGGTCCATCCCGCCCCTCAGCTCGCGGCTGGCCTGCTCGACAGCGGCTGTGTCAGCTGCGGAGCCTGCGCGGACACCTGCCCCACGGGCGCCATCGAAGACGTCACGCGGCTGGCCCACGGCCTGCCGGAGCGCTGGGTGCGGACGGTCTGCCCCTACTGCGGCACCGGCTGCGAGCTGGACCTGGGCGTGAAGGCCGGGCGCATCACCGAAGCCCGGCCGGTGCTCGAGGCGCCCGTGAGTCGCGGCCACCTGTGTGTGAAGGGGCGCTACGGGTTTGGCTTCAACGACGCGCCCGACCGCGTCACCTCGCCTTTAGTGCGCCGGGACGGAGCCTGGGTGGAGGTCTCCTGGGAGGAGGCCTTGGACGCCGCTGCGGCGGCCCTGCGCCGGGCCGAAGGGAAGGCCGGGGTGCTGGCCTCCAGCCGCGCCACCAACGAGGAGAACTACCTCGCCCAGAAGTTCGCCCGGCTGGTCCTGCGCACCCACAACATCGACTGCTGCGCCCGGGTCTGCCATGCCCCCAGCGCTGCGGGTCTGGCCGAGGTCTTCGGGGCTGGAGCCGCCACCAACTGCTTCGCGGATGTGGAGGAGGCGGGGCTGTTCCTGGTGGTGGGCGCCAACCCCACCGAGAACCACCCCATCGTCGGCGCGCGGATCCGCCAGCGGGCCCGGGCGGGCGTGCCGCTCATCGTGGTGGATCCCCGGCGGACGGAGCTAGCCGCCCTGGCTACGGTGCACCTCGCGCTGCAGCCCGGCACGAACCTGCCCCTCCTGCTGGCCATGGCCCATGTCATCCTGCGCGAGGGCCTCACGGACACGGCCTTCCTGCAGGCCCGCACCGAGGACTTGGCGGTCTTTGCGGCGTCGGTGGAGGGTTGGTCGCCGGAGCGCGCCGCCGGCATCTGCGGCGTTCCGGCCGAGGCCATCCGCCAAGCGGCGCGGCTCTATGCCACCACCCGGCCTGCCATGTGCCTGCACGGCCTCGGCGTCACGGAGCATATCCAGGGCACCGACACGGTGGCGGCGCTGGCCCAGCTGGCCCTGCTCACAGGCAACGTGGGCATCCCCGGCGCGGGGGTGAACCCTCTGCGCGGCCAGAACAACGTCCAGGGGAGCGCGCAGATGGGCTGCGAGCCGTCCCGTCTCACGGGCTACCAGAAGCTGGCCGCGGCCCAGGACACCCACGAGTCGGTCTGGGGCGCGGCGCTGCCTGCGGAGCCCGGCCTGACGGCCATGGGCATGGTGGACGCTGCCGGTGAGGGCCGCCTGAAGGCGCTGCTGGTGATCGGCTATGACCTCCTGCTGAGCCACCCGGATACCGAGACCACAGCGGCCTGCCTCAACGCCCTGGACGACCTCATCGTGGTGGACCTCTTCCTGACGGAGACCGCCAAGGCCTTTGGCACCATCTTCCTGCCCGCCGCCAGTGCCTTCGAGAAGGAAGGCACCTTCATGAACAGTGAGCGCCGGGTGCAGCGGGTGCGCCAGGCGCTGTCGCCCAAGGGCCAGAGCCGCACAGACTTGGCGATCCTCTGCGACCTGGCGGCCTGCCTGGGGGCCGGGGCCCACTTCCGCTTCGATGATGCCGCGGCGGTGTGGGACGAGGCGCGACGCACCTGGCCCGCCATCGCCGGCATCAGCCACGCGCGGCTGGATCGGGAAGGAGGCCTCCAGTGGCCCTGTCCCACCGAGGGCCACCCGGGCACACCGCGGCTGCATGGCGGCGCCTTCGCGGGTGGCGGGCCCGCACGGTTCCGCCCCTTCCTCTGGACGCCCAGCGCTGAGGTGCCGGACGCAGCCTACCCCTTCCTGCTCAACACAGGCCGCAGCCTCTTCCACTTCAACGCCGCCACCATGACCCGAGGCACCCTCAATGGTCGCCTAGCCCCCGATGACTGCCTGGATCTGCATCCCGAGGATGCCCAGGCTCTGGGGGTGGAGAGCGGCAATGCGGTGCGGGTGGAGAGCCGCCACGGCGCTTTCACCCTCCGGGCCCGCCTGACCACGGAGGTGCGGCCGGGCGAGCTCTTCGCCACCTTCCATGCGGTGGAGGCCTGGGTAAACCGTGCGACGGGGCCGGGCCGGGACAGCGTGACCGGCACCCCGGAGTACAAGGTCACAGCGGTGTCCCTGCAGAAGGCTTAGATCCCCCTCTCCTCCGTGTAGGGGACCGGGTTCGGGTCGATGGCCACCTCGGTGCCGTCGTCCAGCAGCAGCATGGGTGGGTTGCCGGCCCGCACATCGACGATGGTGCGGCCGAGGAGGCGCTCGCGGCGGGTGTGATGCCAGGGAATGCCCACGGGGTAGGTGCGCCGGTAGGCCTCCAGGGGTGCCTCCAGCTCCTGGAACAGGTGGGCCAGGGCCGCATCCAGGGCGGCTTCGTAGCCCTTGGGGACCTCTGGATCCAGGCCGGCGGCCGCAAGGAAGGTCTCGGCCGGGAGCCGCTCTTCCAGGGTGGCGGGCGCCCAGGGGCCCGGGCCGGGGTGATCGGGGGTGCGTCGGCGCAGTACCACGGGGCGGTCCCGGTGGATGGCCAGCCAGAGGGACACCCGGCAGCAGGGCCCCCGACCCTCAAAATCCAGCGCCGTCTGAGCCTCGTCGTGGAACACCACCGCCCGGAGGGGCAGCCACTCGAAGGTCTCCACCACCTTGGCTTCCACCGGACCGTCAGCCCTGTCCCGGAGGCCCGCCACGGCGTCAGCGAAGGCCAGGCGGAGGTCGGCCAGGCTCAGGATGCCCTCGGGCAGGCCCTGGGGATCCAGGGCCAGGGGCGGCTCATGCCAGTCACCGGCGAGGGCCGGCAAGACCTGCTGGAAGAGGATGAGGGCAGGGTCCCAGTCCCAGTGGTGGGCCGGGGCATAGCCCAGCTCCCGGCAGACATCAAACCAGGCCCGGTGGAGGGCCGTGGTGCCGGGCTGGTAGATGGTGTGGCCATCGAGGATGATCTCGCTCCCAGCGTCCTGGGGGGCCTGGCGACGGACCAGGCAGATCTCGTGGCGGGCTAAGGTGGCCAGGGTTGTCTCGTGGTAGGGATGGTCCGACTGCCGCAACACGCGCAGCGGCGCTCCGAGGATCCAGGCATCCATGGCCATAAGGCCTCCCTGCCATAGGAAACCTGGGTTCCTTTGGGAGTCGCGTCAATCCCCCGAAACCATGAACTCAGTCCACCCGCTGGAGTTCCATCCCGGGGTAGTAGTGCGCCAGGACCTGCCGGAAGGTGGCCCCCTCCAGGGCCATGCCATAGGCGCCGGTCTGGCACATGCCTAGGCCGTGCCCCCAGCCCCGGCCGTAGAAGATCCAGCGGCGCTTGGCGCCCTGGCCCACGGTGAGCCAGCGGAAGACGTTGTCCTTGAGGCCCAGGAGGCCGCGGATGTGCATGCCGCGGGCCCGGTGGGGGGCACCCCGCCCATCCACCAGGGTGAGGTCCTCCACCCGGCCCTGGTCGTTGTAGACGGCTTTAAGCTCGCGGATCCCGTCCACCTTGATGCGCTTGGAGACCTGGGCCACCAGCTCGGCTTCGGTGTACTCCACTCGCCAGTGGGCCGTGGGGTTGTAGCGGTCCCAGGAGGCTCCGTCCGGGTCCAGGCGGCGCACCAGGAGCAGGGCCTGGCCCTCCTCGGAGGGGATCCACTTGAGACGGTCCCCCACCTGGATATCAGCCTTGGCCACGAGGCGGAGGCTACCATCCGGGGCCTCCTCAGCCAGCAGGGCACCGGGGGCCATGGGCAGGGGTTCGGGGCCACCCCGCTTGCGCCGCACCTGGCGGTCCGCCAGGAGGGACCCCTCGGCGGGGGTGAAAGGCTCCAGCTCCTGCCACAGGCGGGCCAGGACCACGAGGGCCTGGCGCAGGGTCAGGGGGCCGGCATCGCTCCAAACGGCCGCCGGGACCACGCCACGCCGGGTGAGGAAGGCCGCCAGGGGGCGGTCAGCCGAGAGGCTGTCCGGGAGGAAGTAGGCCTCGTCCTGGGGGCGCTCCTGCCCAGCCACCAGGCGCTGGAAGCCGAAGGCCCGGGCCAGGGCCAGGCAGAGGTTCCCCTGCTCCAGGGGGCGCTGCTCCAGGGATAGCCGGCGCTGCAGGGCCCGGACGGGGGCCGCCAGGTCCTCGGTGGTGGCGGGCTGGGCCAGGCGGGGGCCGGCGAGCCAATCCGCTGGGAGCCCAGCCGTGGCGAGCCGCAGCAGCTCCCAGCTGAGCCAGGGCTGTTGGGCCTCCGGGGTGACGGGCAGGGCCGAGGCGAAGGGCAGGGTGAGGGGCTTGGTGGGGTAGCAGGGGGCGGCTTTCAGGTAGGGTGCATCGCCGCCGAAGACCTGGGCCACGTCGGTGGTGTGGCCCCCGCAGTTGGCCATAAAGAGGGCCTGGATGGGCTTGCCCCGGTGGGTGGCGAAGAGTCCCTCGGTCTCCAGGATGGCCCGGTCCGTGAGGGCCTGCTCCCCGTCCCGCCCGCCGTAGACCTGATCGGCGATGGTGTCGCTCATATCGAAGCCGTCGGCGGCCCGCTTGCCGCGGTTGGCCACCGCATAGGTTCGGGCCGCCACGGACTGAGCCTTGAGGGCCTCCAGGGCTGGGAACTCCCAGGCCCCCATCTCCTTGGGCACCACGCCGCGGAGGTAGGTCTCCAGGTCCACGGTGTTCACAACAGTGAGGCGGCCCTGGGCATTAGGGATGATTTCCACCTTGCCCCGGTAGCGGCCCTTGCCCTGCAGGGTGGAGAGCTCGCCGGCGGGCCGCAACCAGATCCCTGCGGTGGGCAGGGCACGGCGCTCGTAGCGCTCGTTGATGGCGTAGAGGGCCCGGCCCTTGCGGGGGGCGGCGGCCCGGGGTTCCGTGGCCACCCAGAGCTCGTCATAGCCCAGGTCCTGCAGCTTCTGGAGGATGGGTTCGGCGGCCCGAGCCTCGGTGAAGTGGCCCGTCACCACCCGCCAGGTGTCGGCGTCCGGCACCTTCACCCGGTCCGGGGTTTCCCCCAGATCCTTCAGGCGCTTCATGGTGGCAGCGGCCTCGGCGGCATCCTGGGGGCGTCCCACCTGGATGCGGTACTCGATGGTCGGATCTGAAACGCCTCGGCTGTCCCACCAGATGCGGAGCTTTTCGTCCGGTGCCACCTTCAGGAGCGGCCGACCGGACCGGTCGCAGAGCTCACCGCCCCCCTCGAGGGAGATGATCCACTCCAAGGCCTGGGTGTCCAGGCCGATCCGGAGGGGGGGCTGGGCCGCAAGGGCCGGGCTCATGGTCAAGGCGAGGACCGGAATCCAGAGTGCTCTCATGGGGCGGATTCTCCCACGAATCGAGCCAGGAGCTCCCAGCGGCGGGCGCGCAGGGCCTCGGGGTCCAGCAGGGTTCCGCCCAGGCCCCGCCGATGCAGGAGCAGGGCCACGCAGGCCTGATCCGAGGGCCGGTAGAAGAGGGCGGGGCCGGTGTAGCCCAGGTGGAACCACCAGCCCGAAGCGGGGCCGGGCTCGGGATCCTGGGGCGGGGCGGGGGCCGGGGCGGCCTCGCTGGCGTCCGCCAGCACCCGCAGGCCGAGGCCCGGGGGCAGGATGGCCAGCAGGTCGCCGAAGCGGCCGGGACCCAGGGGGGCGCTCTGGAGGCCGAGGCCCCAGCGGGCGCCGTGCTCGCCGGCGGCGGTCTCCACGGCCATGCGGGCGGGCCACCCCGCCGCCACCCAGCGGGCGAGTGTCGTCTGCAACTGGGCCGCCGTGGTGGAGAACCCCGCGTGTCCCCGCATGCCGGCCCGGGCATTGGCATCCTGGGGGAGGCCCGGTGCCTGGGGGGGTGGGGCCGTGCCTGTGGCCAGGGTCCAGGCCTCGGCATCAGGAGCGTCCGGGACCTCGGTGGGCGCTGGGGTCCAGGGGGCCAGGGAGAGGCCGGAAGCGGCCCCCAAAAGCTGGAAGGGGAGGCCGGTCTGGGCCTCGAGGAGCTCCGCCAGCAGGCGGTAGTTCAGGTCCGAGTAGGTGGCCAGCCCCGGCACGGCGTCCCGCAGCAGGGGGTGTGCCGGCACGGGCCGCCGCAGCTGGGTTGCCAGGGGCTCCCCGGTGAAGGGGCGCCAGGGCGGCAGACCGCTGGTGTGGGAGAGCAGCTGCCGCACCGTGAGGGGCTCTGGACGATCCGTGAAGCCCAGTGCCCAGCGGCGGTCCACATCCAGGTCCAGGAAGGCCAGGGCCAGGGGGGCCGTCACCAGGGGCTTGGCCAGGGAAGCGAGGTCGTAGCGGTGGTTCACACCCGGCTCATCTCCGCCAGGCTCCGCGCCACGGCCTTCTGCACCTGATCGGCAACGCCCATGGCTTCCTGGCCCTCATCCCAAGTGACACCGTCGGTGCCCAGGCCGAGGCAGGCCGCATGGAAGGCCTCGATCTCCAGGCGGAGGGGCTCGCCCTCCTCGATGCTGGCGGTCTCGGGGTGCACCTGCGGGCCGTCCGGCCCCATCACCAGGCGCAGCAGCTCCAGCTTCTGGGCGGCGAAGTCGAGGCTGGCATACTCGCGGTCTCCGAAGGCGCGCAGGGTGCGCTCCTTCTTGCGAGCCACGCGGCTGGCGGTGACGGTGGCGAAAGCGCCCCCTTCGAACTTGAGGCGGGCGTTCACCAGATCGGCGTAAGGCGTGAGCACCGGCACGCCCACGGCTTCCACATCAATCACCGGGCGGCCCACCAGGGCGCGCAGCAGGTCGAGGTCATGGATCATCACGTCCATCACCACGTCCACTTCCAGGCTCCGGGCCGGGAAGGGGGAGACGCGAACGGCTTCCAGGAAGCGGGGCTTGAACCCACGCTCCCGTAGGGCGGTAACGGCGGGGTTGAAGCGCTCCAGATGCCCCACCTGGGCCACGATGCCGGGGTTGGTGGTCCGGGCTGCCGCCAGTGCTGCCAGCAGGGCCACACCTTCGTCCAGGGTGGCCGCAAGGGGCTTCTCCATGAGCACATGCTTGCCAGCTTTCAAGGCCTGGATGCCAAGGGCGTGGTGGTAGCCCGTGGGAGCGGCGATCTGCACCGCCTCGACGAGGGGCAGGGCCTCTTCCAGGGTCGCCACCCAGGGGGCGCCAAACTTGGCGGCGATCTCGGGGCCACGCACGGGATCGGGATCCACCACCACGGTCAGCACCGCATGGGGCGCCGAGGCTGCGATCCGGGCGTGATGCTGCCCGAGGTGTCCGACTCCGACAACGGCAACGCTCAGCTTGGTCATGGTGAATCTCCTGGTGGTTCGTTCAATCCTCTCGGGCAGGTCACGCCATCTGGCAGCCCGCGAACGCACGCCGCGCTGCGGCGTGCTCCCGCTCCCCGTTTCACGGGGTCGCGGAGCGGGGCCCCCGATGCTGCCCGAGGTGTCCGACTCCGACAACGGCAACGCTCAGCTTGGTCATGGTCCGTCTCCTGACGGAATCAGCCTATCAGGGCTGTTACCCTGGAGGCTCCTCTGGAGCCCTTCATGAACTTCCGAATTGATGCTGTGGACGTCCTTCGCTGGTTGCACTTCCTCACCCTTGGGGTGGGTGTGGGGGCGGCGGTGGTTGTCCTCCTGTTGTCCGGCTTCGAAGAGGGCCGGGAAGACCTGCAGGGCCTGGCCGCCACGGTCTGGTCCAAGGTGGTGACCTGGGCCATCCGCCTGTCCATTGTGGTGGGCATCGCGCTCCTGGTGCTGGCCATCCAGGGGGGACGGAACCCCATGAAGAACGGGAGCTATTTCCACATGAAGATGCTGCTGGTGCTCATCCTGGCGGGCCTGACGGAGATGGCCCCGAAAGCTCTGGCCGCCGGGCGCCGTGGCGCTGCGCTGCTGATGTTAGTGCTGTTCCTGGGCACCAGCTTCGTGGTGTTCAACAAGACCTTGTTCGGAGCGAAGCCCCGGTTCGCGCCTGCAGTCGTGGCCGCACCCGCTGCCGCCGTTCCACCCGTCAAGTAGCCTTGCTCATTCAAACAAAAACAGCCGTCGAAGACGGCTGTTTTTGTTTGCTGTGAAGAGCTGAAAATTAGTCTTCGGGTTCCTCATAGTCGCCGTTGTGCCGGGGGCCCCGCTCCGCGAGCCGCGCAGCGGGGAGTGGGAGCACGGCGCAGTGCGGCGTGCGATCGCGGGCAGCCAGAGATGCGTGCAGCCGTCGTCGACGGCTGCTCAGCATCCACCCGGAGGGTGTGTGGCCGGGACTAGTCTTCGGGTTCCTCGTAGTCGCCGTTGTGCCACACATTCTGCACATCGTCGTTGTCCTCGAGCAGGTCCACGAGCTTGAGGAAGCTGGTGAGCTTGTTGCCCTCGAGGGCCGTGCTGGTGCTGGGGGCCATGATGATCTTCGCCTCGATGACCGGCAGCTTCGCCGCGTCCACGGCGTCCTTCACGGCCTGGTAGGACTCGGGGCTGGTCTTGATGACCCAGGCGCCGCCCTCGTCGACAACGTCATCGGCGCCGGCCTCCAGGGCCACTTCCATGACCTTGTCCTCGGAGACCTCGGCTTCCACCACGATCTCCCCCTGCTTGCTGAAGAGGTAGGCCACGGAGCCCTGGGCGCCCAGCTCCCCGCCGAACTTGGTGAAGTAGCTGCGCACCTCGGGGGTGGTGCGGTTCTTGTTGTCGGTCATGGCCTCGACCATGATGGCCACGCCGCCGGGGCCATAGGCCTCGTAGATGACTTCCTCGTAGGTGACGCCCTCAAGCTCGCCGGTACCCTTCTTGATGGCGCGCTCCCAGTTGTCCTTGGGCATGTTGCTGCCCTTGGCCTGATCCACCGCCAGACGGAGGCGGGGATTGGCCGCCACATCACCGCCGCCCAGGCGGGCAGCCACGGTGATCTCCTTGAGGATCTTCGTAAAGACCTTCCCGCGTTTGGCGTCAGCGGCGCCCTTCTTGTGCTTGATGGTGGACCATTTGCTGTGGCCGGACATGGGGACTCCAGGAAAGGACAGGGTGGAACGAATCAGACGTGGGGTTCCCCCCGGATCATGTCAGCCGCGCAGGGCCCGACGGGAGACCCGGGCGAAGGCAGGAGCCTCCTGGCGGATCATCGGACGCTCGAGGAGGAACTGGTACCACTGCTCGCCGTAGACCTTCATCTTGAGGGCCTTGCCGTTTTGCAGCAGGTTGCGGTTGGTGATGAGGCGCTCGTCGCCCGTGCAGATGGTGAGGCCCTTGTTCAGCACCTCGATGGCCTTGTCGCGCTCGCCCATCTCGAGGAGGACATAGGCGTAGACCGCATAGAGGAGGCTCTCCTTCTTGCCGGTCTTGAGGGCCAGGTCAAAGGTGGCTTTGGCCTTCTTCTTTTCGCCACGCTTCCACTGGAGGATGCCCAGCATGGCCTTCGCAATGTAGTGCTGCATGGAGGCCGTTGCCAGGAGCGGCTCGGCCGCCTCGTTCTGCTTCCGGATGTAGTGCACCACGCCAAGCTGGCCGTCGATGCTGCCTTTCACCAGGAACTGCCGGGAGGAGAACTGGTAGCCCTCCTTCATGACCTCGATGGCCTGATCGAACTGCTGCTTCTTCATCAGCTCGCCCGCTCGGCCGAAGATTTTTTCCAGATCTTGCTGGACCTTCCGCCCCAGCCAGATGAACAGGGCAGCGCCAGCCAGGAGGCCCAGTGGCAGGCTGATCCAGAGCTTGATGTGCAGGAGGGTGGCGAGGATGACCACGGCCAGGGCAGCACCCAGGCCGAGCAGAAGGTTGATCACGAAAACTCCGGAGGGCATGGCCCGGAACCGGGCCAAGGGGCTATTTTATCGCCCTCTGGCCGCATTTGCCATGCTCGGGTCGTAATCAGCCGATGACGCCGTTCCGAGGCGCCCCGGTTCGCCGGCGCTTGACCACCCGCTTGGCCGGGACCGGGGTGGCCTCCTTGCGGGGGCGGCCGGGACCGCGGCGGGGAATGTCATCGGCGGGCTTCAGGGCCTTCCGGACCTTTCCCTTCTTCTCTTTTTTTGACTTCTCCCGGCGTACGAGAGCCGCCGCCGCCCGGCCTGTCACCACGACCCGGCTTCCGTCCTTGAGGCTCTTGACCTTGCTGCCGGGCTTGCGGCCCCGCTTCAGGGCCATCGCCAGGGGCTCTTCGCCAAGCAGCTCCCGCTCCAACTGAACCTGCAAGGCCATCATTTCACCCGAATCAGTCTCGTGATCCTGGCCGCAGAGGTGTAGGAAGCCGTGAATGAGCAGAGTCTCGACCTCGCGCCTGCGGCTTACACCGAATTTCTTGGCCATTTTTTCTGCGGTAGGGAGGCTGATGACGATGTCGCCCAGGTGGGGGAAGGCGCCCTTTTCCGTGATTGCCGGGAAGCTCAATACATCCGTGGTGAGGTTTTTTCCGCGGTATTCCCGGTTGAGCTTGCGCATGCCCCGGTCGTCAACATAGGTGAGAGAGATCCCCTGGGCCTCTGGAGCGAGGCGATCCCGAAGGCTGCGCACAAGTTCTCCAATGGACTGCTCACCAGGGCCCCGCATTTTGCTACGGGTTGACCAGTCGATGGTAAAAGGAAGCTTTTGATCAGACATGGCCTACTCCTCAACCTTTTCAGTGGAAAGGCTACCAATGTAGTGTTTTTATTATGGCCTGTCAATGTTTGAAATATAGATGCACGATTTACCTCGCTGTCTTGAATTCATTGTTGTAAATACCAATTCATTGAACAATCCTGTGACAAATGGTTTAAATGAATAAATAAAAGGACTAAAATGAGTTAATTTGCCTCTTTTTCGAAACCCCTGATCCCTGGCATTCTGGGTGTATGCACCCATCCCTACCCCCAGACCTGCGCTTGCCTCTGGGTCGTTTCCTCGAACTGCTCGACCGCTGGAACCGGACCCATGCCCTGACCTCCCTCCCCGCAGCCGTCCGCCGGGAGGAGCTCCTGCTGGATGCCGCCGTCCTGCTGCCCTTCCTGTCGGCCCTCCCCCCGGGGGCTCGGGTGGTGGACCTGGGGACTGGCATGGGTTCACCGGCGGTGGTGCTGGCCCTGGCCAGGCCCGACCTGACCGTGCTCGGGGTGGATGCCGCTTCAAAAAAAATGGCCTTCCTGAGGCAGGTCGCCATGGAACTGCCGATTCCCAACCTGCAGGTTGTCCAGGGTCGCCTGGAGGCGCTGCCGCCCCTGGCTGCGGACTGGGGCACGGCCAAAGCCCTGGCCCCACTGGGGCAGCTGGCGACCTGGTGGGCCCGGCATGGCCGCCCGGGCGCACCCTTCCTGGCCCTCAAGGGGCCTGGGTGGGAAGGGGAAACACTCCCGCCGGGTTGGACGGCCCGCCCCCACCCCTACACCCTGCCCACCCGCGGCCAGCGGGTAGTGGTGGAGCTGCTGGGCAGCCTGGAGGGGCCGCCCAGCCTTCCCTGAGTTCCTGATCAGCGGCTGAGGCTGTCCCCCACGCGCAGTTCCTGATTGGTCCGCAGCACCCGGCAGGTGGCGCTCCGGCCCTCGGTGCGCACCACCAGGGCCTGGCCCAGGTAGTGGGTGGTGCTGTCGGAGGGGCTGTGCTTCTTATCTGCAGGCACCAGGTCAAAGGTCCGAGTGCGGGCGGCCAGGAGCACATCCCCGACCTTGAGCCCGTCCTGGGCGCCCCGGTCGATGATGATGAGGTCCCCGGTCGCGGTGTACTGCTTGTTGTCTCGGGCGTAGATGACCATGGCCGCATCCGGGGCCACCTGAATGGGATCGGCGATGTCCGTGCGCAGCTTGACGGGCAGGGCCGCGGGTTCAATGAAGCGCACCAGGCGATTCCCGACTTCCACCGTGTCCAGGGTGCGCTCGATCACGGCGACGGCACTCTTGGCCTGGACGGTGACTAGGCGGATGACGCCAGTCTGCTGGATGACATCACCCAGCTTCTTCTTGGCATCGCGGGGGTGGGGGAGGCCTCGCAGGGTGGTCTTGAGCACCACAAAGCGATCGCCCGCCTTCACGCCCTGGTCGGTCCCGGCGTTCACATAGACGGTTTCGCCTTCCCCGAGGTGCTGACGGTCCTCGCGCTTGCCGGCGATGATGGCGAAGGCGCCCTGGGCCGCATAGTGGGCCTCGGCCCCGCCATCCGCCAAGAACGGCAGCTGGATGTAGTCCTGGAAGGTGAACCCGAGCTCCGGCTTGCGGACGGCACTGGACTCGGTGCGCTTGACGTCAGGCTGGAGGGCAGCCACGGCTTCAGGGAGGGAGGCTGGGGTGGCCACGGCGCGGGCCAGGTCAATCACCAGCGGGTCGCCCGGATAGATCCAGTGGGGATCCTTGATCCACTGGTTCAGCTCCCAGATCTGGGGCCAGGCGAAGGGATTGCCGAGGTACTTGCCCGCCAGGTCCCAGAGGGTGTCCCCCTTCACGACCAGGTGCGTCCGGGAGCCTTCGGGGACCGAGAGCTCCTTGGGGTAGTCCCAGCGGGAGGAATGGGTCTCGACCTTGACCGGGGTGGGCGCAGGGGCCTGGGCGCCCAGGTTGGCGCCCCCGAGGGCGATGGCCAGGAGAAGTCCCGGAGCGAGCACCCATAGGCGCTTCCGTCCGACATTCAGGCGTGCGGGCTGATGCATCGGGATCCCCCAATCAGGAGCGGATAATGGTAATTATAAGTCTTCGACGCGAATCATATCTGAAAATAATGACAGCCGGTTCCGCACTTCGTCCTGGGATACCGTTTCCAGCCTTTCGGTGCTGAAGCGCTCCACCGTGAAACTTGCCATCACCGATCCCATCAGGGCGGCGTGCTTCAGGGCGGTGGCATCCGAGCGCTCGATCCAGGCCAGGTAGCCGAGGAAGCCTCCGGCGAAGGTGTCGCCAGCGCCGGTGGGATCGAAGACGTCTTCAAGCGGATAGGCGGGAGCAGCAAAGATGCCTTCCGGGGTGAAGAGGGCTACCCCGTACTCGCCCCGTTTAACCACCAGGATCCGGGGGCCCATCTGTTGGATCCGCCGATAGGCCTTGATGAGGTTGTGTTCCTGGGTGAGCTCGCGGACCTCGGCGTCGTTCACCAGCAGGATGTCCACTTCCCCCAGCACCGCCTCCAGGGCCGGGCGGGCACCCCGGATCCAGTAGTTCATGGTGTCCAGGGCAATCCACTTGGGACGGGTGGTCATCTGCCGCACCACATCCAGCTGGAGGACGGGATCGATGTTCCCGAGGAAGAGGTAGTCCGAGTGCCGGTAGGCGGCAGGCAGGTCCGGCTTGAAGTCCGCAAAGACATTCAAGTCCGTGGCCAGGGTCTGGGCCTCATTGAGGTCGTAGCCGTAGGCCCCCTTCCAGTGGAAGCTCAGGCCTGGGACCCGGGAGAGCCCCTCGAGGTCAATGGGGCGCTGGTCGAAGACGCGCATCTGGGCGGGGCCGAAGTCGTCCCCCACCACGGCCACCACCCGCACGGGGTGGAAGCGACTGGCGCTGAGGGAGAAGTAGGTGGCCGAGCCACCCAGAGCCCGCTCCCGCTTCCCGAAGGGGGTCTCCAGGTCGTCAAAGGCCACGCTGCCGACCGCCAGAAGACTCATGACCTGGCCTCCTCAGATACCCGGGTGGGGATGGACACAAAGTAGAGCAGCCAGGCCTGGCTCCCGCCCATGGGGACCGGGGCCTGGGCATACCGCCCAACCATGGGGATCTGCCCCGTGGCGAGCAGGTCCAGCAGTCCCTCGTGCAGGACAGGATCGGTGCCCAGGGTCACCTGCAGGCTGTGCCAGCCCAGGATCAGCCCATCCTCCAGGCGGTCCTTCAGGCGCTCCAGGGCATCCCCGAGGCTGTGTCCCCGGAGGTCGAGGAGGCCGTCCACCTCGATGGCCATGCCGGCCGCCAGCTGGAAGCGGAGGGGAATGGGTGCCAGGGAAGGCGAGGATGGCTCCGGGGGAGTCGCTGAGATCGGTGGCACCGCCGGGATCGGTGGAGTCGCCGGGATCGCCGGCGCCACTGGGGCCAGCGTCGGGGCGGCGGCTGCCTTCGGTGCCGGTGCCGGCGCAGGTTGCTTGGGCACCGGTCGATGGGGTTTTGCCAGCGGCCCCCGGGTGAGGGGCTTGAGCCCCTTGAGGTCCTGCAGGGCTGCTTCGAAGGTCTCGGGTGGGGGGGGAGGTGCGCTGGGTGCGGGGGCTGACTCGGCAGGTGTTTCCTGAGGCCGGGGCGGGCGGGCGGGCTTGGCGCGCATGCCCATGGCGGAGAGGAAGACATCGTCTTCCTCCTCGATGGTCCCTGGGGGGGCGAGGGTACGGACCGGCCGCACCGGGACCTTCGGCGGGGGCGCCTCCGGGCCGATGTGCTGTTTGAGCTTCGCCAGATCCTGCTTCCAGGCCATGAGCCATCCTTAGACGGTCCAGAGTAGGGCATCTTGGGCTCCGGCCATAGTGTGCCGTTGCAGGGTTGCATCGGGCCGATGCAAAACGCCCAGTTCACGGGGGCTCAACCCCCGGGGCTTACAATGCATCCAAGATGGGGCGGGGGAATCTTCAACTGGCATGACCCTCGCTGACAGTTCCCTGATCCTTTCTGGAGGTCCCATGCGCCGTCCTGCTCCCCTGCTTCTACTCCCCCTGCTCCTGGCTACGGGCCCGGTGCTGCTGGCTCAGAGCCCTCACATGGGCTTCAGCCTGAACCTCCTGGTTCCCTCGGGAGCGTTCGCCAGCCAGAGCTATCCCGCCTACTACAGCCTGTCTTCCGGGCGCACCATTCCGGCCCAGAAGGAGTCCTACGACATCGGGCTGGGGGGCAGCTTCACCGTCAGCTTCCCGGTGGACCGGAACCTGGCCGTGCGCCTCAACCTCAGTGGGTCCCAGCAGAACGGCACCAACCGGGCCCCGGGGGAGAGCACCATCAACCTGCGGCATTCCCAGTTCAACCTGGGGGGAGACCTGCAGATCTTCCCGGGCGGGACGGCCTTCCGGCACCGGGGCCTCTACTTCATGGCGGGCCTCTCGGCGGACTTCGAGCAGTTCGACCGCAGCTTTGGCGACCCCAACTACGACTACACGGACACCACCCGCAAGAGCCGTCTGGGCGCCACCGGTGGCATCGGGCACACCTTCGGCTTCGATGCAGGCTCCCGGTTTACCCTGGAGGCTTCCTTCCACAAGACCCTCACGGGCAATGACGTGGTCGGCGGCAACCCGCCCAGCACCGACTATCTGCAGGTCTCCTTCGGCTGGGTGTTCTGAGGCGCCTTCCGGCCCTCAGCCCTTCTTGGGGGCCGGCTTCTTTTTCTTGGGAGCGGGTGCCTCGGGCGCCTCTTCCTTGCCGAGCAGCCCATTAACCAGACGGACCACGTCCTTGTTGGCGGGGTCCAGCTTCTGAAGCCTGCGGGCATAGGCCAGCCGCTCCTGCCGGGGCCGGGCGTCATCGCCCTTCACCTGCTCGAACTTGTCGGTTACGTAGCGCTGGATGTCCCCAGCTTCCTTGGCCTCGGCCTGCTCTGCGGCCAGGAAGGCCTGCCAGTCCGTGGCGGCCTTTGTGGTGGCCTCCCGGGCCTGGCGGAGGCGGGTCAGGATGTCCTCGATGTCCTTCAAGGCCCGCTCGCTGTGGGCGATGGCGGCCTGCTGTTCGCCCATGAAGATCTTCAGCTGCTGGAGCACCTTGATCTGGTCCTGAAGCAGGCCCGGCGCCTCTTCCATCTCTCGCAGCCGAGGGGCCTGCCGGGTCACGGCCTCCCGGAATTCCTTGAGGCGGGCCTCATGCTCGGAGCGGGTTCTTGAGAGCAGTGGCTCGGCGGAGGCGAGGTTTTCCTCGGCAGCGGAGCGGGCCTTCTGGAACTGGGCTACGGCGTCTTCCCAGCTGCCCTCGGAGACGCAGGCCCGGGCGGCCAGGCCCCGGAGGGCCACCAGGGCATGCATGTCGTTGTAGTCGGACGGATTGACCGTGAGTCCTTCCCGGCCCAGCAGGGCCTCCACGCCACGGCGGACAAGGGAGGCGTCCCCCCGTTCCAGCTGGAGTTCCCAGGGCCCCCGCACTTCCTTGAAGCGGTCCGTGAGGCTCTGGGCGCCGAGACTGGCGGCGAGGGCGCAGATGAGCATCAGTGAGGGACGGGGCATGGTCAGTCCTTATCGGGCAGCCTGGCGGGAGGTCCTACTTCTTTTTTGAGGCGGACTTCTTGGCGGGCTTGGCTTCCTTGGGGAAGGGCTCCTTGCCGGCCTTCAGGTTATCCAGGGCCTTCTGGGCCCCCGGATTGCTGGGATCCAGGAACAGCAGTCGGCTAAGGAAGGCGGCCTGCTGCTGGGGTCCGCCCAGCTTGGTGATGTTCTCGGTGCTGCGGAGCACGGCATCCACCCAGTTGCGGTTGCCGGCGATCTTGACCTTCTTCATCACCTGCTCGGTGTTGAAGCGGGTGATCTCATCTTTCTGGTCGGCCACGGCCTTGCGGGCCTTGTCCAGGGCCTCCTCGGCCGTCTTGATCATGGTTTCAACTTCCCTGCGGTTGTCCGCCAGCATCTTGGCCACCTTGGGGGCGTTGGCCAGGTTCTGTTTGTGCACGGGCAAGGCAGCGTTGATCTGGTCCAGCTCGGCCTGCTCTTGGGGGAACTTGGCCACGCGAGCCTGGAGCTCGGCCATCTCCTTGCTCTTGGGATCGAGCTTCTTCTGGTTGGCGTTCACCGCAGCCACTTCGTCCTGGACCGCCTTGAGGGCGGCCGTGAGCTCCTGCTGGCGGGCGGTGTTCTTGGTGGTGTAGTCGGTGGCATCCTGGGCCACCTGCTTCCACTGGGCGGCGATGGGACCCTGGGCCTTCTCCAGATCGGAGAGGGTGGCCTTGGCATCCCGAAGACGGCGCTCCTGAATCTCCACGGCCTTCTCCCACAGCCCGTTTTCCGAGGTGACGTTGGCGGAAAGGCGGTAGAGCGAAATCAGACCAGCCATGTTGTCCAAGCTCTGCCCGATCTCCTTGGGGCCGGCGCCGTTGAAGGCGGGGCGCTCGGCAGGGATGATGCCCTGCACCCGATTCAGGGCCTCCGGGGCCTTGAGCTCCTTGAGCATCTGGGTGACGGCGGGCAGCTCCGCATTGAAGCGCTGGGCGAGGTCGGCGCCCGCTGGCGCCTGGGCGATGAGGGCCACGGTGGGGAGAAACAGGTAAGGCATGAGGCGCATGACCACTCCAAAAAGTCCAGGCTACAGGGTAGCGAAAAGGGGGGGGCCTGTCCCCCCCGATGGATTCGGGTGGGGCTCAGGCCTCGGACCGCTTCTCTTCCAGCTCAAGCCACTCGGATTCAAGTGGTTCCAGTCGGGATCGGACCTCTTCCCGGGTTCTGAGGGCCCCGTGCCCCGGGCTTTCCGGGCGCAGGAAGGCTGTCGGATCGGAAAGAACCACGTCCAATTCGGCCAGGCGAACGTGGCACTCATCGAGCTCGGCCTCCACCTCGGCCAGACGGCGCTGCTCCTTTTGGGAGAGCCCGGGCTTCCGGGATCGGGGCACCTCGGAGCGGGCGGGACCCCGGGGGGCGGCCGGTGCTGCGGGGCCCTGGGCTGCCAGCCGGGCTTCCCGGAGGCTCCGCACCGAGGACGGCGGTCCCTCGTAGAACTCCCAGAGGGGTTCGCCACCGCCGTTCCAGGCCAGGGTGTGGGTGGCCACCTGGTCCAGAAAGAAGCGGTCGTGGCTCACCAGCAGGAGGGAGCCCCCGAAGCCCATGAGGGCCTCTTCCAGGTTCTGGAGGGTGGGGATGTCCAGATCGTTGGTGGGCTCGTCCAGGACCAACAGATCCGCCGGACTCAGCATGGCCTTGGCCAGCAGCAGGCGATTGCGCTCGCCCCCGCTCAGGGTGCCCGCGCTACGGTTCTGCTGATCCACCGGGAACCCGAAGCGGGTGAGGTAGACATGCGCCAGGGTTGCACCGCCGCCCGTGTCCACCACCGCCGCCCGGTCCGCAAGGTTGTCCAGGATGCTCCGGTTTCCGTCCAGCTCCCCGCGCCCCTGGGAGATGGTCGTCACCGCCAGCTTGGGGTGCCGGGCCACCGTGCCTTCCCCGGGCTCAAGCTCCCCGGTCAGCACCTTGAGCAGGGTGGACTTCCCGCAGCCATTGGGCCCCAGGAGGGCGACCCGGGTGCCCCGCTGCAGCCAGAGGTCCAGGCCCCCCAGCAGGTCGGGTCCATCGGCATAGGCGAAGTGGATGCCCTCCGCCCGCACCAGGGCATCGCTCCGGTTGGCCCCGGCGGCGAAGGAGAGGTCCTGGCGGCTCTCGATGCGGGTGCGGTCCTCCACATTGTCTTTCAGGTCCAGCACGTCCTGGATGCGCAGCTTGGACTTGCGGGTGCGGGCCTTGGCGCCCCTACGCAGCCAGGCCATCTCTCGGCGCAGACGGTTCTGCATGTGTTCGGTGAGGCGGGACTCCCGGAACTCCCGGTCTGATCTTTCCAGCAGGTAGTCGCTGTAGCCACCTTCGTAACTGCGCAGGGCGCCTCCCTCCAGCTCCAGCATCCGGGTGACCACGGAATCCAGGAGGTGGCGGTCGTGGGTGATGAGCAGCAGCGCGCCGCCGAAGTTCTTCAGCCACTCTTCCAGGCGCTCCACCTGTTCGGGGTCAAGGTGGTTGGTGGGCTCGTCCAGCACCAGGACATCGGGTTCCTTCAGCCAGGCCTGGGCCAGGGCCACGCGCTTGCGCCACCCGCCAGACAGGGACTCGACCTCCGCATCGAGGTCCGTCAGGCCCCAGGTGGTGGCGGCGGCCTTGACCCGCGGCGCCAGGTCCCAGCCCCAGTGATCGAGGCGATGCTCGATGTCATGCAGCTCGTCGTGGAGGCGGACGCCGTCGGCGGGCGTGGACCCATGGAGGATGTCGTGGATGGCCTGATGGCGGTCCAGGAGGGCCGCGTGATCGGCCAGGGCCGCTTCCAGGGCCTGGCGCACACTGGCCCCGGGGGCGAAGTGGGGCTCCTGGCTGAGGCGAGCGATGCGCTGCCCCGAGGTCACCACCACGCTGCCCTCGTCTGGCGTCTCGTCCCCTGAGAGGAGGCGGAAGAGGGTGGTCTTGCCGGCGCCGTTGCGGCCGATGAGGCCCACCTTCTCGCCCTGAAAGAGCCCCAGGCTCAGGCCGTCCAGAATGGGTGTTGCACCATATCGTTTCGTGACATTGATCAAACTCAGTGCGATGGAAGCCAAGAAAAACTCCTCAGGCCTTCCAGAATCCCACGGATGCGGCAATGCTTGGCCCCAAAGGATACCGAGGCACCCATGTCGCTACAGGAAGAACTTCAGATGTCCAAGCTCCCGGCCCCCGGGGTGCAGCTCATGCTTCAGCTGATGCTCACCCGCGAAGCCGTGGTCCGCGTGCAGGAGCGCCTTTTCGAAGGCCATGGCCTGACCATCCAGCAGTACAACGTCCTGCGGATTGTGCGGGGCGGGCCGGTCAAGGGGCATCCGATCTTCGAGATCGAGCGCCGCATGATCTACCGGTTCGCCAACGTCACGCGCCTGGTGGACCGCCTGGAGGTCCAGGGGCTGCTCAAGCGGGTGGCCGACCCCAGGGATCGCCGGGTGAGTCGCGTGGTCATCACCCCCAAGGGCCGCCGCCTCATGGAGCGCCTGGACGAGCCCGTGCACGACATGGCCGTGCGGATGACCAGCTGCTGCGAGGAGGATGAGTGCCTGGCCCTGGCCCGTCAGCTGGAGCGCCTGCGCGACCACTGCCTGCAGGAGGGCGAGAGTCAGGCCCCGCCGATGGGAACCGAAAGCTGATCCAGCAGATCAAAGGCCTCGGCCTCGTCCACGCCATCCACCCGTAGCCAGCGGCCTGCTCCCAGGTCCATCCACAGGATCCGGGCGGCGCGGTCCCAGCGCCCCCGACGGCCTGAGACGGCCCCGGCCATGGTTTCCGTGGTCGCCGTCTGGGCCGGTATGGGACGGAGGCAGGCCTCCACCCGCCAGGGCCCACCCTCGCGGGTGCGGAGCTGCAGGTGACCGCTGCGCTGGCTCCAGCGCCCGCCGGGCAGCCGTAGCTGGATGCCGCTGGGCCCCGTGGCCAGGTCGCTGCGCAGGGTGGCGCCTTCGGCATAGGGGCGGGAGCCCGCCCGCTCGGGGAGCCACCGGAGGCCGGTGAGGGCCAGCGCAGCGCCTTCCCAGCCGATGCTGCCCAGGTCCGCCAGGTCGGAGTCGCCCAGCTTGATGCGGAGGGCGGAAGCCGGCGCCTGGTCGAAGGTGGGATCAATGGGCACCCAGCGGTCCTTCAGCTGGACCTCCACCCAGAAGTGCAGGCCGAGCACCTGGTTCAGGGCGACCCACCCCGTGACCCCCCGGGCCGGGACCCCCAGGCGGCGCAGGAGGGCCACGGCGAGCACGCCGTGCTCGGTGCAGTCGCCCCGGGGGTGGTGGCAGACCTCCAGGGCCGAGGCGAAGCCCACGGAGAAGTCCTTGTCTGCGATCCACTCGAAGACGAAGGCGTTCACCCGGCGGGCCAGGTCCCAGCGGCTGAGGCCCGGGGGCAGGGCCATCCGGCGGAGCAGTCCCTCGAAGGCTGGGTCCTGGAAGGGGACCAAGGCGCTGGGGGCCAGGTAGCGGGCCTCCGCCGGGGTGGGCTTCCCCAGTACCGGCGGCTGGGTCGCTTCGGCTCCCCGGGGCTCAGTCGCCCGCCGGAGCCGCCAGCGACCGCCCGGCAGGCGGGTCTGCTGGGAGTCTTCCTGGAGGTTGGGAGCTTTCCCCTCGGCTCGCAGCGTGACCTCCGGCAGCCAGGGCTGGAAGGGATGGGCGGGGAGGGTCTGGAGGGTCTGCTCAAAGGCCCCGGCGGCATTGCCCGGCTGAGCGACAGGGGGCGGCAGCTCGGCTCGCTGGGTGAGCACCCGCAGGCTGCCCAGGTCGGTCACATGGCGGAGTTCCCCTTGGGTGGGGGAGATCCAGACCTCCACGGGCAGGGTGGCTGTGCCCTGGGTTTCGGTGCCCGTGAAGCGGACCGCATCCGGAAAGCCGGGCAGCGGGGCGGGGCCTCGGGGCTTCAGGTCCAGGGAGCTCCACTGCTGGACCGGGAACGAGAAGGTGGTGGCCCGCAGGGGCAGGCCCCGCCGGGCGGCATCCATGAGCTGGGCGTCCAGGTCCTCCGGCCAAAGCAGGGCCCCGGCTGGGATCGCGGGGTTGGACTCGGGACCTCGGGTTGGCTGGACCTTGAGGGTGGCCGACCCCGGCACCCACTGGGCCACGCCCTCGAAGGGTTCACTGGAGAGCTGGAGCCGCCAAGTGAAGGACAGGGCCCCGCCGGGATGCTTTCGGGCGGTCTGCTCCAGGTCCTGTTTGATCTCCTGGCCCAGTCGGGCCAGGGTCATCCACTCCCGGCTGCGGAGCTCCCGCACCTCCCCTGACACTCGGACGGTCACGGTGGAGCCGCCCACCTCCGTTCCGCCCATCCACTGCCGGAAGGTGCGGTCCGGGGAGGCCTGGCCCAGCAGGGCCACGCCTCCAAGAAGCAGGGGGAGGAACCGGAAGGGGTGCATGCCCCCAGTCTATCGGGTGGTGTCTGTGGCTGGCCGCTACTTGAGCGGGCCGCTAGGACCTTCCGGCCGGCCCATCATGCCGCCGGGACCGGGGTTGCCCATCCGGCCGCGGTCTGGACCCTGGGGGCCCATCCGGCCGGCTCCGGGATTGCCCATCTGGCCACCCATCATGCCCGGCCCCATGCCAGACGCGGCCTGCCGGCGGAGTCGGGCCGCCTTCATGCGCTGCTCTGGGGTCAAGAGCGCACCCACTTCCAGTTGGAGGGTCCGCTTGGCCATCATGGCGTCGTAGCGGGTGGCGGCGGCCTTGTCGTAGAGGGTGCGGATGGCGGCTTCCTTGGCTTCGGGGTCGCGGAGGGCGGCGGCGAGGGCCTGGCGGGACAGCTGAGCGGCCTCCATGCGGGCCATCAGCCCCGGGCGCTGCTTCTGCTGCAGGGCTTGGATGGCCGTCCGCTGGGCTTCGGTCAGGCCCAGCACCTTGGCGGCGCGCTCCTGGCGGGGGCCTGCGCCAGGACCCGGCTGGGCAAGGAGGGGTAGGGCGACGAGGCAGATCACGGCGGTCCACAGGGCAGGTCTCACAGGGGGCTCCTCAGGTGGCCAGCAGGCCGGTACCAGATCTGACCCCATCCAGACGGAAGGGTTGAATCCAGGCAGACTGAATGGGTGATCCGGACCCACGCTGCCATCGTGCTGAAAGCTGTCCCCTACGCCGAGGGGGGGGCCGTGGTGTCCTTCCTCACCGAGCACGGGGAGCGCCTCTGTGGGGTGGCCCGGGGCATCAAGAAGCCCACGGCGAAGTGGGTGGCGGCCTTCGAGCCCATGGGCATGGTGCGGGTGAGCTTCTTCGGGAAGGAACACGCCGAGCTCAAGCGGGTCACCCGCTGCGAGCTGGCCTTCAGTCCGCTCACCCTGGGCCACCTGGAGTCCAGCCTCGTGATGGCCTGCCTCGCCGACCTCTTCGACCGGGTGGCCCGGGAGGGCGTGGAGGACGACCGCCTGTACCGCCTGCTGAGCGCCTGCGGCCGGGCCCTGAAGGCCCATCCCGATAACGCCCTCGGCATCCTGGCCTACGCCGAACACTGGCTCCTCCACTGCCTGGGCCTGCTGCCCCACCCCCGGGTCTGCGGCCGCTGCGGCAATGACCAGGCCCCCCTGGCCTTGCTGACCCCGGACCAGGGGTGGTGCTGTACGGCTTGCACCCCGGTGGATCCGACCGAGGCCCTGCCTGCAGGGGTGCGGGAGTATCTGCGCCGCTTGCGCACCGGCAGTGCCGAGGAGGCCCCCTGGCTGGACCCCTCGGACCAGGCCCAGGCCGCCACCACGGCCCTCCTGCGGGCACTGCTGATCCAGGAACTGGGGGGGGACCTGCGCAGCTACGCCGTGCTCTGGCAGACCCTCTGGTAGGAGAGGGCCTTGGCCGGTTCTTGCCTCGGTCGCCCGGTGGGCCGATGGGTTTCCATGTCCGAAGTTCGGCAGGGCTCATTCTGGGGTCAGGTGGCGGTGGCCTGGCATGGCGCAGAGCTGGCGATGCTGCCGTGCCTGGGTGTCGTCGCTTATATCCTGTTCCGGTTCAGTCATCGCCTCGGCGCCCTGGAGGGGGCCCTCCTGATGACGGCCGCCGCCGGGCTCATCGGGCTGGGCCGCCACGGTTGGATCTGGTATCGGACCCTGCAGGGGGAAAGCTCCCTGGAGGCCTGGGCTCAGCGGACCCTCGCCGGGGAGCGGTTGCCCCTGCAACCGGGGGCCGTTGTACCTTCGGCGGGGGTCTTTCCCCTGGCCCTCAACGCGGTGCTCCAGGATGCAGGTGGCCTCCGAGAGGAGGTGGCGCAGCTCCGGGAAGCGGTGGCCCGGGAATGGCGAGACCTGGACGCCCTGCTGGACTCCGCCGAGCAGGGTCACGCCCAGGCGCAGGAGGCCGTGCAGCTGGAAGGTGCCCGCCGCCAGGCCCTGGGGGGGGAGCTCCGGGAGGTTCTCGAGGAGGGCTTATCCCTTGCGGGGGTTGAACACGACCACCGGACCCGCAGCGAGCAGCAGCGGCTTCAGGGCCAGGTGGCCATTGATGCTCTGGGGCAACTCCTGGCTCGGCTGGATCAGCTGGGGAACCTCCTGGAGGAGCTCCAGGATTCCTTTCCCAGGCTCCGCCGCGAGGACGATGCCCTGAAGCGGCTGGGTGACGCCGGCCTTCGCCAGGGCGCTCGCCTTTCCCTGGCGGTGAAGGGCCTGGTGGCTCACACGCCGAACCTCGTGGCGGACACCCGAGCCCGCCAGGTCTCCCTCCAGAGCCTGCGGCAGGCTGCGGATGCGGTGAAGGACGAATCCGAAGCGATGGCCCGCCGCCTGGAAGCCTTCCGGGAAGAGACCCAGGTCCTGATCCGGGCCTTTGACGCCACTCAGGGCAGCACCCGGGAGTTGGACCTGGCCGCCCAGCAGACCGGCCTGTTGGCGGTGAATGCCGCCATCCTGGGGCAGCAAGGGGGTGGCGGGGAAGGGCTCCTGGCCATTGGCGGACGCCTGCGCACCCTGTCCGATCAGACCGCTGCCAGCACCGCTGAACTGGATCGCACCCTGGATCGCCACCGCGAGGGGTTGCGCCGGGAAACCGTGAACCTCTGGGACCTGCAGGAGGTGGCGGGCCGCCTTCACGCATCCGTCCAGGAGGTGCTGCGGGTGGCCGGTCGTCTCGACTTGGATGGCCTCGAGCTGGAGCGGTCCCTGGAGGCGCACCTCGGGGTGGTGGACCAGGTGCGCCAGGACTCGGAGCGGGCCGAGCTGAGCCTCCGGGAGGTGGGTGAGTGTGCTGTTGGGCTGGCCACGGCGCAGGTCTGCCAGTGGAAGGTGGAGGCGAAGCTTTCTCCCGAGCGGGACCGCATCGCCCTGGTCGGTGGTCGCCTCGGCGGTGCCGTGGAAGCCTTGCTTCGCCTGGGGCAGGCCGCAGACGGGGAGGCCTGGGGACTGCTGGCCCGGCAGCGCCTCATCCAGGGGAGTGGCGCCTATCAGGAGCTCACAGGGAGGACTCCCCTTCCCGCCTGGCCAGAGGCTCCAGCCCAGGCGCCGGTCTGGCGCCGGGTGGCCTGGGCCCGGTCCCGGCGTCGCCCGCGCATGGCGGAGGCCCAGGGACTTGATCCCCGACCTTCCGGCCGCAGGTGTTCCGATGGGTCGTGGGCGTTGCGGCTCCTGGGGAGGGATGCCTTGGGTCGGGCAGAACCCTCGGCCCTGGCTTTTTGGGACTGCGATGCGGAAGGTCTGACCTGGCGGTTCCGGCTGGCAGAGCCCCTCTGCACCGAGCCCCATCGAGAGGCCCTGTTGGAGGCCCTACGGGAGAGCCCCCTGCGGGACTGCCTCCCGGGCCTGGTCCTGAGGGTTACCCCCCTGGGGGTGGACCTGCTCCTGCCGAGTCCCTACCCCGGACTGCCGGAGTTCCTGGCCGGGTTGGGGCTGGAGATGCCTCTCGAGGCGGGGGCCTGGGAGCGTCCAATCCGGGAAGTGGTGTCCGCCTCCCTGACTGTGTCGCACCTCCTCTGGCTGGGCCCCGGTGCGGGGGGAGGCCTGGAGAACCCCTGCCTCAGCCTGGTCCACCAGTGGGTGCGGCGGATGCCCGAGCATGAGGGATTCCTCCAGAGCCTGCCCCATCCCGGGGATCGACCCTCCTGCCCGCTCCCCATGCAGAGCCAGGGTCCCCAGAGCCTCTCTGCTCCCCAGGCCATACGCTGCCTGGGCCTCGGGGCCGGGACGGCCCTGCTGGGACCCCTGCGGGAGCGCCTCCTGCGGGCGGGTGCCCACGAGGGGCCGGGCGGGGCTGTCCTGTGCGCCGTGGGCATCGGGCACGCCCACCCCGAGGCCCTGCTGCTCCGCCTCTTCCAGGCCGATGCCGGCTTGGCCTCAGACCCCCACCCGGCCCTGGAGCCCTATCGGGTTCGGTTCCGGGAGGAGGTCCTGGCGGAACGGGGAGGGGATCCCCATACGGCCGCCTGGACCCTCCTGGAGGACCTCCAGCGGGAAGGGTGGGTCCTGCCCCTGCCCCTGTCCTAGGCTGCCTGCGTCCGGGCCTGTGCTACCGTGGGCCTGTGGATCAGGGCGTCGCTGCCAGTGATGGCAGAGGAAAGTCCGGGCTCCATAGGGTGCTGGGCCTGGTAACACCAGGGCGGGGTGACCCGACGGAAAGTGCAACAGAGAACAAACCGCCGATGGCCGCGCAAGCGGATCAGGTAAGGGTGAAACGGTGGGGTAAGAGCCCACCGCCGGACTGGCAACAGGACGGGCATGGCAAACCCCCCAGGGAGCAAGACCAAATAGGCCGACGCACCGCGCAAGCGGCGAGGGTTGACCCGACCGAGTCGGCGGGTAGGTCGCACGAGGTGGCTGGTGACAGTCATCCCAGAGGAATGACGCCCCGCGACAGAACCCGGCTTACCGATCCACCGCAGCCTCCGAAAGGGGGCTGTGTCAATGCTGTCCGGGGGTTCCGCGCTTCGCGCACACCCCCGGGCCCCCACGCTCGAGTCGGGCAAAGCCCTCCGCTCGCTTTACTCCCCGGGGCGGATGATCGGAGCCCGAGTCTGGCCCATAGTGGAGGCATGCGCCGCCCTTCGCCCCAGACTTCTGCCTTGCTGGTGACGGCCCTGGCCTTCCATGTGGACACGCTCCTGTACTACCTGCTGGTGCCCCTGCTGCCTCGGTACGCACGGGAACTGAACCTCAACCCCATGGAAGTGGGAGTCCTCTTCGGCAGCTACGCAGTGGGCCTCCTGCTGGCCACCTTCCCTGTGGCCGTGCTGACGGACCGGTATGGCCGACGGGCGCCCATGCTGTGGGGACTGGCGGGGCTGGCTGCGACCACCCTGGTCTTCGCCTTCTCTCGGAATTTCGGCCTCCTGGTGGCGGCTCGCTTTCTCCAGGGGGTGGCCGGCTCGGCGACCTGGCTCCCCGGGATGGCCCTCCTGGCAGAGCACTTCCCGGCGGAGTCCCGCGGCAAGGCCATGGGCACCGCCTTTGCCGCCGCCAACATGGGTGTGCTCATCGGCCCCCCAGTCTCGGGCTTCCTGGACCAGCATGTCGGGCCAGCCTCTCCCTTCGTGTTGGGGGCCTGCCTGGTGGCCCTGGACGCCGCTGGTCGGATCTTCCTGTTGCCGGGGGCCGAGCCTGAGCGGGGGCCGCGCCTACCCTTCCGGCAGCTGTTCGCCAACCCCGTGATTCGGTTGTTTGCCGGGGCCATGGCCCTGGGGTCCGGGCTCTGGGCCTTGCTCGAATCCACCCTCCCCCTGGACCTGGACCGCCGCCTGGGCCTGGGTCCGGCGGCCATCGGGATCTGCTTCGCTTTTGCGGCCCTGGCCCATGCCATCACCTCCCCGCTGATGGGTCGGCTGTCAGACCGCATCGGGCGGGTGCGGGTGCTGCGCATGGGACTCATCCTGGTGGTGGTGCTGCTCCCCGTCCCGGCCCTGTTGCCCCGGCCCTGGCTGGTGGTCCTGGCGATGGTGGGCCTCGGCAGTGCGACCAGCTTCATCATGAGCCCCTCCAGCCCCGCCCTGGCCGATCAGGTGGAGCGCCTCGGCAGCCAGAGCTTCGGCTCGGCCTTCTCCATCCTGAACCTGGCCTACTCGGTGGGGATGATGGTGGGTCCGCTGCTTGGTGGGGCCCTGGTCCAGGCCGTGGGCCTGCCCCTGGGCCTGGGGCTCTGCGGTCTGGGGTACGGGGCCTACCTGCTGGCGGCCCGGGGGGTCAAGGTTTGAGCGCCCGGTAGATCCAGCGCTCTGCGGTTTCCAGCCAGGGGCCACCATCCAGGCTGCCAAAGGTCGTCACCGGGCCGAAGCCGGCGCGGGCCAGGGCGGTGCGGACTTCCCCGTCGGACGGAATCCAGATGTCGTGCCGGAAGGACTCCCCCTGGCAGCGGCGGTCCGTAATGATGCGGCGGCCATCGGGACTCCAGGAGACCCGCTCCATGTAGTCCCCGTTTTCGAAGCGCAGCCAGCGGCCCTCGATGGGGGCCGTGTCCGCCCGGAGGCTGCTGCGCCCCACCAGGTCCAGGAGCAGGACCCCGCCGGGGCGCAGCACTCGGGCGAACTCCTGCAGCTGACGGAGGTTCTCCTCATGGGTGGCGAAGTAGCCCCAGCTGGTGAAGGCGCAGAACACACCCTCCGCACAGCCGTCCCGGAAGGGCAGGCGGCGCAGGTCGAGGCGGGCCAGGGGTGCCGGCTGTTCCTGCTGGTGGCGGGCCAGGTTCAGGGGGCTGAGGTCGCCGCCCACCACCCGGAGGCCCCGGTCCCGCAGGAAGGGGTGGAGACGGCCCCAGCCACAGGGCAGGTCGAGGACCAGGCTGCCGGGGGGCAGGCCCAGCAGCTGGGCCAGGGCAGGGCCCTCCAGGGCCGCATCCTCGGCCTTGTCGGCGTAGATATCGAAGTAGGCGGGACGGTCAAAGTCCCAGGCAAACCAGTCCATGGCCCGAGTGTGGCAGAGGCCGGGCGCTGGCTTAGGCCTCGTCGGTCTCGGCCTTCACCAGGATGGCGGGGGGGAGGGAGGCGCCGTCGTCCGCAGGGCCGGTCCAGAGGTAGCGCGTGCCACGCTTCTGGCCGATCTTCCCCACGAGGCTCGCCTCTTCCAGCTCCGTGAACATCCGGCGCAGGGTGGCAGGGGCCCAGTCGCAGTCCTTGAGGCCCAGGGACTCCTGGGCTTCGAAGCTGTTGAGGGAGCCCCGCTGGCGGAGCGCACCCATGAGGTCCTGCTTGATGCCCTCGAGCTCCGCCTGGGTCCGGCGGGCCTTGATCTTGTAAGAGGGGCTGGCTTCCGCCTCGGCAGGGGCCGGGGCAGCAGCGGCCGCAGGGGCGGACTTGGCGGGGGCCGGCGCGGCGGCTTCGGCCTGGGTCTGGAACAGGTGCTGGTCCAGGTACATGTCGCCACGCTCAGGGTGGAACAGCACCACCACAGAACTGGCCAGCACGCCTTCCTGGCTCAGGGCCTGGAGGATCTTGTCGCCGATTCGGACTTTTTGGTCGGAATTCAAGCGGGGGGATTCAATGGTGACGATGGCCATGGGTTCTCCAATTCATTTATGGGACTACGTATTATCTATTGAGATTGTATAGATGTAAAGTAGACTTTTTCCTAAGCCCCCTTCCACCCCCTTCCTGAGGGATACATGCGCAAACCGAAGGCCGATCGACCAGAGGAACAGCAGCGTTTTGAGAGTTTTCTACGCTCCCGGCAGCTGAAATTGACGGGGGAGCGGCTGGATCTGGTGGCGGAGGTCTTCGGGCAGTCCCACCACTTCGACGCCGATCAGCTCCACATGGCACTGAAGCAGAAGGGGAAGGCCATCAGCCGGGCCACGGTCTACCGGACCCTGGACCTCCTGGTGCAGTGCGGACTCGTTCGCAAGAGCAGCTTCGGGGACCACCACGCCCACTACGAGGCGGCCCAGAAGGACGAACACCACGATCACCTGATCTGCCTCAACTGCGACGCCATCATCGAGTACTTCCGGGCGGATCTGGAGGCCCTCCAGGACCAGATCTGCAAGGAGCACGACTTCCAACCCATGCACCACAGCCACCAGATCTTCGGCCTGTGTCGGGCCTGCCAAGGCAAGACCACCGACGGCCCCACGCTGGCCCACCGGATGAGTCAGCTGAATACTTAGGCCTTTGGCTGATAGCTAATGCCTGATGTAGTCTTGGCCATGGCTAAACTCTCCCTGCAGGACCTCCAGCGCCTTCCCAAGACCGATCTGCATGTCCACCTGGATGGCAGCCTCCGCATCCCGACCATCCTTCAGTTAGCGGAGGAGCAGAAGGTCAAGCTGCCCGCCGACTCCATCGAGGGCCTCCGCCCCTTCGTGGAAGTGGGCGACGACTGCAAGTCCCTCGTGGATTACCTTCGGGCCTTCGACGTCACCCTTTCCGTGATGCAGACCTACGACAGCCTGGTCCGCACGGCCTTCGAGCTGGCCGAGGATGCGGCCCTGGAGAATGTGCGGTACATGGAGGTCCGCTACAGCCCCATCCTCCACCAGAACCGGGGCCTCACCCTGCATGCCATCGTTCAGGCCGTGCTGGAGGGCCTGGCTCGCGCCGAGCGGAAGTACAACATCAAGACCGGTGTCATTCTTTGCGGCATGCGGCACATCTCTCCGGACATCTCGCTGCGGCTGGCGGACCTGACGGTGGCCTTCAAGAACAAGGGCGTGGTGGGCTTCGATCTGGCCGGGGCCGAGGAAAACTTCCCCGCCAAGCGCCACAAGGACGCCTTCGGCCGCGTGCTCCAGAACAACATCAACTGCACCCTCCACGCCGGTGAGGCCTACGGGCCGGAGAGCATCCATCAGGCCATTCACCTCTGCGGGGCCCACCGCATCGGGCATGGCGTGCGGCTCATCGAGGACGGGGACCTGCTGAACTACGTGAACGACCACCGGATCCCCCTGGAATGCTGTCCCTCCAGCAACCTGCAGACCAAGGCTGTGAAGAAGATGGCCGATCACCCCATCCGCCTCTTCTACGACCTCGGGCTGCGGGTCACGGTGAACACCGATAATCGAATGGTCACCAACACCTCCGTCAGCCAGGAGCTCCTGGTCATCCACGAGGAGCTGGGCTTCAACCTCGAGGAGATCAAGGAGCTCGTCATCATGGGCTTCAAGAGCGCCTTCCTGCCCTATGCCCTCAAGCGGGCCCTGCTGGCAGAGGTCGTCCACGAGCTGAAGGCCTTCCAGCCCACCAGCCTGGAGAGCCGTCGGGAACAGCTCTGATCCTGTCCCCCGGGGTCTGATATCCTGACTGGAGAGGTCAGGATTATGCTGGATCGCCTTGCGGATTTCCTGGGTAACCACACCCGTCTGTTGCTTGCCACCCATGAAAACCCTGATGGGGATGGGGTGGGGGCAGCGGTGGCCCTGGCGGCCCACCTCAAGGCCCAGGGCAAGGCGGCTCGCATTGTGGTGACCCCCGGGTTGCCGGAGAACCTGCGCTTTCTGGACCCCGAAGGCTGGGTGGAAGCCTACGATCCGGCGGGGACCCACCAGGGCCTGGCGGCCTGGCCCGATGCTTGGCTGCTCATCGACGCCTCGGAACCTCATCGCATGGGCCCCCTCCATGGAGCCTTCCAGGCCACGGGGGCCCGCCGGGCCTGCCTGGACCACCACCTCAAGGATGGCCCCAAGGGCTTCGACGAGGAGTTCCGGGACCCCACAGCCAGTGCCAGTGCCCAGCTGGTCTACGACCTTCTGCGTCCCCGCCTGGGGGGCTCCCTGCCACCCGTGGTGGTCCAGGCCCTCTATGCCGGCATCGTGAGCGACACGGGCAACTTCCGGCACTCCAACAGCACCCCCGCCGTCCACCAGGCCGCCGCCGACCTCATTGCCCAAGGGGCTCAGTCGGCCCGCACTTACAACGCCCTCTACCAGACCGCCACCCCCGCCAAGCTCCGCCTCTTCGGGGAGGCCATCCGCGGCTTGCAGCTGCGGGAAGAAGGGCGCTTTGCCTATGTGGCGGTGTCCCGGGCCGATGTGGCCGCTTGCGGGGCCACCCCCGAAGACCTGGATGACCTGGTGGAGGAACCCCGGCGTCTGCAGGGTGTCGAGGTGGCCGCCCTCTTCTCGGAAACGCCGGACGGCCGCGCCAAGGTGAGCCTCCGCTCCCGGGAGCGGGTGGATGTGAATGCGGTGTGCCGACTCTTCGGCGGGGGTGGCCACCGGCTGGCCTCTGGCGCCAAGGTGGACCTGCCCTTGGCGGACTTCGTGGCCCAGGTGGAGGCGGCGGTGGTGGACCGCATGCGCCAGGACCTGGCCTGAAAGCCGTCGTACCGGGGTGCTAGTCTGGGGGGTGGCTCCATTTTCCCTTCGGGCGGCATCCAAGCTCTGAACGCCCTTCTCCGGATCCCCCATGGCCCCCAAAGAACCCAGCAGCGCCCCCAAGCTTGAGCTCTTCTGCAAGCTCCAGGCTGATAAGGTCCCCTTCATCGCCAAGGCCAATGTTCCTTCCACCTTCGGGAAGTTCGTGGTCTATGGCTTCCTGGAGCACGCTACCGGGAAGGAGCACCTGGCCATCGTGGCCGGCGAGATTGACGCCCGGCGCCGCATCGCCGTGCGGATCCACTCCGAGTGCTGGACCGGGGATGTGCTGGGCAGCCTCAAGTGCGACTGCCGCGAACAGCTGGAGGAAGCCCTCCGGCATGTGGCTGAGCACGGGGGCATGGTGCTCTACCTGCGCCAGGAGGGCCGGGGCATCGGCCTCCTGAACAAGCTCAAGGCCTATGCCCTGCAAGAGCAGGGCCTGGACACCGTGGAAGCGAACCACTCCCTGGGCTTCCCGGATGACCTGCGCACCTACGACTGCGCCGTGGAGATGCTCAAGTTCTTCGGCATCACCAAGGTCAAGCTGCTCACCAACAACCCCCGGAAAATCGGGGCTCTGGTATCCGCCGGCATCGAAGTCGAGCGCGAGCGGCACCAGCTGGCCGCCAACCCCCACAACCTGCGCTACCTCAAGACCAAGGCCCGGAAGAGCGGCCACATGCTGGACTTCGAGGAAGAAGCGCTCTAGCTCATGCCTGTACCTGTTTCCGATCAAACCATCTACGACATCTCCCACGTCATTCAGCTTGCGGTGGCGCCGGTCTTTTTGTTGACATCGATCGGGACCATTCTCGGCGTGCTGTCGGCGCGCATGGCGCGCATCGTGGACCGGGCGCGGGTCCTCATGGACCGCCTGGAGACGGCCCCTGCGGAGCGGGTTCCGCCCATCCGCGAGGAGATGCACACCCTGGCCAAGCGACGGCACTTCGTGAACCTGGCCATCACCTTCGGCACAACGGCGGCGCTCCTGGTCTGCGTCAGCATCGCAGTCGTGTTTCTGGGGGCCATGCTGAAGGCCAATGTGACCACCGCGGTGG
>SESD01000251.1_pt1 | contig 33189 bp, 31 predicted proteins | sample 3171411 | NCBI WGS metagenome assembly SESD01 (sample SAMN06051880, study PRJNA518727) | freshwater metagenome | biome: subpolar coniferous forest; feature: holomictic lake; material: water; isolation source: holomictic Lake 442, 16.5 m depth | place: Canada: near Kenora, Ontario | collected...
CAGCGGTCTAACCCCAACCATCGGAACTCTCAGCGGCAATGGATCTGTACTTCCCGGCACAAGTGCATCACAAAGCATGCTGAGAATCAGTGCTTCGCCAAAAATCAAATTTTTGCACGGTAGCAGCCTCAGACCCTGGGTCATTCCAGTCGGTTTTACTTTAAACGTCATCAGTCCACCATCACAGGTTAATGCGATTACTGAATTAAAACCAGCCATGAACTTTGGTGGCGGCGTTGATTACAACATCTGGAAAAGCCTGACTATCGGTGCTGATGTTCGTTATTACTTAGCGACTTCTACACTTGATGGAACTAACGTTAATGGTTTCACAGCTGGTGGTACACTCGGTTTCGGTTTCTAAGCTAAACACTTAAAACCACATCCGTACAAAGGGAGGGCTTTAAACCCCTCCCTTTTTTTTGGGTAAATTTTGGCTACATAATTCATAGATTTTGGCATTTGTTGAACTTTGTATGTTTTTGCCTTAGACTTGTACTTATAGATGTACAACTTAACGAGGTGTGTGATGCGGATTATTTCTTTTACCCAGGCACGTAGCAGTTTGAAAGCCGTTCTTGATGGAGTGGTTAATGACGCGGATTGTACGGTTGTAACCCGTCGCGATGCAGAAAATGCGGTCATTATGTCCATGGACTATTACAATAGCTTAATGGAAACCGTACATTTATTAAAAACACCTGCAAATGCCGCGCATCTTGCCAAATCTATCGAGCAATATAAAACGGGTAACAGTAAAGAGCGGGATATTATTGATGAGTAGAATGTTAGCCTGGACGGATGCGGCATGGGCTGACTACATTTACTGGCAAGGGCAGGATAAGAAAACGTTAAGACGCATCAATAAGTTAATTGCAGATACAAAAAGAACACCGTTTGAGGGCATGGGCAAGCCGGAAGCGTTAAGGGAAAACCTGTCCGGTTTTTGGTCAAGACGTATCGACGAAGCAAATCGCCTGGTTTATGCGGTGGATGATAAGTACTTAACCATCATTGCCTGTCGATATCACTATGAAAGCAACTGAATGAGGCGTAGGTCGAGCGGCCGCGTTTGTTGGCAACCTATGAAAATAGTTGAGAAAGCGGTATATATTTTGGCTGTTATAGATTCCCGTCGTAATGTAGATGATGTTTTATTAGAGCATTTAATCCGAATAAACAATGAACCCCCTTTATCCTGAGTTAACCCCCTACCATACTTTTTTCCTGGCAACCGGCAGTAAGCATTCGGTTTATGTGGAACAAAGCGGCAATCCTGACGGCATTCCGGTTGTTTTTCTGCACGGCGGCCCGTGTTCCGGCACGCGTCCCGATCACCGGCGGTTTTTTAATCCCGATTTGTACCGGATTATTCTGTTCGATCAGCGCGGCTGCGGCTTGTCTTTACCTTTTGGCGAACTGGAAAACAACACCACCCAGGATTTAATTGCCGACATGGAACGTATCCGGCAAGAACTGGCCATAACTCAATGGCTGGTATTTGGTGGTTCGTGGGGCGCTGCGCTGGCTTTGTTGTATGCCCAGCAACACAAAGACAAGGTGCTGGGTTTGATTATTCGCGCGGTATTTTTGGCCAGACAACAAGATTTAGACTGGTTTGCCAAAGACGGCGCTGGCAAAATTTATCCCGAACAATGGCAACGGTTGGTTGAAAGCCTTCCGGAAGCGCGTCGGGACAATTTGATGCAGGGAATCTGCGACGCATTATGGGGAGATGATCAGATAGCCCAAAGACGTGCCACCAGGGAATGGATGGCCTGGGGTGGCCAAGTCGCCTTGGGTAACGATTTTCAGCCTGACCGAAAAAGCGAACATGCAACGGAAAAAATGGTCAAACAAGTGCGCATGGAACTGCATTACGCCAAGCATCATTATTTTATCGAAGAAAACCAGATTCTGGCTAACTGCTACAGCCTGACGGACATTCCAACGGTTATTATTCATGGCCGGCTTGATTTTGTCTGTCCGCTCGAAGCCGGTTACAACTTACATAAAGCTTTGCCGAACGCCGAGTATATTTTATTGCCTGACGCCGGCCATATTGCCCAGGGTAAAGACATGATCGACGCACTGGTAACGGCAACTGACCAGTTTGCCGAACAAAAACACTAACAGAACTTGCATTCATCTGCCCCGGAATGCCGTAAATGCTTTATCATTAGCACTATTTAGACTGCGATTAGTGGGTTAGCACATTAATTTGAGTCGCTGGAACACACTCTAAACTGATAAATGAAATTAGACGATCAAAAGCTGCGCGAATTGGGTTTAGCCGTTATTCAGGTGGAAACACAGGCAATTGCCGCCCTGGCCGAACAAATTAACGACGATTTTGTGCTCGCCTGCAAGTTAATGTTCGACTGCAAAGGTCGCGTGGTCGTAACCGGCATGGGCAAATCCGGCCATATTGCCGGCAAAATTGCCGCCACTTTGGCCAGCACCGGAACGCCAGCTTTTTTCGTGCATTCAGGCGAAGCGAGTCATGGCGATTTGGGCATGATTACCCAACAGGATGTGGTGCTGGCTTTATCAAACTCCGGCGAAACCGAAGAAGTTTTAACGATACTGCCAATTATCAAACGTCTGGGCGTGCCGTTGATTGCGCTGACCGGCAATCCACACTCAACCTTGGCCAAATTTGCTACCACCCATATCAACGTCGCTGTTGAGCAGGAAGCTTGCCCGCTGGGTCTTGCGCCCACCTCCAGCACCACAGCGGCTTTGGTGATGGGCGATGCCCTGGCGGTTTCATTACTGGAAGCGCGCGGCTTTACCCGCGATGATTTTGCCTTATCGCATCCGGGAGGCAGTCTGGGGCGCCGTCTGTTATTGTTGGTAGGCGATATTATGCATGCCGATGAACAAGTACCCAGCGTTCCACAATCAGCGCTGATCAGTCATGCCTTGCTGGAAATGACCGAAAAGAAATTGGGCATGACCGCGATTGTCGATGCCGATAGCCGAGTCATCGGCATCTTTACCGATGGCGACTTGCGCCGAATGCTGGCTAAAAATCTCGATGTCCACAAGACCCTGATTACTGAAGTGATGACCGCCAATTGCGCGGTTATTTCCAAAGACATTTTGGCGGCGGAAGCAATGCAGATTATGGAACGGAAAAAAATCAACGCCTTAATTATTGTCGATCAGCAACACAGAGCGATCGGCGCTTTGAATATGCATGATCTTGTTCGTGCAGGAATTGTGTAATGACAAATATGCAGCTTGTTCTGGAAAAAGCCCGAAAACTTAAATTGCTGATTCTCGATGTGGACGGCGTTTTAACTGATGGCCGTCTTTTTTTTGATAACGACGGCAACGAATACAAGTCGTTTCATGCCCGTGACGGTCACGGCATTAAACTATTGAGACAAACCGGCGTTGAAGTTGCGGTGATTTCCGGGCGAAAATCAAATTCAGTCGCGCTTCGCATGAAAAGTCTGGGTATCGAATATGTTTATCAGGGCCATGAAAATAAAATTGCCGCGTTTAACGAAATCATTGAAAAACTGGGCATAACACCTGATCAGGCGGCCCATGTCGGCGATGATTTACTGGATTTGCCGATTATGACCCGGGTGGGATTGGCAATCTCGGTTAATGATGCCAATTTTGCCGTTAAACAACGCGCTGATTGGTGTACCACTCTATCCGGCGGCCAGGGTGCGGTCAGAGAAGTTTGTGATTATATAATGCAGGCTCAAGGAAGTTTTGATGAAGTATTGGGCGCCTACCTGATATGAGTTGGATAAAAGACAACTTCGGTTATCTTTGCCTGCTTATTTTCGCCGGCGTTAGCTGGTGGCTGGTTAAATTGACCGGTTTGGATGATTTTAATCGTATAATTGCGCCAGCACACAGCCCGGATTATTTCAGCAAAGGCTACACAAAACTGGAAATGAATGAGCTGGGTCGGCCAAAAAGCAAATTGTCGGCTGAAAAATTGATTCATTACAGCGATGACAACATGACTTATATGACGCAACCGGTGATGTTTTTTTATAACGATAAAACACCGCCCTGGATCGTTAAATCAGATACCGGCGTTTTATCAGCCGATGGTAAGGATTTATCGTTAAACGGCAAAGTTTATGTGGATCGGGCACTGGCTAAAGGTGCGAGGGAAATTAAGATTCATACGTCCAATTTAAAAGTTAAGCCGGAAACCAGTTATGCAGAAACAAGTGAATGGGCAGAATTAATAAGCCCACCCAACTGGACAACAGGAATCGGTATGAAACTGGTTTTTGCAGAGCCCGTTCATCTGGAACTGCTCTCTAAAGTAAAAGGTAGCTATGAAAAAAAATAATACAAATCGCATTTTCGCCTGCTGTTTAATGTTGTGGTCAGTTTATTGCGGATCGGCTTACGCATTACAAAGCGATGGCGATCAGCCGATAGTTATCGACTCAAATACGGCCACTTATGATGATGCAAAAGCCATCAGCATTTATACCGGTAATGTCATCTCCATTCAGGGCAGTATTCGGGTAAACTCGGACAAGCTTGTGGTCTATTTCATAAACGGTGAAGCCGATAAGATGGTGTTTACCGGAAATCTGGCAAAATTCAAACAAACACCTAAAGATGGCGACCAAGATATTACCGGTGAAGCCTATACCGGCGAATTTTATCCTAAAAAGAACCTGTTGATTTTGATTGACCATGCCACTGTCCGGCAAGGTGGCGGCGTTTATTCCAGTGACATGATTGAATATGATCTGAAAACGTCGCTGGTTAAAGCGGGCGAAAAGGAATCAGCCTCGAAACGGGTGCATGTGGTGTTGCAACCCAAAGCCAAAGAACAACCCGCAACAGGAAAATAAAGAATGATAAGTCTATTTTCTGCGCCTCTTTTAGACCTTTAATTTTGACGAATGACCAGACTAGCCGCAAGCCAACTGATTAAAAGCTACAATAAACGCAATGTGGTTAACGGTGTTTCACTGCATGTCGATACCGGTGAAGTCGTTGGCCTGCTAGGGCCGAACGGTGCTGGCAAAACCACCAGCTTTTATATGATGGTTGGCTTGATGAAAGCTGATCAAGGTGAAATCACCCTAAACTCACAAGTCATCACCCATCATCCGATGCATTTGAGAGCGGCACTGGGCATCGGCTATTTGCCTCAGGAGCCATCAGTTTTCAGAAAATTGAGTGTCGCTGACAATTTACGTGCCGTCTTGCAAATTCGATCTGATTTAACCCGAATGCAGGAGGAATTGGTCATAGAAGAGCTATTGGAAGAGTTTCATATCGGTCATTTACGTAACCAAATAGCCCTGGGTTTATCGGGCGGTGAGCGTCGACGTGTAGAAATAGCAAGGGCTCTGGCGACTAATCCGCAATTTTTATTGCTGGACGAACCTTTTGCCGGCGTTGACCCGATCTCGGTCGACGACATAAAGAAAATTATCGAATATTTGAAAGAGCGAGGCATTGGCGTATTAATTACTGAACATAATGTCAGGGAAACCCTAGGCATTTGTAATCGTGCGTATATACTTAACGAAGGGAAAGTTATTGCAGAAGGCGGAGCGGAAGCCATCGTTGCTAACGAGGAAGTCCGTAAAGTTTATTTAGGCAATAATTTTAGTCTTTAACGAGTACATTTGATCTTCAACCTTGAGTCTTAAATGAAACAGTCCTTAAATCTTCGCCTGGGCCAACAGCTCTCCATGACGCCGCAATTACAGCAGGCGATCAAGTTGCTGCAAATGTCGACCTTAGAGTTGCAGCAGGAAATTCAGCAGGCTCTTGAGTCCAATATGATGCTGGAAGTCAATGAGGAAGAAAGTACGGTTAATGAGGCTGAAATAACGCCAGAGAAAAAAGTCGATAACGCAGATTTGTTGACCAGCCAAGGTTCGCAAACCGATATGCCGGACGAATTGCCCATCGATTCTTCGTGGGATGATGTTTATGAATACGCCATGGAGTCTGGCTCTCATTCGGACGAGACGGTTGAGTTTGAATCTCAACGCTGTAAATCTTCAACTTTGTTGGATCATTTATTATGGCAAGTCGAGTTGACGTCTTTTTCAGACCGCGATAATGCTATTGCAATGGCCATTATTGATTCAATCAATCCCGATGGTTATCTGAGCAGTAGCCCTGAAGATATTTTTCATGGCCTGCAAAGCCAGCTGGATGATCTGGAGTTCGATGAAATTAACGCAGTATTGCATCGCATACAAAACCTTGATCCAGCCGGTGTTGCCGCCATTGATTTACAAGATTGTTTACGTTTGCAATTACTTCAATTGCCGGAAAGTACGCCTTATAAAGAAAAAGCCCTGCTGCTGGTAACACGCTATCTTGATATGCTGGCTACGCATGATCAATCCAAACTGATGCGTAAACTGGATTTGACCGACCGCCAACTGGATGAGGTCGTGGCTCTGATAAGAACCCTGGACCCTAAACCCGGTGCGCAGATTCAGGATTCTGATTCGGAATATGTTATTCCTGATGTCTACGTCAGCAAACAAAATAATGTCTGGCAAGTCAGTTTGAATCCGGATATTGCGCCTAAATTGCGCATCAATCCCTTTTATTCAGGCATGATAAAGCGGGCCGATAACAGCAAAGATAATGTCTGCATGAAAGATCATTTGCAGGAAGCGCGCTGGTTTATTAAAAGTCTGCACAGCCGTAATGATACTTTATTGCGGGTTGCACGGTGCATCGTGGCAAAGCAAACCGGGTTTCTGGAGAATGGTTCGATAGCAATGAAGTCAATGGTATTGAGAGATATCGCCGAGGAACTTGAGTTGCACGAATCCACCATCTCCAGGGTAACAACGCAAAAATATATGCACACCCCCAACGGAATTGTCGAATTCAAGTATTTCTTTTCCAGTCATGTTTCAACCGAAGGAGGCGGTGAGTGCTCATCAACGGCGATCAGAGCGTTCATTAAAGAACTTATTAGTAATGAAAATCTGGCAAAACCGTTAAGTGATAGTAAAATAGCCGAGTTATTAAAAGAAAAGGGCATAAATGTTGCTCGAAGAACTATTGCCAAATATCGGGAAGCTATGCTCATTTCATCTTCAAGTCAGCGCAAGCGCCTTTTATAGCGCTAGCTGATCCCCAGAATAAACAAACCAATCTCATAATATAAAGGAGTTTTACACATGCAAGTTATCGTAACAGGTCATCATTTAGAAGTAACCGAAGCCTTAAAAGCTCACATTGACTCGAAATTTGAAAAATTAGCACGTCATTTCGATAATGTTACCGATGTACACGTCATTTTAAGCGTGGAAAAATTAATTCAAAAAGCCGAAGCAACCCTGCAATTAAGCGGCGCCAAACTGTTTGCCGAAGATCATCAAGAAGACATGTATGCCGCTATCGATGCGATGGTAGACAAACTGGATCGTCAAATCACCAAACACAAAGAAAAAACCTCACAACATAGATAAGCAGGAGCAAGGTTAAAGGGACAAGGTGAAAGGCGTTTTTAAACCTTGATCCTTTAACCCAGGACCTGATTTTATGAAACTAATCATCGTCAGCGGACTTTCCGGTTCAGGTAAAAGTATCGCACTGGATACACTGGAAGATTGCGGTTATTACTGCATCGATAATTTACCGGTGACCTTGCTGGAAAATTTCATAAATCATGTCATGCTGTTCGACCAGAAGACCTATGCCAAAACGGCTATAGGTATTGATGCCAGAAACCAGAGCGAAAGCCTGGTCAATTTTTCAGAAAACCTGCAGTTGATTCGTAACAAGCAGATTGATTGTGAAATCATCTTCATGCAGGCCGAAGAATCGACTTTATTAAAGCGTTACAGTGAAACGCGTCGTCGCCACCCTTTGACGGATTTAAATGTACCGTTAAGAGAAGCGCTAAAAATAGAAAGAGAGATGTTAACGCCAATAGCCCGGCACGCCAGCGTCGTTATTGATACCAGTCGCACCCATTATCATCAGTTGCGCGAACTGATTAAAGACCAGATTGGCGAACGGGATGCACAACACATTTCCTTGCAATTTCAATCTTTTGGATTCAAACACGGCGTTCCGCTGGATGCCGATTTTGTGTTTGACGCCCGCAGCTTACCTAATCCCTATTGGATGCCCGAATTACGCGGCTTGACGGGTAAAGATCAGCCGGTCATTGATTTTCTTAATCAACAAGAACATGTTGCAGAACTTTTTACCGATGTAGCCGGATTTTTAGGTCGCTGGATACCCCGGTTTGAAGCAGAAGGGCGAAGTTATTTAACGGTAGCCATCGGCTGTACAGGCGGTCAGCATCGATCAGTATATCTGGTAGAAGCCTTGGCCAACCAATTCAAAGACTTTTCTTCAAATGTTATCGTCCGTCATCGGGAATTGCAGTAAGTTTTTTATTCTGATCAGGATAGCTAAATTTAGAATATAGCGGCATTAACAGCTGGCAGTATTTACAAATACCGGTAATCTTTTTGTGTCGATCAAAAAACAGGCGTTTTTTGATGAGTTTTAGATTTGTATGGTGGAACTATGCAGGTTGGACAGCAAACTAAGCAATCCAACCTGCATGGTTTTATTTCAAAGATAGCGTTTCTGCACGGCCTATCATTTCAATGTTTAACTTGTCTTCTTTTCCCAGCCAACCAATGGCGCGTTGAACGTCATTTCTACTGAGACCAGTATCAGTCGTAACTTTATTGACACTGGAAGGTCCGTTTTTATCCAAATAATGCCAGACTGTTCCTGCTGCTTCGCTAATTGCATTAATCATAGTGATCACCTTTAGTTAGTAGTTAGTTTTGTTGCGTTAAAAAGTCTTTGGTTGATGGTCAGGCAACACGATATTAAGCTCCAGTGTTTCCTGAGTATCGTTTTGTTCAAAATTAACGGATATTGCATCTTGGTCTACGTTAATATATTTCCGGATAACTTCCAGTAATTCTTTTTGCAATTGAGGCAGGTAGGAAGGTTGATTTCTGGAACTGCGCTCGTGTGCAACCAGAATTTGCAGTCTTTCCTTGGCAAGTGAAGCAGAACTTGCTTTAGATATTCTAAAATAATCCAGTAAGCTCATTATTTACCCCCGAAAAACATCCCAAATAGACCTTTTTTCTCATCAATAAACCGATGAGGTCTTTCTTCGCCTAAATAACGGGCAACGATATCGGCATACGCTTGACCCGCATCGCTTTTTTCGTCAAGAATTACAGGCATGCCGGAGTTTGATGCATTCAGTACTGATTTTGATTCTGGGATAACACCCAGCAAATGCAGTGATAAAATCTCTTGAACATCATCTACACTCAGCATTTCGCCTAATTTAACTCTGTCTGGTGCGTAACGTGACAACAACAGGTATTCGCGAATGGGCTCTTCGTTTTGCTCTGCCCTGCGCGACTTGCTCGATAAGATACCCAGCATGCGATCCGAGTCACGCACTGAAGAGACTTCGGGGTTAGTAACGATAAACGCGTCATCGGCAAAATACATCGCCAAATGCGCACCTTTTTCAATCCCGGCAGGTGAATCACAGACGATATATTTAAAGTCCTTTTTTAATTCGTCTAAAATTTTGCCAACCCCTTCCTGACTCAAAGCGTCTTTATCGCGAGTTTGCGAAGCCGGCAAGATGTAAAGCAGATTGCAGTTTTTATCACGAATCAAAGCTTGGTTAAGCGTTGCTTCACCGTTAATCACATTAACAAAATCATAGACAACGCGGCGCTCACAGCCCATGATTAAATCCAGGTTACGCAAACCCACATCAAAATCGATGACAGCTGTTTTATGCCCTTTTTTTGCAAGCCCCATGGCTATGGCAGCGCTGGTGGTAGTTTTGCCAACGCCACCTTTACCTGATGTTACGACTATAATTCGTGCCACACACAACCTCTCAAAATTGATTTAAATTAAATGTCTTTAATAACTAAAGTATGGTTTTGCAAATAGATTTGAACGGGTTGGTGAAGAACGGTTCCGTTTAAATCTTCGCTTATTTTGTAGTTTCCGGCAATCGAAATAAGTTCAGCCTGCAAATCGGAACAGAAAATACGCGCCTCAGTGTTGCCTTGTACGCCCGCTAAAGCCCGTCCCCTTAGCGATCCGTATACATGAATATTACCCTCCGCCATGATTTCAGCACCGGCACTTACCTGAGCCAAAATGACCAAATCACCGACCGCATATATTCTTTGACCTGAACGAACGGGGTGGGTAATCATAGTGGTGGGAGCGGGAACTGCTGATTCAGAAATAACTGGAGCGGGGGCTGGCTGGGGAGGTTGTTGTTTTTGTTCGGGAGCTACAACAGTAACATGATGACTGGTATGAACAGGGACGCCAAGCTTTAAAGCTTGTAAATTCTGTTCTGTGCTGCCTTTACGTATTCCGATCGGCAATAAACCCAGAGCCCTTATCGTACCGATAAGTTTGGTAACATTGATGTCAAGTTCATTTTTATTCAGCTCCTGAACGTCAAGCACCAAAGGCGAATTTTTAAAAAACTCCGGTGCCAGATGGATTTTTTCCTTCAACTGCTGCTCGATAGCAATCATGTCGTTACTTACCAAAACCAAAACTGGCACGGAAAAGGTGCTGCTTTTGAATTCAAGTATCGTGTCTTTTTGAGCGTCTATTGACATCCGTTAAATCTGCTTAGCCAGGAATGAAGCTGATTCTAACATTGCTGACAAAAAAAATCATGTTTACAGTGCAGCTTAGCGGGTTTTTTACTGTTGAGAGTAAATCAGCACTAAAGTAAATTTAAGCATTTGATGATGCCTGGATATTACCCCGAGACTAACTGAGTAGCTTTAGCTAGCCTCCAATAAGATATTAAAAAGACTCAGGTTTATCAAAACCATTTGTTTTATATGGTGTTTGTGGCATTAGCTCTACGCTTTAGGCTTGCAATCCGGTGCATTATCCTTTAACTTAGTTTATATCCGTAAAGGCTAGGGGTGCTTTGCCGTTTCCAAATCATAAATTGGAAGTGGTCAGGCTGAGAAAAACCCTTTGAACCTGACCCCGGTTAATACCGGCGTAGGAAAGCCGTGACTTCCCTGCGCCCTGTTGTTTTGTTGTTGGAGATAAACATGAGCGCTGTCCTTAAAGAAATTACAACTACCGAATCTAGTAGTGTAAAAATAGATTCCTACCCCGCATCCGAAAAAATATATGTTCAAGGCAGCCGTCCCGACATACAAGTTCCCATGCGTAAAATTACCTTGTCCGATACCCCTGTGCATTTTGGCTCAGTTGAAGGTGCAGAAAAAAATCCGCCAATTTATGTTTATGATACCTCAGGTGTTTATACTGATCCGAATGTTGAAGTTGATTTAAAAAAAGGACTGAGTGCCATTCGCTCTGGCTGGATAGCCGAGCGCAACGACACTGAAGAATTATCCGGTCCCAGCTCTGAATTTGGTCGTCAACGCCTTGAAGATGCAGCTACTGCTGATTTGCGTTTTGAACATATCCGCAAACCGCGTAAAGCGATAGCCGGAAAAAACGTCTCTCAAATGCACTACGCAAGACAGGGCATCATTACCCCGGAGATGGAATACATCGCTATACGTGAAAACCAGAAAATGGAAGAAATGCGTCATTTGTGGAAGGACCAGCATCCCGGTGATTCTTTTGGAGCATCCATTCCAGAAACCATTACTCCAGAATTTGTACGTGATGAAGTCGCCAGAGGCCGTGCGATTATTCCTTGTAATATCAACCATCCAGAATTGGAGCCAATGATTATTGGTCGTAACTTCCTGGTTAAAATCAATGGTAATCTGGGTAATTCAGCAGTCACATCTTCAATTGAAGAAGAAGTAGAAAAAATGCTCTGGGGTATTCGTTGGGGCGGCGATACCATTATGGACTTATCCACCGGCAAAAATATCCACGAAACCCGCGAGTGGATTTTGCGCAATTCTCCCGTACCAATTGGCACCGTGCCTATCTATCAGGCTCTCGAAAAAGTTAACGGCAAAGCCGAAGACCTGACCTGGGAAATCTTCAGAGATACTTTAATAGAGCAAGCAGAACAAGGTGTGGATTATTTTACTATTCATGCCGGCGTGCGCTTGCATCATGTGCCGCTGACCGCAAAACGCATGACCGGTATCGTTTCCCGTGGTGGCTCTATCATGGCGAAATGGTGTTTGGCGCATCATACAGAAAGCTTTTTGTACACCCATTTTGAAGACATTTGCGAAATCATGAAAGCTTATGACGTATCCTTTTCATTAGGTGATGGTCTGCGTCCCGGTTCCATTTATGACGCGAACGACGAAGCGCAATTTGGCGAACTGGAAACCTTGGGTGAACTGACCAAAATCGCCTGGAAACACGATGTCCAAACCATGATTGAAGGCCCCGGTCATGTACCGTTGCATATGATTAAGATCAACATGGAAAAACAGCTTGAAGAATGCGGCGAAGCGCCTTTTTATACTTTGGGTCCTTTGACTACCGACATCGCTCCAGGCTACGACCATATTACTTCGGCAATTGGTGCGGCCAACATTGGTTGGTATGGTTGCGCGATGCTTTGTTATGTTACCCAAAAAGAACATCTAGGCTTACCCAATAAACAAGACGTTCGCGAAGGAATTGTCACTTACAAAATTGCAGCCCATGCCGCTGATTTGGCAAAGGGTCATCCCGGTGCGCAAGCCCGTGATAACGCCATGTCCAAAGCCCGCTTTGAATTCCGTTGGGAAGATCAGTTCAATATCGGTCTTGATCCGGAAAAAGCCCGAGAATTCCATGATGAAACTTTGCCAAAAGAATCGGCCAAAGTCGCGCATTTTTGTTCGATGTGCGGACCGCATTTTTGTTCGATGAAAATCAGTCAGGATGTCCGTGATTACGCAAAAGCCAAAGGCATTAAAGACGAAGAAGCGCTGAAACTGGGTATGGATGAGAAATCCCAACAGTTTCTTGAGGAAGGCGCTGCTATTTATCATAAAGTTTAAATAACACACCAGGCGAAAGACAAAAGACGAAAAGCCATTGGAAGTTTCGTCTTTGTCTTTCTTCAATCAGTTCAATTTTATTGGGCAAAAAGATGGATGCATATCAGCATATTTTACTGGCCATGGATTATTCTGAACATGGTGACACGGTTGCCCAAAAAGCTAAGGCGCTAGCCGCAAAATATCAGGCCAAACTCAGTATTATTCATGTGCTGGATAATATTTCCATGCCCGACACCACTTACGGAACAATCATCCCGCTGGATAAAGATTCCGGTTATCCACTGTTAGAAACTGAAAAAAGCCACCTAAGGGCGCTTTGTGAACGATTGGAAATTCCCGGTACTAACCGTTGGATGGTTTGGGGCACACCTAAGCAGGAGATTGTTCAGCTCGCAGAACGGCAACAGGTTGATTTAATAGTCGTCGGCTCTCACGGCCGGCACGGTTTATCTCTGCTATTAGGCTCAACTGCAAATAGCGTTCTGCATCATGCCAAATGCGATGTTATGGCTGTTCGGTTGCTTAATGACTCGTTTTTTGAGAAGCTATAAATTCCCTGTAAAAGCTAGGTTAGTATTACATACGGCCACTCCCTCAAAATGATGAGCTGGTTCTAATCTATTCTTGACGCAAAACAATTTTAAAATCATCACTTAAGAGATTAGCATGTCCAATAATATTGCGTTCACGGCGAGTCTAAGATCCAAGCTAATACTAATGGCGACCATACCGGCCCTGGCTTTGCTCTATTTTGCCGGCTCGGGAGCATTGGAAAGGCAAATAATCGCCAATGAGATGATTAAGCTGGAATCGCTGGTTAATATCTCTGTAAAGATTGGCGCGTTAGTGCATGAAATGCAGAAAGAACGAGGCATGAGCGCTTCTTTCATCGGCAGTAAGGGCGTTAAATTCGCTGATGAATTACCCATTCAACGAACCAAAACCGACAAGACATTTGTAACGCTGAAAGAGACACTTAAAGATTTTGACCCTGTCAATTATAGCGAGGGACTAAAGAACCTGTTAAGCACTGCGGCCACTAATTTAAGTGAACTCGGCGCAAAACGAGAGATTATCAGCGCGCTTGGCATGGAAGGCTCCCAGTCTAGCGCCTATTACACCAAAACAATCAGCTCCTTACTCGACATACCTGCTCAAGTTTCCACTCTTAGCAGTCACAGTGATATTTCCCGTCTTGCTTCTTCCTATTCAAGCTTACTTAGATCAAAGGAGCGCGCCGGTATGGAGCGAGCTTTGCTGACTACAGTATTTGCCACAGACCAGTTTACACCTGAAACCCTGAGTCGCTTCTTAAAAAACCTTTCAGCCCAGGATGTCTACCTGGACATGTTTTTTGCTTATGCTTTGGACAGCCAAAAACAGTTTTATAATACCAAGGTGTCCGGCGCCGATATTGATGAAGTTGAGCGGATTAAGAAGTCCGCCATTGAAAAAGGCAATCAGCCGGGATTAGGCATTGATCCTGCGCATTGGTTCAAAACCGCTACAGCGAAAATTGATCTGCTCAAGGGGGTTGAAGATAAACTCTCCAGCGATCTTTTAGAGGCTACCCAGAAATTAAAGAGCAATGCCCGTCGCATGGAAATAATTTTCGGCGCATTAACTATCCTTTCGGTACTGATTACCGCAGCCTTAACCTTCTTTATCAGCAGAGGACTTTTACGTTCGATCAGTACTCTTCAAAACGTCGCCAGCGCTATTGCCAATGGTGATTTAACTTCCCGTATCGATACTACCCAAAAAGATGAACTAGGTGAGCTGTTTCGGTCTATGAGCACCATGCAACAACAGTTACTTGAACGTATAACCAACGATCGCAAGGTACATGATGAATCCCTGCGCATCAAAATTGCTTTGGACGGCATTACCTCCAACGTGATGGTGGCCGACAATCAACGCAATATTATTTATTTAAACCCGGCAGTGCTGGCTATGATGCAACACGCCGAATCCGATATTCGCAAGGTGATGCCCACGTTTGACGCCAATAAACTTTTGGGTGGAAACATGGATATATTCCACAAGAAACCGGCTCATCAGCAACAAATATTGACAGACCTCAAATCGACTTTCCGTAGCGAGATTCACATAGGCGTCCGCACTTTTCACTTGATCGTCAACCCGATCAGCAATGAACAGGGACTGCGCATCGGCTCAGTGGTTGAATGGAAAGATAGAACTGCCGAAGTAGCGATTGAGCAAGAAGTGGCTCAAGTGGTTAGTGGCGCAGTATTGGGGGATTTTACGCAGAGGATCAGCGAACAGGATAAAGACGGCTTCCTTCTGCAATTAGCCCAGGGCGTTAATGAACTCATGGAAACCAGTTCTATGGGCCTGAATGAAGTGGTGCGGGTTCTCGGTGCCTTGTCTCAAGGAGACTTAACCGAAACTATTACCAATGAATACTCGGGTACTTTTGGCCGGCTCAAAATGGATTCAAATTCCACCGTAGAAAAACTTAAAGAAATTGTCAGTCAAATTCAGGATGCATCGATTGCCATTAATACCGCTGCGAAAGAAATTGCCTCAGGTAATAATGACCTTTCGCATCGCACCGAAGAACAGGCTGCCAGTCTGGAACAAACCGCTGCCAGCATGGAAGAATTAACCTCTACCGTACAGGCTAATAGTCAGAATGCGAAACACGCTAATCAACTGGCTATAGGTGCAACTGACATTGCCGGTAAAGGGGTTAAAGTCGTGAGACAGGTAGTCTCAACAATGGAGGACATTAATGACTCTTCGCGCAAAGTTGTTGACATTATTTCCGTGATTGATGGCATTGCGTTTCAAACCAATATTCTTGCGCTTAATGCGGCTGTAGAAGCAGCAAGAGCGGGCGAACAAGGTCGAGGTTTTGCCGTAGTAGCGGTCGAGGTAAGAAGTCTGGCACAACGCGCTGCCGCTGCCGCCGCCGAAATCAAAGGTCTGATCGGCGATTCGGTAGAAAAAGTCCAGGACGGCACCAATCTGGTTGCGCAGGCAGGAAAAACCATGGAAGAAATAGTGAGCGCCATTCGTGGCGTTACCGTCATTATGTCAGAAATTAGTTCTGCCTCTATGGAGCAAACTTCCGGCATTGAGCAGGTCAATCAGGCCATTGGTCAAATGGACGACGTGACGCAACAAAATGCGGCTTTAGTCGAGCAAGCAGCAGCGGCCGCCGAATCACTGGAAGAACAAACACAAACCTTGGCAGAGACAGTAGCGCACTTTAAGCTGGAAGCCGATTCAAGTAGCTTTAGCGGTTCTTTTAATTCTCCTACCAAAAACACCAGTCAAAGTAGCAGGAAAATTGAAGCGCCCAAAGGCAGCGATATTGACCTGGAAATGGCTCAGCAAAAACATGGTGAGTGGAAAGTAAAACTGCGCAGAGCCATTACAAAACATGAATTGATGGATGTTAAAACCATTGCCAGAGACGATTGTTGTGATTTCGGCAAATGGCTACACGGTGACGGTAAAATAAAGCTTGGACATCAAACTAGTTTTTCTGAGTGCCTTTCAAGGCACGCTGCCTTTCATGTTGAAGCAGGGAAAGTCGCCGAGGTAATCAATGCTCAAAGGTATAAAGATGCTGAAGCCATGTTGGGAGCTGGAACCCCCTATACTTTAGCCTCAAACCAAGTAGGAATTGCAATTATGCGCTTGAAACAAGATGTCAATTCATCTTCAGGCAACGCGCAAAAACCACCTGCGAATGATCAATGGGAAGAGTTTTAGTTAATGCCTTTTTACGATAGACATAAAGAAATAATCTTTATGTCTATCGTGTTAACAATTAAGTCGACATGATTTATTTCTTTTTTAGAGCCAGCTTCGCCTGATCCCATAACGCATCAAGCTCGGCCAGTTCGCAGTCTTTCAGATTCAGACCTGAGACTTCAAGCTGTTGTTCAATATGTTGAAAGCGCCTGGAGAATTTTTTGGTACTTTCTTTCAGTGCAACTTCGGCATTGACGTTTAAATGCCGAGCCAAATTAACAGTCACCAATAATAAATCCCCAATTTCCTCCTGGATATGCGCCTGATCTCCCGACTGCCAAGCTTCCTTAACCTCATCCAGCTCTTCAAGCACCTTATCAAAAACCGGCAAAACAGTTGGCCAGTCAAAACCATGATTAGCCGCGCGATCCTGGATTTTTTCACATTCAATTAAGGCAGGAAGATTACGGGCCACGCCCGATAAAACACTTTCGGGTTCCGCAGATTTATTTTTCTTTTGGCGTTCAAGCGCTTTTTCCTGTTCCCAAGCCTGATGCCGCTCTGCATCAGTTTCAAAAACGGCATCAGAAAAAACATGCGGGTGGCGACGCACCAATTTGTCGCAAATGCCTTCCGAAACCTGCTCAAAAGTAAAATGTCCCCGTTCTTCGGCAATTTGGGAATGAAAGACGACTTGTAACAACAAGTCGCCCAATTCTGAGCGCAAATCATCCAGATCGTTACGTTCAATGGCATCCACAACTTCGTAAGCTTCTTCAATCAAATAAGGAATCAAACTGGTGAAGTCCTGCTTCAGATCCCAGGCACAGCCATCTTCAGGCTGTCGCAGACGAGCCATAATGGCCAAAAGATTTTGTGTGTTTTTTAACATGAAGGGTTGCTGGTGTTGAAGTTATCAAAGAATTCTAAAAACGGCCATTTATTCACGAAAGACACTTGAAAAATCAATGTGTTGGAGCAACTCTACCTGCACACTTTGTGTAACAGCTTACACATTACTGTCTCTTTGAGAATTTTCGTGCTTTTAGTGTCTTTCGTAAACTAAATTTTGCTTGAAACGCTAAAACGATGATCCAAAATTTTCTCGGTAGCGCTCTTTAAAACTATCCATATCAAACGAATGATTCTGAGTACCGTTATTTTCGATTTTAATAGCGCCCATTAATGAAGCGACTCTGCCCGTCACTTCCCAGCCCAAATCATTCATCAGACCGTACAGCAGACCTGCCCGATAGGCATCACCACAACCAGTTGGATCAAGAATAGCTTTGGGACTTGCAGCAGGAATACTGATACATTTGCCTTGACTGTATATTTGAGAGCCCTGGCCGCCCAAAGTAATTATCAGCGCCTCAACATGCTCGGCCATTTGCTCCAAAGTCAAACCGGTACGTTCCTGCATGAGTTCGGACTCATAGTCATTTAAAGTCACCCAGGTAGCCTGATCCAACAATTTAAGCAACTCTTCGCCATTAAACATGGGCATGCCTTGGCCCGGATCAAAAATAAAAGGAATGTCCAGTTCCGCGAACTGCTCGGCATGCAATTGCATCCCTTCTTTGCCATCAGGTGACACGATACCAATGCTAATATTTCTATCAGTAGGCACTGAATTCAAATGCGAACAATTCATTGCACCTGGATGAAAAGCAGTAATCTGGTTAGCCTCTTCATCGGTGGTGATATAGGCTTGCCCGGTATAATGATTATCCAGAATCCGGATAAATTCACTGGACAACTGGTTTTGCGCCATCCATTGGGCGTAAGGTTCAAAATCATGCCCTACGGTAGCCATGGTTAATGGCTCTTCACCGAGTAATTTCAGATTATAAGCAATGTTACCCGCACAACCACCGTATTCACGACGCATGATCGGCACCAGAAAAGATACATTCAGGATGTGAATTTTTTCAGGCAATATGTGATGTTTAAATTTATCATGAAAAACCATGATAGTGTCGTAAGCCATAGACCCACAGATTAATGCGCTCATTGTGTTCCTCTTTATCGCCAGGTTTGGTGAATAGATCGCACGACTGCCGGTAGCAGTTGCGGCTAAAGTAAAATTAATGTCCAGGTAACTGCAGCCCAGGCCAGTGACATCATAACTGCTGCCGAACCGATATCTTTGGCGCGACCGGATAATTCGTGATGCTCAAGTCCCACTCTATCAACCACCGCTTCTACCGCAGTGTTTAACAACTCAACCAGCATCACTAAAACCACACTGCCAATCAACAGCAATTTTTCAATTGGGGTTTCCCCTAACCAGATTGCAATGGGTGTACTTATGATAAAAAGGATGACTTCCTGTCTGAAAGCTTCTTCGTGTGTCCAGGTTGCTTTAAACCCGGCGATAGAAAAAAAACACGCGTTAATTAGGCGCTTTAGGCCTTTTGCATTTGGATTTGCCATTGTTATTAAGGTTCAAGTTTTAAGATTCAAAAGTTAAAGACGAAAGTTACTTTAGCGTAACTCTTTGCCTCTTTTCATTAAGTGAGCGTTATTGCTCAATCATTAGCTGGTAGTCATCTGCATCCATCAGCTCGTCGAGTTCAGACGAGTTATCCATTTTTATACAAAACAGCCAGGTTCCATAAGCATCATCATTAACCAGCTCAGGCTGATCCAGCAGGTCTTCATTGACTGCTACCACTTCACCACTGACCGGACTAAATAAATCGGATGCTGTTTTAACCGATTCGACCACTGCACACTGTTGTTGCGCCGTAAATAGGCTTCCAACTTCCGGCAATTCAATAAAAACCAAATCGCCCAATTCTTCTTGAGCAAAATCAGTTATGCCGACACGAACAATATCATCGTCTTCCATTTGCACCCATTCGTGAGTTTTTGCGTACTTCAGGTTATCAGGTAGTTCGCTCATTAAAATCTCCCAATTATGATAATTACTTTATTTACGTGGCAACTGCTCCTCCGTTGCTTTAACTTCTGCATAAGCCAAATGACTGGAGACAATGCAGACATTGCAGGCGCAAATATCTGTCCATACTGTTGAAGGATAACGCGCAATTTTTTAAAAACAACAAAAAAATGCATTTGAGAATGGAAATCTTATAACATAAACAGATTAATACACTTCTTTTCTGAACCAATGAATGTTCTTGTAATAGCTGTTTTTTTTATATTTTCTGTTACTCTCGTTTCTGCAGACGAAGATGATAAGCCAAATGCACCGCCTTCAGGCTTAGCCGACTCGGAATTTATTTATCTGTCCGGTAAAGCCCAGTCATTATCGGGTTTACAGACAAAGAAACTAACAACTGTTAGTCATCAGGCCGAATTTACCGCATACGCGAAAGCCATCAATATACAGCCTTTATTCGAATTACGACGCCGTTATTTACTTGCCTTGACCGAACAGAACGGTGCTGTGGCAAGATTCAAACAGGCCGAGCAAAGCATTAAACGTCAACAAGATCTGTTTCGTGACGGTGCAACTTCGAAACGAAATTTACAGCTTCAGCAAGCACAATGGCAAACCGATAAGGCACAGCTTGATGCAAGTGGCCTGCAGGGTAAGGCAATTGTTGAAGAATCTCGTTTGGTTTGGGGTAAAAAATTGACTGAGAGGGCATTAGCAATGGATTCAGATTTATTGGGAGATTTTTTATCGGGCCAAAAAATCTTATTGCAAGTTACCTTGCCTGCAAACAAGCAACTGGCAAATACTATTAAACATATTGAAGTTGATGCAACCGGTAATCGTAGCATTGCCATTCCAGCCGAGCTTGTTTCAGCGGCTTTGCAAACAGATAGCACAGCACAAGGCGAAAGTTATTTTTTTCAGGCTGACGGCAGTCACATAAGATTCGGCATGCGTGTTGTGGCCTGGATCCCTGATCAAGACAAAGAACAATCCGGCGTTATTATTCCAAAATCCGCTTTAATCTGGCACCTGGATCAGGCTTTTGTGTACGTTAAAACCGCAGCCGAACAGTTCAGTCGACGAAATATAGAGTATTTTTCACCGGTAAGTGAAGGTTATTTTGTAAATAAAGGACTTAATACTGGAGAATTACTGGTTACGACGGGCGGACAGATGTTATTGTCTGAAGAATTTAAAGTTCAAATTCCAAGTGAGGCTGAGTAATTTTAATTACCTGAATTGGAACGATTACTGGCCAAACCAAGCATCCGGAACTGCATCTTGAGGCAAATTCTGCGATAATGGATATAACAAAGTACTAAATTCGATGTACTCATGTCGACTATAACCATTTATTCAACAATGCTGCTATGAACGAAGAAACAACATTTAAACCTTGTGACCTGGTTATCTTTGGAGCTTTAGGCGACTTATCCCGTCGCAAGCTACTTATTTCACTGTATCGTCTTGAAATGGCTAGCTTAATTGAACCGGATACCCGCATTATTGGTATAGACCGCTTCGAGGGTAGTAATGAAGAATTTGTAGAAACCATCCATAAAAGTTTACAAGAATTTTTAAATGAAAAGCTGGACGAACAGACATGGTTACAATTCTCCGCCCGGTTTTCTTATCTTAAAATAGATTTGACGCAACTGGATGAGTACCAGATTTTGAATACCATTATCGATGGTAAATCCAGAGTTATGGTGAATTATTTTGCCGTTGCGCCTTTTTTGTTTACCAATATTTGTCAGGGATTAGCCCAGTGCGGTGTTTTGAACGAAGAATCACGCATGGTAATGGAAAAGCCGATTGGCCATGACCTGAAGTCCTCAAAAGCCATTAATGATTCGGTTGCAGAGGTTTTTACCGAGAAACAGTCTTACCGGATTGATCATTATCTGGGCAAAGAAACCGTACTTAATTTATTGGCCTTGCGTTTTGCCAATTCAATTTTTACCACTAACTGGAATCACAATACCATTGATCATATCCAGATTACCGTTGCTGAAGAAGTAGGCATTGAAGGTCGCTGGGAATATTTCGACAAAACAGGGCAATTGCGCGATATGTTGCAAAATCATTTATTGCAAATCCTGACCTTTGTCGCCATGGAACCACCGGTTAATCTTGAAGCGCAAAGCATTCACAATGAAAAGATAAAAGTACTTGCCGCGTTAAGACCCATTACCATAGAAAATGTAGAACGGAAAACCGTTCGTGGACTCTACACCTCTGGTGAAATCAAAGGCATTCAGGTACCCGGCTATCTTGAAGAAGAAGGCGCCAATACTGAAAGCACCACCGAAAGTTTTGTTGCCTTGCGCGTCGATATTGATAACTGGCGTTGGGCCGGCGTACCTTTTTACTTGCGTACCGGCAAACGAATGACCTACAAACGCACTGAAATCGTTGTTAATTTCAAGCAATTACCGCATAACATCTTCAAGGAAAGCTTTGCCGAGCTGCCGTCAAATAAATTGATCATTCACTTACAACCCAATGAAGGCGTTGAAATTCAGATTCTAAACAAGATTCCGGGTATTGATGAAAATATCAAGTTGCAAAAAACCAAACTGGATTTAAGTTTTTTTGATACTTTTAAAAACAGCAAGATTTTTGGTGGCTATGAAAAATTGGTGCTGGAAGCCATGCGCGGCAACCCGACCCTGTTTCTGAGTCGTGAAGAGATTGAACAAGCCTGGACTTGGGTTGATTCAATTCAGGATGCCTGGGCACATCTTGATGCCGCGCCAAAATCCTATCCTGCCGGCACTTGGGGCCCCGCTGATGCCGATGAGTTAATTACCAGAGATCAAAGAGCCTGGGAAGAGTGATAGAAGTACGTAGCATAAACCAGCCGTGATAAAATTTTGCTAACTTTGAATCTGTTCTTTGAATAACCTTAATTAGGAATAAACATGCATCCCGTAATTGAAAAAGTGACTCAGGATATTATTGAGCGTAGCCTTCCAACTCGCTCTGCTTATCTGGCCTATATTGATAGCGTCGCTAAAAAAGGCCCTGTTCGTTCGGGCATGGGCTGCGGTAATTTGGCTCATGGCTTTGCCGCCTGTAGCGCGACCGAAAAAGCCGATCTAACCGGCGATCAAAAAGCGAATATTGCCATTATCACTGCTTACAATGATATGTTGTCGGCGCATCAACCTTATAAAGATGCACCCGACTTAATCAAAGCCGCAATTAGGGAAGCCGGTGGCGTCGCTCAGGTTGCAGGTGGCGTTCCAGCCATGTGTGATGGCATTACCCAGGGTCAGTCTGGTATGGAGCTATCCTTATTTAGCCGTGACTTGATTGCCATGGCTACGGCGGTCGGCATGAGCCACAATATGTTTGACGGTGCCTTGTATCTGGGTGTTTGTGACAAAATTGTGCCGGGATTATTGATTGGCGCGTTGAGTTTTGGTCACTTGCCAACCATTTTCATTCCAGCAGGCCCCATGCCCAGCGGCTTGACCAACAAAGAAAAAGCCCGCGCCCGTCAGGCTTACGCGACCGGTAAAATTGGCCGTAAAGAACTACTCGAAGCCGAGTCAGCGTCTTACCACAGCCCCGGCACCTGTACCTTTTACGGCACAGCAAACAGTAACCAAATGATGATGGAAATTATGGGCTTGCATTTGCCAGGCAGCTCTTTCGTCAATCCTTACACACCGTTACGCGACGAGTTAACTCAGGCTGCCGCAAGACAGGTTTTAAAATTTACCGCATTGGGCGACGATTACCGCCCCATTGCTCACATGGTTTCCGAAAAAGCTATTGTTAATGCCGTCATCGGCTTGTTGGCAACCGGCGGTTCGACCAACCATACCATGCATTTAATCGCTATTGCCCGTGCTTCCGGTATCGTTCTTAACTGGGATGATTTTGATAATCTGTCCAAAGCAGTGCCTTTAATCGCAAAAATCTATCCGAATGGCCCTGCTGATGTAAATCACTTTCAAGCTGCCGGTGGTATGGGCGTATTAATTGCTGAACTATTGAGAAATGGTCTGCTGCATGAAGATATTATTACTGTGGCGGATGAGCGCGGCATGAACAACTATTGCCAGGAACCCAAACTGATAGACGATAAATTGATTTGGGAATCTGTTCCAGAAGCGTCTCTGGACAACGAAGTGCTTGGCACCGTTGAAAAACCCTTTGCGACTGGCGGCGGTTTACATGTGATGCATGGCAATTTGGGTCGCGGCATTTCCAAATTGTCTGCCGTATCCGAAGAACATCAGATCGTTGAAGCGCCTGCCATTGTGTTTGATGATCAGGAAGATATGCTTGCCGCTTTTAAACGCGGCGAACTGGAAAAAGATTTTGTCGCTGTTATTCGCTTTCAGGGACCTCGTTCGAATGGGATGCCGGAACTGCATAAACTGACGCCACCACTTGGCGTGCTTCAGGATAAAGGCTTCAAAGTGGCTCTGGTAACTGACGGACGTATGTCAGGCGCTTCGGGCAAAGTACCGTCAGTAATTCATCTATGTCCCGAATGTGAATCCGGTGGTCCGCTAGCGAAAGTACTTAGTGGCGATATTATTTCCATGAACCTGCAAACTGGCAATATCAATGTCTTGATTGACGATGTTGAATTTAATGCACGAATTCCAGTGCCTAACTCGGCTAAAAATCATCATTATGGCATGGGCCGCGAGATGTTTGGTGGCTTCCGTCTGGGTGCTTCCTCCGCAGAAACAGGCGCATCTAATCTGTTTCTTGTCGATTAACTTATAATAATAATTACTGGATCAAACTATGAACTCAAATAACTGGAAAATCCAACCTAAAGACGTTTTAAATACAGGGCCCGTGATGCCTGTTATGGTCATTCAAGATCTTGAAGATGCCGTGCCTCTGGCTAAAGCCTTGGTTGCGGGTGGTATTAAAGTGTTGGAAATAACCTTGCGCACTCCGATAGCACTGGAAGCAATCAGACTGATTAGCCAGCAAGTTGAAGGGGCGATCGTGGGTGCCGGCACTATTACTACACCTGAACAACTAAAAGCAGCCGAAGAGGCAGGCGCGGTTTTTGCGATCAGCCCGGGGTTAACTCCCAAGCTTTTAGAAGCTGCCCTAGCCGGAAATATAGCCTTGATTCCTGGTATAGCGACCTTGTCAGAGCTTATGACGGGCATGGAATATGGACTTGATCATTTCAAATTCTTTCCGGCTGAAGCGGCAGGCGGCATCCCCATGCTTAAGTCAATTGCCGGTCCAGTTCCTAATGTGACTTTTTGCCCGACTGGTGGTATTTCACCGGAAAACTATCATAGTTATTTGCAGTTAAGTAATGTCGCCTGTGTAGGCGGCTCATGGCTTGCGCCTGCTGATGTGGTAACATCAAAAAACTGGCATAAAGTGACTGAACTGGCAAGACAAGCCATAGAAAGAGCAGCCTGAGCTATTTCTTTTTGACGTCGTTATTCCATTCATCGGAGCGACACCAATGATGCGATTTTTGTAATAAGCCGCAAATTTGGCTTCGCTCGCACAAACGGCTTTTAAATACGATTTACCTGTTATTAATATCCTTTTAATAACGTTAGGCGAAATCCAACAATCAATATATCTGCAAGCCGGATATATTCTTCTAAGAAAATAGCCTTATCTACATTGTTTCAAAACCGAGAAAATACATGACTAATCTGCGAACTGTTACTTTAAATGAGGAAACTTATTCCTTATGTGAGTTGCCAATTTTATCTGGAACTACCGGACCCGACGTGGTCGATATTCAGACTTTTTACCAAAAGACGGGCATGTTTACCTACGATCCAGGCTTTACTTCAACGGCCAGTTGCAGTTCCTCGATAACCTATATAGACGGTGAAAAAGGAGTTCTTTTATATCGTGGCTATCCCATCGAGCAACTAGCCGAGCATTGTACCTTTTTGGAGGTTTGTTATTTACTGCTCAATGGCGAACTGCCTACGCCATCTGAAATGGATGACTTTGAAGGCACCATCACCATCCATACCATGGTGCATGATCAGCTGACCAACTTTTTTAAAGGCTTTCGCCGCGATGCCCATCCAATGGCTATTATGGTTGCGGTTGTTGGCGCCTTGTCGGCGTTCTATCATGATGCACTGGATATCAACTCTAAAAAAGATCGCGATATTAGCGCCATCCGCTTGATCGCCAAAGTCCCCACTATCGTGGCGATGTGCCATAAATACAGTACCGGCTTACCGTTTATGTACCCGCAAAACAAGCTGAGTTACGTTGAGAATTTTATGCGCATGATGCTGGGTACGCCTTGTGACGAATTTGTGCCAAATCCTGTGTTGGTTAGAGCACTGGACAGAATTTTGATCCTTCATGCTGATCATGAACAAAATGCCTCGACCTCCACAGTACGTTTATCCGGTTCCAGTGGCGCCAATCCTTACGCCTGTATTACTGCCGGAATTGCCTGTCTTTGGGGAGCTGCGCACGGCGGAGCCAATGAAGCAGTGCTCAACATGCTGGAAGAAATAGGCGATGTTTCAAATATCACGGCATTCATAAACAAGGCCAAGGACAAACACGACCCGTTCAGGCTCATGGGTTTTGGTCATCGCGTTTATAAAAATTATGATCCTCGCGCCAAATTGATGCGGGAAACTTGCCATGAAGTACTGACTGAACTGGGCTTGCATGATGATAAAATCTTTAAATTAGCGCTGGAGTTGGAGCGTATAGCGCTTGAAGACGAATATTTCATCGAGAAAAAACTGTACCCAAATGTCGATTACTATTCCGGCATCGTGCTGCATGCTTTAGGCATACCGAGTAACATGTTTACTGCGATGTTTGCGATGGGGAGAACCGTAGGTTGGATTGCCCACTGGGATGAAATGATAGCCGATCCTGAGCAAAAAATAGGACGACCCAGACAGCTTTATACCGGTGCAACAAGACGCGACGTGCCATCACAGCATATTAAACCCGGCAAACGTCCATAACAGCGAATAATTACCAAGAATACAAAGTCGGGCATAAATACTCGACTTTGACTTTTCTATTTCCTCATCTGGCACCGTTTGCAAAGAGCGTTGCGACTGCCAACGCTCTAAATCATGCAACGGCTTCTAAAAAAGATTCTTAGAATTCATTATCAACACTGATCTTTTCCAGCTTCCATATTTCATTATTGTAATCATCAATAGTTCTGTCTGTAGAGAACTTGCCGCTACCCGCACAATTTAAAATACTCATCTTTGTCCAGTTTTCCTGGTCTTGATAAGCAATTTCCACCCGTTTTTGAGCGTCGATGAAACTACGGAAATCAGCAGCCGTCATCCAGGGATCGTTTGGACTTCTTATAGAATTTATAATGTCGTCAAAAAGCCCCGGTTCAAATTGATTAAAATGCCCGCACTCTAGCAACTTAATAACCCGATTCAAATCTTCATCCTGGTCAATAATCGCATTTGGATTATAGTGATGACTCATTTCTTCAACCTGATCCTCAGTCAAACCAAATAAAAAGAAATTGTCATCGCCGACTTCTTCGCGAATTTCAATATTGGCGCCATCCAGAGTACCAATCGTCAAAGCACCATTCATCATAAACTTCATATTGCCGGTACCCGACGCTTCCTTGCCCGCAGTTGAAATTTGCTCGGAAAGATCAGCGCCCGGACAAATTTTTTCCATCGCTGAAACCCGGTAATTAGGCAAAAAAACCAGTTTTAATTTTCCGCCAACATCAGGATCGGAATTAACTACACTTGAGACATTATTGATCAACTTGATGATTTTTTTCGCCATGTAATAACCCGGCGCCGCTTTACCGCCAATCAAAACACAACGATCAGTCCAGTTTGCTATATCGCCACGCTTGATACGGTCATATAAATGAACCACATGCAACACGTTTAAAAGCTGGCGCTTGTATTCATGAACACGTTTGACCTGCACATCAAAAATAGCGTCTACATTAAAATCCACATCATGTTCGAGTTTCTTGAAATCAATCAGCCTTTGCTTCGCGTCCTGTTTAATTTCACGCCAGCGCTTACGAAATGCCTGATCTTCGGCAAAAGGTTTCAATTTCGTTAACAAGGACAAGTCCGTCAACCAGCCATTGCCTATGGTTTCAGTAATTAGCTCGGCCAATTCTGGATTACAGGCAGCCAACCAACGGCGAGGTGTTACGCCATTGGTTTTGTTATTGAATTTATGCGGCCATAACTCGTAAAAATCACGGAATAAGCCTTGCTGCAATAATTTTGAATGCAACGCGGCAACGCCATTAACCGAATAGCTGCCGACTATAGCCAGATAAGCCATCCTGACATGTTGCACGCCGCCTTCTTCAATAATAGACATACGGTTTAGCCGGCCAATATCTCCTGGCCAATGCGCTGAAACTTCGGCCATAAAATGGGCGTTAATATCAAAGATAATTTCTATAAGCCTGGGCAACAACTGCTTAAACAGATTAACCGACCACCGCTCCAACGCCTCAGGCAATAAAGTATGGTTTGTATAAGCCATTGTTTTACGTGTGATCGCCCATGATTCATCCCAGGTTAAACCATGCACATCCATTAAAAGGCGCATTAATTCTGCGACCGCTATACTTGGATGTGTATCGTTTAACTGAAAAGTATTTTTTACTGCGAATTCAGAAAAATCCTGCCCATGACGACCAACCCAAGTGGCCATCAAATCCTGCAAACTCGCTGAGGCAAGTAAATATTGCTGACGCAAACGTAAGGCCTTACCGTTTTCATTGGCGTCATTGGGATACAACACCATGGTAATATTTTCGGCAGTGTTTTTTGCCGCTACCGATTCAGCATAATCACCGGCATTAAACTCTTGTAGATTAAATTCTTCGGTAGCGGCCGCTTTCCATAAACGCAAGGTATTAACCGTACCGTTTTGGTAACCAGGGATTGGTGTGTCATACGGAATCGCCAGTATGTCCTGGGTTTCTACCCAAGTGCTTCTTTTATTACCAAATTCATCGATATGTGACTCCGTATGGCCGCCAAACTTTATTCTCTGAGTGTATTCAGGTCGTTCAATTTCCCAGACATTTCCATTACGTAGCCAATGATCAGGTTTTTCTACCTGCTCACCGTTGATAATATCTTGCGAAAACATTCCGTATTCATAACGTAAACCATAGCCAGTGACGGGTAGCTGCAAGGTTGCGCAACTATCAATAAAACAGGCAGCCAGACGACCCAAGCCGCCATTACCCAAGCCTGCATCCGGTTCGCTCTCAACCAGCTCCTCAAGCTCAAGGCCCAATTGATACATCGCCTGCTCAACCGACTCTGTAATACCCAGATTTAACATGGCATTACTTAAAGTACGCCCCATTAAAAACTCCATCGACAAATAATAACCTCTCTTGCAATCCGTCTCTTTATAGGCATTGTAAGTTCGTTTCCAGCGCTCAATGAGTCGATCACTAATAGCCATCGACAGCGCTTCATAAGCATAATGCGGGGACGTACAGTTTGCATCCCTGCCCAAGCGATGACTGTAATAACGTTTGAAATCGGCAATAAAATCTTTTTCCGTCAAGCCTAATTCTGGAAGCACGGTTATTGTGGATGTGGGTTTACTTGTTTTGAAACTTTTATGCGGCATATGTTTAACACTACTTTAAAGTTGAGATAGGTTGATGTTAACTACTTTTTTTTATTTAGCAAAAAAACTTTTTTTCAGAAGGATAATCAATTGTCTGTTTTATCGTAAAGACTTCTCCCAACGACTTACCAGGGCAGCAGCAATACTGTTACCAAATACATTGGTTGCACTGCGTCCCATATCTAAAACCTGATCGACCGCCAACAGCAGGAGCAAGCCAGCCTCAGGAATATGAAACATGGATAAGGTTGCCGAAATAACTATCAGGGAAGCTCTAGGAACGCCGGCCACCCCCTTACTGGTAAACAGGAGCGTCAACAACATAATGAGTTGATCGCCTAACGCCAGATCAATGCCGTAAGCCTGGGCAATAAAAAGCACCGCAAAGGTCATGTACATCATACTGCCATCAAGGTTGAATGAGTAGCCTAAGGGCAAGACAAGCCCGCAGATTTTTTCATCGCATCCAAAACGTTCGAGTTGTTGTAATAATTTAGGATAAGCGCTTTCGCTACTTGCCGTACCAAAAGCCAGCAGCATGGGTTCACGGATATGTCGAATCAAAGACAGTATTCTGCGACCCAAAAACAAACCGCCTACACAGCACAACGCACAACAAAGCAGTAACAAACCTAGATAAAACTCACCAATAAACTGACCATACGTTACTAATATGCCAATGCCATTTTGCGTGATAACTGAAGCGACTGCCGCAAACACCGCAACCGGCGCAGAGTGCATTACATAGCCAGTCACTTTCAACATGATATGCGAGAGTGAATCGAGTAATTTGACCGTTGGATGCGCCAATTCACCCAGCGACGCACAAGCCACGCCAAAGAACATGGAGAACACCACAATCTGCAATATCTCGTTGCTGGCCATAGCGTCGATAATGCTTTTTGGAAACATGTGCGAAACAAAAGTACCGAGTGTCGGCGCTACCTCGGGCAAGCCTGTCTTAGTCCCAACCTCGGGCAATGCGATATGCAAAGAGCTACCCGGCTCAAATCCATTCACCAACAACATACCCAGAAGCAAGCTGCAAATTGACGCCGAAAAAAACCACAACATTGCCTTAATGCCAACGCGTCCAACGGTATGAATATCACCCATTTTGGCCATGCCCACGACCAACGTGGCAAAAACCAGTGGCGCGATAATCATCTTGACCAGACGCAGAAAAATATCCGTCAACGCGGCAAATATATTGATAACCGGCTTCAGCTGCTCACTTTCCAAGGTCAAATTAAGCAGTTCGCCAATGATAATACCGAGTATTAATGCCACCACGACATAAAGGGTCTGACGGCTGGGTTGTTGAGTTTGAATCGTCATAAACTAAATGCTAAACAATTGAATACGAATAAAAATACTTAAATAAAACCTATCTAACAACACCGCTTAATACCATTCCACTTTTCGTCCTGCCACTGCCTGAAAAAAGCCGCTTTACTTAATGGCGTAACATCTTGATGATGCTCCCTATGATGCTTTAAATAGCATTCATAAGCATCATCCCCAGACAGTCGACGCACATTCCGCCAAAATAATTTGAGATTTATAAACATCAATCTCTCACCCAGTCTTCAACCAAACGACTTGGGATATGGGGTGATTCTGCCAATGCTGGCACCGGTTTTCCCGCCAAAAAACGACTGCAAACGCGCAACATGTCAAACACGATCAACCATAATAAAGTGACAAAAAATAAAGTCAGCCAGCCATCCAGATGTAAATTAAAGATTAATTGCGGTGCGACCGCAGCTTTTTCAGAGGGTAATGAACCTGCCGCCAGTTTATCAGCCAGCTCATTAGCTGCCGAAAAGAAACCGATACGAATATTATCACTGGTGATTTTCTCCCAGGCTGCCGTGCTGGTGATAATTACCAGCCATACCAAAGGTAAACCGGTCACCCAGGCATATTTGAACTTTTCGGATTTAATCAAAATTCCGGTAGCCACACAAAGGGCAATCGCCGCTAACATTTGATTAGCAATGCCAAACAGGGGCCATAAAATATTGACGCCACCATTTGGATCAATGACCCCGATATAAAGAAAATAACCCCAGCCTGAAACTACCAAGGCGCTGGTCAACACAACCGAAGGTGTCCAAGACGTTTCCCCCATTTTAGGCCAGATATTACCGAGCATATCCTGTAACATGAACCGTCCGACTCGGGTACCAGCATCCAGCGTGGTGAGAATAAAAATAGCCTCAAACATGATCGCAAAGTGGTACCACAAAGCCAGCATACTCTCGCCAAAAGCACTGCCAAAAATACTGGCCATGCCCACGGCCAGCGACGGCGCACCACCGGTACGGGCAAACAGTGTTGCTTCGCCCATTTGACGCGCCAGCAACTGCATCTGCTCAACCGTAACCGGAAAGCCCCACGAGGAAATCTTGGCAACCGCCTCAATAGCTTCTTTGCCGACTACACCGGCCGGACTGTTTATCGCAAAAAAAACACCTGGCTCAAGTACCGTCGCGGCCATCATCGCCATTATTGCGACAAAGGATTCCAGCAACATGCCACCATAGCCAATCATGCGAATATCGCGTTCATTACTCAGCAATTTTGGCGTGGTGCCGGAGGCAATCAAGGCATGAAAGCCTGAAATAGCTCCGCAAGCGATGGTAATAAACACGAAGGGAAATAACTTGCCGCCGAAAATAGGTCCTGTGCCATCAATGAACTGTGTTAATGCCGGCATTTTCACTTCCGGTTGCAACATGATAATTGCCACCGCCAACAAAGTGATAGTGCCCAGTTTGACATAAGTTGACAAATAATCGCGCGGTGCCAGCAACAACCAAACCGGCAAAATCGCAGCCGCGAAACCATAGGCCATCACACACCAGGCCAGCGTCAAGCCTTCATGATCGAACCAGACACGTAAGATTTCATTGTGATCAATCCAGCCGCCGCCGACCACGGCTAATAATAATAAAATCACGCCCAAGGCAGAGGCTTCCAGAACCTGACCGGGACGAAAAGTGCGCATGTATAATCCAACAATCATCGCAATCGGAATGGTCGCAGACACCGTAGCGGTTGCCCAGGGACTGTGTTTCATGGCGTTGACCACCACCAGTCCCAGTACTGCAATCAAAATAATCATGATCGCAAAAGTTGCGATTAAAGCAGCCGTTCCACCCAAAGCACCTAACTCATCACGCGCCATCTGCCCCAAACTTTTGGCATCGCGCCGGGTCGACAAAAACAGCGTTACCATGTCCTGCACACACCCCCCCAACACCGCGCCAAACAATATCCACAAGGTTCCGGGCAAATAACCGAATTGCGCAGCCAAGGTCGGCCCCACCAAAGGCCCGGGGCCGGCAATAGCGGCAAAATGATGGCCGAACACAATCCATCTATTGGTTGGTACAAAATCACGGCCATTATCTAACCGCTCTGCAGGTGTTGCCCGTGTTTGATCGACCACCAACACTGTCGCAGCAATCCAGGCTGCATAAAAACGATAGGCAAGGGCATAAACACATAAAGCGGCAGTAATAAACCACAACGTGTTGATATTCTCACCGCGATTTAAAGCAATACCGCCAAGCGCACCAGCTCCGAGTGTTGCTATCAGTAGCCAGATAGCGTATTTCTTAAGTTTATTCATCAGCTATTTTTATTAAATGATCAAATCGTATTAATGCAAAATAATGGTAAAAAACGCGTTTAATTTACCACTTGGGCGCGAAATATTATATTAAAGGTAAATTACCAATCCACCTCATCACAATTTACTAAAACTTTATTGGCAAGTCTTACAAATCATCAACCATTAAAATTTTATAAACTTCATAAGCCGGCTCTTCATAAGGATGAGAGCCAAGTAGCGTTTGCACAACCTCCTTGATGGAAGTATCTGTGCATATCATTTCCACTTTATATTCGAGTACCTTTTCCAGTTGATCAAGTTGTCCAACATATGGCTGACTATTTGGC
>SESD01000253.1_pt1 | contig 33089 bp, 28 predicted proteins | sample 3171411 | NCBI WGS metagenome assembly SESD01 (sample SAMN06051880, study PRJNA518727) | freshwater metagenome | biome: subpolar coniferous forest; feature: holomictic lake; material: water; isolation source: holomictic Lake 442, 16.5 m depth | place: Canada: near Kenora, Ontario | collected...
TGCATGCAAGGCAGCCAGATTGCGGTATTTAAGATAAGTGGTACGCGCGTTCATGCAGGCAATAGACCACCCAGCGGAGCCATCGAGCACACCCAGCCTGATGACATAGGTGCGCATGAAGGCCCAACCGCCGCTCAGCATCGCGCCCGTCAAGCTGGAGCGTTTACCCGCCTCAAACATCTGCCGGGCCGCAGCTGAAGAATAGTGGGACACCTTGCGTTCCACATCATCCGTGGTGAGGTAACTGTAGTGCAGCAGCGGACTTTTCAGCCGGGCGGTCTTACCGGTCAGCAACACACTTTCATGCACTAGGCTGTCGGAAAATCGGCCTGCACCGCGCCTGAACAAGCGCAGCACATAATCCGGATACCAGCCGCAATGATGGATAAAGGTGCCGCAAAATTGCGACAGACGCGGGCAAAAATAGCCGTCTGCTGTTGAGTCTCGCATAGACTGCTCGAGTTCAGCACGCAATTCGGGCGTCACCCGCTCATCCGCATCGATCGAAAAAATCCATTCGAACGAGGCGTAGCACAGCGCGCGATTTTTTTGCGGTCCGAAACCCGGCCAGTCTGCGTGCAGATAAACCTGCGCACCCATTTCGCGCGCAATGCTCACCGTTCTGTCCGTACTGCCCGAATCCACCACGATGATTTCATCCGCCCACGCCACCGACTGAATACAGGCGCCTATATTAGCGGCCTCATTCTTCGCGATGATGATAACGGACAACATTTAAACGTGTTGGGGCTGATATTCAGGAACCCAGCCCTGAAGTGCTGTTTTTACATCGGCATCGGATCTAGTCGACGCATCCGTCCATACCAGTAACTGTTCCAGCCACGCGGCATCCGCCTCGCGCGCCTGTGCGATGCGCAACTTAGGATGTGGCGTGGGCAACGTATGTTCGTTGTCAGCCAGCAACTCCTCATAGAGCTTTTCACCCGGACGCAGGCCGGAAAATTCAATCTTGATATCGTCCTCAGTCAAGCCTGACAGGCGGATCAACTCCTTTGCCAGATCGACTATCTTCACTGACTCGCCCATATCCAGCACAAAAATTTCGCCGCCCTGCCCCATCAATCCGGCTTGCAACACCAGTTGCGCCGCCTCCGGTATTGACATGAAGTAACGAGTGATTTCGGGATGAGTCACGGTAATCGGGCCGCCTTGCGCAATCTGCGCACGGAATTTCGGAATCACGCTCCCCGTGCTGCCCAGCACATTGCCGAAACGAACGATGACGAACCGTGTACAGCCAGCCGCGTCAGATGGGAGTGGCTGCAACGCCTGACACACCAGCTCGGCCAGACGCTTGGAAGCACCCATTACGTTAGTCGGATTTACCGCCTTATCAGTCGAGATCATCACAAATTTGGCGACGTTATGCCGCTGCGCAGCGCGTGCCACCGTCCAGGTTCCCAATACGTTGTTACGGATCGCCTGCCAGGCGTTGTGCGTCTCCATCATCGGCACGTGTTTGTAGGCGGCGGCGTGAAACAGCACGGCCGGATGATGTATTTGTATGACTTCATCGACACGCGCCGCATCGCGCACATCACCTACCAGACAGACGAAATACAGCGACGGAAATACCTGATGCAATTCCTGCTCGAGCGTATAGAGCGCAAATTCACTCTGTTCGAATAACACCAGCCTGGCGGGTGAAAATCGCGCGATCTGACGGCATAGCTCAGAACCAATCGAGCCACCCGCCCCCGTCACCATGACCGTTTTGCCGGATATCAGCCCTTGCAGTCCCGCTGTATCTAGCACCACAGGATCTCGCCCCAGCAAATCGTCCAGCTCGATCGCGCGCAATTGCGACACTGCTATCTTGCCGCTCATCAGATCGTCGAACGACGGCACGGTCAGCACCTGCACCTGTGCTGCCGTACACAGTTTAATCGCGCGCTGACGCTGCTGATGCGAACTGGACGGCATCGCAATGATCACGCGTTCGACACCAAAATGATTAATCCAATGCTCTAACTCACCTAGTTTACCAAGCACTTTCACACCATTGAGTATGCAGTTTTGCTTATTGTCATCATCGTCCAGAAAACCGACTAACTGCCAGGATGGATTTTTTGCCAGATCTTTCGACAAAATAACAGCGGCATCTCCCGCCCCTATTACCAATACGGGCTCACTGGACAGTTTCATATGTCCATGAAAACGCGTTTCTTTCCACATGCGATACAAAAGGCGGCTGCCGCACATGAAGGCGAGCAATAAAAGCGGATTCACCAGCAATACAGCGCGCGGCACAACCAGATGACTGCGCAGCATCCACAACACAAACGGAATCACAATCGCTGCCAGTAAGACAGATAACAGAATACGTCGCAAATCGTTCAAACTGGCATAGCGCCAGATGCCCTGATACAGGCCAAACCGCGAGAAGATGACCACTTGCAGGGGGACCACCCACAACAAAGTGCCTTGCAATTCCGTAACAAAATGCGCTGGCATATTAAAATTAAAACGCAGCAAATAGGCCAGCGTCCACGCGAGCACAGCCGCGACAATATCGTGCAGCATGGCTAACGACCTCCGAACATTCGATTTACGCAGCATCGCTATCCTTTTCCTCTTGATATTTCCGCCAGCGCCGGTCTATCCACATACTCAGCCCCAGATAAATCACACCCCACCAGGCCAGCAGATTACCCTGTCCCTTGGCATCAAGACTCATCGCAAACAAGGCCGACACGCCCGCTGCAATCATCAAAAAATATTCCGCGATGGCCGTGTTGCGATGTCCCCAACCCATTTGCACCAGGCGCTGGTAATAATGGCTGCGGTGCGCTTCAGACAGGGCCTCCTTGTTGCGCATACGTTTGAGCAGTGTCAGGCTTGCATCCACGGTAAAGGGTGAAAATACCAGAATAGGAAACCAGGCAGGCCAATAGCCTAGGTGCCAGCCCCACACGCCAAACGCGGCGGCCAGAAAACCTAGCGGAATAGAGCCTGAATCACCTAAAAACACACGGGCGGGATGAAAGTTATGATAAACAAAACCCAAAGCCGCCGCCCCGATGGAAAAATTCATCATGGCAAAGGCTTCGTTACCGCCCATCAAACCGGCGACGCCGTAAAAACTGAAGCCAAATAGCGCCATGCCGCCGGCTAAGCCATCCGAGCCATCCATAAAATTATACAGATTGGTCATCCACACGATATACAGCAACACCGGCAACATCCATATCCAGCTGATTCCCGAGCCTGCGAGGACAATCAAGGCTGCGATAAAATGACCGATCAGACGCGTCTTAGGCGGCAAGCCGCGCACATCGTCCACCAGCGACAACACGAACAGCCCCAGCATGGGAAGCACAATCCACCATTGCCAGAATTTGAACAGCAGCACCCAGCCCGCCAGCATTCCAGCCATCAGCGCAATGCCGCCGGTGCGTGGCACGGGCGTCTCATGCAACGAACGCTCGTTAGGGATATCCTGAATCGTGCCGTGTTTGCTCAAGGTCAGAATCAACGTCAAGAGCAAAGTGACTAATGCGGAAATCACGGGGGAATAATGTGTCATGCGACGCTACCATAGGTTAAGCAGCGTGGATTTTAACACGCACGCGCTTCCTCTGCGTTGCTGGTAACCAACAGCGCCGTGCACTGAAGATAAACACTTTGCGCTGTGATGGCTTGCTGGCAGGGCGGAATGCCCTCTTTTGATTCGAGTCTCGGGCAATCCCGCTTGAAACAGGGCGAGCAATAGAGGCCGCTGGTGATATGCACACAGGATTTACCGAGGATGCCGCTGTATTCGGGCGCTGTCGGACCATGCAGCATGAGGCCGGGAATATCCAGCACCGTCGCCAAATGTCCGATGCCGCTTTCAACGCTGACAAACCCTTGGGCATGCAACAGTACGCTCATCAGTTTAGTCAGCGACAACTTTGGCAACACCTGCGCCAGCTCGCCGCCCGCCTGCTGCAAGCGCTGCGCACGCCGATGCTCTTCTTCGTTTCCCCACGGCAGCAGACAATGGATGCCCTGCCGTGTCAGCAAGCCGACCAGCTCAAGCCATGACGACTCTGGCCAGTATTTACTGTTCCATGTCGTGCCGTGCAACAGCACGATGGCAGGCTTAGCGCGCCCTTCTACGCTATCGGGCAGCAACATCTGGTTTTGGCGAAATTGATCCAGACCATAATTTGCAGCTTGCGATATGTCCGCGCCAAATAATTGCGAGACGAGTTGCCTGTTTTTATCGACGATGTGCAAGCCGGATGCGACACAGGCGGTCTTCTGATAGAACTTCGCGGCCAGCGATTCGCGTGCGCTAGACGCGTCAAAACCGTAGATTTCAGTTCCTGCCAGCCGCGCCAGCAACGCACTTTTAAGCAAACCCTGAGCATCGAATACCAGATCGTACTGTTCAGCCCTGAGCTGTCGCTTCAAACCGCGCAGCAATTGCGGCAACTTCCACCACTGTTTCTTATAACTGCGCAACGGCACCGTGATCACTTTATCGACAGCCACGTGCCAGCTCACCATCTCGGCAAAAGCGGGTTCCACCAGCCAGTGTATTTCCGCATCAGGCAAGCGGCGGCGCAAGTCACTGATGGCCGGAAACAAATGCAGTATATCGCCGAGCGACGACAATCTTACGATGAGAATTTTCATAAACGATACACCGCGTGGTTCTGGCATGCGTCTGGCCACAGATCGCTCAACCGTCCCCTTGTTGCAACCCTGACCTTCATGCCGACAAACCCATAAGCCAGTTAGCGGCATCAGTAATCCTGATGCCATTGCGGAACTCTTCTTGACGCAATCCATAAACGATCTGCACAGACTCCGTATCAGGAAACTGTCCGGCAAATCGCAACAGGCCTCGATGCGGTTTATTGTCGCCCAACTTGCATTCAATCATTTGTGTCAGCGCTCCTTCCTTGCTGAGCGCGAAATCGACTTCCGTGCCATCTTTGGTGCGAATGTAATGCAGGCCAGCCGCTTTCCCCGTGCTATCCTGTAAAAAATGTACATGCTTCAACAGCATTCCCGCTACCGCATTTTCCAGGCGCACGCCCTGATCACCTCGAACTAATCCTGTATCAAAAAAATACACTTTAGGGCTTTGCAAAATAGCGCGTGCAATATTGTGATGCCATGGCTGAACAGTAAAAACGATATACAGCGCCTGCAGAATATCTAGGTAGCGTTTCAATGTCGCAGGGGAAACTGCCAGGTCGCGCGCGATAGACGCCAGTGACAGCGGTGACCCTACACGTTCGCGCAACAACTCCACAAAAAGGCGCATCGTATTGATTTCGTGCAGGCGTGAAAACTCCAGCACATCTTCACGGATCAAATCGTTAAAATACTGCGCACGCCAGCGATCAGCCTGCACGATGTCACTAGCCAAGCATGGCTCTGGAAAGCCGCCTCTTTCCAGCAAATGATCCAAAGCTTCGGCGGGAGTCACCCGCTGCTGCTCACTCCACTCGCGCACTGAAAACGGATGCAAACGGAATGCAAAATAACGACCCGCCAGTGAATCTCCACCTTGCCTAAATGTTTCCATGCGCGCACTACCCGTCACCAACAAAGCCTGCTCGAGAGAACGCCCATCCACCACCCCTTTAAGCCAACCTTTCCAGTCGCGCATTTTGTGAATCTCATCCATAACGAGCAGCTTGGCGCGAGGATTCCATGACTGGCGCTGCAACACTACCCGGTCCGGCAACACATCCCAGTTGAGGTATTGAGCATTCCCGAACAACTGCATCAACTGACGGGCAAGCGTAGTTTTACCCACCTGACGTGGGCCAGTCAACACCACCATCTTGGTGGTCAAATCCTTCAATACCAATTCGTCAAGGTAGCGTTTCATGGACTAAGCATACTATTTAATGCAATTAAGTCGCAACTTTATTATCAAGCGCTACATAAAAGTCGGAAATCGTCCGATAAACCTGACAACCGCGCCGATTTTGACAAGGAGCAGTTCAATTGCAGCAGGCTCATGCAAAATACTCAGCACCGGCGAGCGATTTTCCCTGCAAATCTTTAGCGGACAAAGCAGGCGGCGCTTGCAACTGCCAGTCGATCGCAAGCTCAGGATCGTTCCAGGCGATGCAGCGCTCAAATTCAGGGGACCAGTAATTGGTGGTTTTATAGAGGAACTCAGCCGTATCGGACAACACAACAAAGCCGTGCGCAAAACCCTCGGGTATCCAGAACATGCGCTTATTATCGGCTGACAATTCCAGCGCGACGTGCTGACCGAAGGTAGGCGAGTTTTTCCGTATGTCGACTGCCACATCCAGCACCGCGCCTTGTGTCACACGCACCAGTTTTGCTTGCGGGTGCTGAATCTGATAATGCAGACCGCGCAATACGCCTTTGACTGAACGGGAATGATTGTCCTGCACGAAGTCGGTATCGCGCCCGGTCAGCTCGGCAAACTTTTGACGGTTGAAACTCTCATAGAAGAAACCCCGATCATCGCCAAATACTTTTGGTTCGATAATCAGCAGATCGGGAATACTGGTTTGAATTACTTTCATGCGGGTCCCTTTTCCCTGATCACCTGCATCAGATAGGCACCGTAACCGCTCTTGATCAAGGGCGTTGCGAGTTTTTCCAGTTGTGCGGCATCGATAAACCCGTTGCTGTAGGCAATTTCTTCCGGACAGGAGATTTTTAACCCCTGACGATTTTCTATGGTCTGGATAAACTGGCTCGCCTCCAGCAAAGACTCATGCGTCCCCGTATCCAGCCAGGCGAATCCCCGCCCCATCGTTTCGACCGACAGTTGCCCTCGCTCCAGATACACCCGATTTACATCGGTGATCTCTAGTTCACCGCGCGGCGATGGCTTGAGGTCGGCCGCGATATCCAGCACATCGTTATCGTAAAAATACAACCCGGTGACAGCATAATTTGACTTAGGCTTGAGAGGCTTTTCCTCCAGCGAGACCGCGCGCCCCGCCTTGTCGAACTCGACCACACCATAGCGTTCCGGGTCACGCACATGATAGGCAAAAACCGAAGCGCCTTCTTTGCGCTGTGCGGCATTGCGCAACTGCTGCTGAAAATCGTGACCGTAGAAAATGTTGTCGCCCAGCACCAGCGCCGACGGATCCTTGCCGATAAATTCACGACCGATGATAAAAGCTTGCGCCAGTCCATCTGGCGATGGCTGAATCGCATATTGCAGATTCAAGCCCCAAGCGCTGCCATCTCCCAATAACTGCTGAAATCGCGGTGTGTCTTGCGGGGTCGAAATGATCAGGATGTCGCGTATCCCTGCCAGCATCAAGGTCGATAGCGGATAGTAGATCATCGGCTTGTCGTATACCGGCAGCAATTGCTTGGACACCGCCAGTGTCACCGGATGTAACCGCGTGCCTGAACCACCTGCGAGAATAATGCCTTTACGTTGAGTCATTTATTTCTCCAAAATTTCAATCAGCATACGCTCAACCCCCGCCTGCCAGTGTGGCAAATGCAGATCGAAGGTATTTTGCAGCTTTTCGGTGTTCAGTCGAGAATTGTGCGGACGCTTTGCGGGCGTCGGAAAGGCCGAAGTCGGCACAGCGTCAACAGCATCGGGCGCAACTTTCAGGTCAATTCCTGCACGACGCGCATAATCAAGCACAAAACTGGCATAACCGTGCCATGAAGTTTCGCCACCGGCGACCAGATGATACAGACCGTACACCTCCGGATTTTCCTTTGCCGCTCGTATCGCATGAGCGGTCACATCCGCCAGCAAATCGGCACCTGTCGGTGCGCCGATCTGATCATCGATCACTTTTAGGCTATCGCGCTCTTTCGCCAGTCGCAGCATGGTCTTGGCAAAGTTCCCTCCGCGCGCCCCATACACCCAGCTAGTACGAAAAATCAAATGCTTGCAACCCGATGCCAGGATAAGTTGCTCACCTTCCAGCTTGGTTGCACCATAGATACTCAAAGGAGCAACCGGGTCACTCTCCAGCCAGGGCTTATCGCCGCTGCCGTCAAAGACATAATCAGTAGAATATTGAATTAACAATGAATTCAATACCTTAGATTCATTTGCCAACACGGCGGGTGCCAACGCGTTGATCGTTCGCGCCAAGTCAGATTCGCTCTCGGCCTTATCCACGGCTGTGTGCGCCGCCGCATTGACGATCACGTCTGGTTTAATCGTCTTAATCGTTTCTCTGATACCCGCCAAATCGGTAAAGTCACCGCAATAATTCCGGCTGGCAGTACTCAGTGCAATCACCTCGCCTAAGGGAGCTAGGCTGCGCTGCAACTCCCAACCGACCTGACCGTTTTTACCGAACAATAGAATTTTCATCAGGTGCGCTCTGAGTAGTTAGTCTCAAGCCACTGACGGTAATCGCCAGATAAAACATTGTTCACCCAGCCCTGATTGTCCAGATACCATTGAACCGTCTTGCGTATGCCGGTTTCGAAGGTTTCGGCCGGTTTCCAGCCCAGCTCACGCTCGATCTTTCGCGCGTCTATCGCATAGCGTCTGTCATGACCCGGCCGGTCGGTAACGAAAGTAATTAAAGTACGGTATGAAGAGGATTGAGGATTGAGGATTGAGGATTGAGGATCTATGATTGCGGGTTGTACCGCAGTACGTGGACGCAGTTCGTCCAACAGGTCGCAGACAGTATGCACGATGTCGAGATTGGCTTTTTCGTTCCAGCCGCCAACGTTGTACACCTCGCCAAGACGGCCCTTTTCCAGCACGCAACGTATCGCGCTGCAATGATCTTTGACATACAACCAGTCGCGGATCTGCTGACCGTCACCGTACACCGGCAGCGCTTTGCCGGCCAGCGCATTGACGATCAGCAGCGGGATCAATTTTTCGGGAAAATGATACGGGCCGTAATTGTTCGAACAATTGGTCGTCAGCACCGGCAAGCCGTAGGTATGGTGATAGGCGCGCACCAGATGGTCGCTGGCCGCCTTGCTGGCCGAATACGGGCTATTGGGTTCGTAACGATGCGTTTCGGTAAACGCGGGGTCGTCCTTCGCCAGAGAGCCGTACACCTCATCGGTGGAAACATGCAAAAATCGAAAAGCGGATTTTTCGGCGTCAGGCAAGGCGCCCCAGTAGGCGCGCACGGCCTCGAGCAAATGAAACGTGCCGACGATATTGGTCTGAATGAAATCCTCAGGGCCGTGTATCGAGCGATCCACATGGCTTTCCGCCGCGAAGTTGATCACCGCGCGGGGACGATGCGCCGACAACAAGCGAGATACCAACTCCGCATCGCCGATGTCGCCCTGCACGAAAGTATGGCGCGGATTGTCATTCAAGGAGGCTAGATTTTCCAGATTTCCCGCATAGGTCAGCTTATCCAGACTCAACACCGGCTCATCGTGCTGCGCACACCAGTCCAACACAAAATTTGATCCGATAAATCCCGCACTGCCGGTTACTAAAATCATAGGTCTGTTTTCTTACAACGGTTAGTTATGGGTTTCCCGCCGTGAGCTGCAATCCTTGCGGCAGAGTATACGGAGGCGTCCAGTCAAGTTCGCGGCAAATTTTACCATTATCTATCTGTAGAGAACCCAACAGTCTCTCAACCTGATCGGCTTTGCCTGTCAGACGCCCCACCAGCGTCAACAAAGCCTGCGGACAGGGTAGCAGGCGCGCCGGATGACCCAATGCGTCACCCAACTGGCGTAACAGGCCGGGCGTAGAAATATCTTCTCCGTCGCTCACCAGATAAGTCTGCCCTGCAGCAGCTGGGTGAGTCGCACACAGAATTAAGGCGTCCACCAAATTTCCGACATAAATGAGGCTGCGCCGATTACCGACCGACGCAAGCGGTAGCGGAACACCTTTGGCTAACACTTTAAGCATTTGCGCAAAATTGCCTTTCACGCCTGCCCCATAAACTAGCGGCGGACGGACGATCACCACCTCTAAACCTGTTTCTGCGGCAACGCGATGTAAAGCCTGCTCGGCCTCATATTTTGAAACGCCGTAGGGGTCTTGCGGGTTAGGGGGATTTACTTCGCTAAAAACATCACTACCCATCGTCGCCTCACCATTCACCTTGACGGAGCTGACATAGACCAACCGTTTAACTCCAGCGCGCGCTGCCTGCCGCGCGAGATTTTCAGTGCCAGCAACATTCACCCTGCGAAATTCTGCCAAAGGATTACTGGCTTTATCGGTCATGACATGGACACGGGCCGCAAGGTGAATCACCACTGCTATATCCCGCAGCGCATCCGTCCAATCCGTTTTATCATCTATTGCACCCACTCTTACAACATCGCTGTCAGAAAAATTCTCCGTTCGCACTGCAGCACGGACAGTCAACCGACTCGCTCGCAGCTCCGAGCAAAGCACTTTTCCTACGAAACCATTGGCTCCAGTAACCAGAAAATTGCCCGCACTTCGTTCTGTCATGATCATTTTGGATGATGTTCCGGAATGTTTTCAGATAGAGATGTATACAACTTGATCATTTCTGCGGCAATTGTCTCGCCAGAAAATGATTTTATTACACGTTGACGAGCCGCATTACCCAATTGAAGTCTTAATTGATTATTAGTGATTAGCTCTTGCAACTTTTCAATCAATGCTGCGCGATTCCCAGCTTCAAACAATAATCCGCTCCTCCCGTCTTCAACAGCATCTGTTATCCCATATATTCGTGAAGCCACTGCAGGTACACCACATGCAGCCGCTTCAATTATGGTCATTCCAAATCCTTCACGGTAACTTGGCAGGCAAAAAATATCAGCAGCAGCCATATATTTTTCCGGCGTAGCGGTAAAAGAAACATGATGCAGACAGCCCGTCTTCGCATGGCAAATTTCTGATATTAAACGGAAAGGCACATCTTCTTCAGCGCCAACCAGTAATAACACTACTTCTGGGTCTTGTTTCGCAATCGTGTTGAAGGCGGCAGCCAAATCCAGCATCCCCTTATCTCGGTTGAGCCTACCCACAAAGAGAATGACATTCGCATCAGGATTTATTCCCAACTCATTGCGTACTTTTTGCCTGGCCTCGTTATTAGGCTGAAAGCGAACCGCGTCCACTCCACAAATCGACCCCGCACCGATTACCTGCACTTTAGCTTGTGGCAACACACCTTCATTGACCAAAAAATCTCGCTGTGATGGACTATCTGCCAACACACAGGTAGCAAAGATTCCTATCATCTTGTCAAATAGCTTTAACAAACTCCGTTTCACCCCCTTTTTCATTACCCATATCTGCCCGGTAAAAGTGTGAATGCGGACAGGCACAAAAGCCAGATATGCCGCCAGCATGGCTAACATCCCTGTTTTTGGCATAATGGAATGCACAATATCGTACCGTTCACGGCGAAATAGCCAGAATAGCTGGAACAAGACGGAAATGTCTCTCCAAGGTGACGGCTTACGTTCTATAGATAACAGGACGAGACGTGCATTGATGCCTTCCAGCAGATGCTTGTCAGCAGAATTGCAGACGACCGTTACCTGATAATTTTTCGCCGCCGCCTGAATATGTACACGCAAAAATGCATGGACAACGGCGGGAATAGTAGCGACAAAACATAATTTCTTCACTTTGAATACTCAATCGCAACTGCACGACCATTTGTTGAATAGCCGCGCTTCATCAGCGGCTATCGCCCGACGATGCGCAACAGGGGGCGTAGCATGTTGCGCGCATTAAAAGGCACATTGCCCCATATTTTGAACACGAGGCTACGCATGCTCGTGCCAAGCAGTATCTTTTGCAAGCTATCAGAGAGTAGCCGGCGAACGACAAAACGGATGCTCAAAGCAATGTCCATTTTGTATCGCATGGAAGTATATGGATTGGCTGATGAAACCTTATTCAATTTCACAAAAGCATCTGAAATAACTTCATCAAAATGTGAAACAAAAGCCTTGTACGAATACCGAGGGTTGTTTGCCACCTCTTCATAGGCACGATCCGCCATTTCCTGCATGAACTGATTGTCCCTGATTTTGGAAATCACCTGATCCAAGTTACTGAAGTCCTTTTTCAATGGGATAAAATGACGCCAAGGCTGCAGGATCCCGGAGTACTCCCCCTCAAAAAGAACAAGAACAGTTTTGAGTGCTGCCGCTTCAAAGCATCGTGGAGAAATCTGGTTAAGTCTGATTAGTCCTTCATAAGGATGCAGAAATTTGTCCTGTACATCATGAAATGTCGCTTCGGTATGTTCCGACACATACAGATCTACCTGTTGCTGAAGATTTCCCTCGAAATCAAAAACGCTTGCGCCACTCTCCACACCCAGCATCGTCTTGCAGGAGGCGACAAATTCAATCCAGCGCTCGCCGTAAATTCTTTTTGATTCATCGTGTGAAAGATCCAGGCTTAGCCCAGAATTTTGTGTCAGCGCCAAAAACCTGTCCGAGATATTCCATTTTTCATAACCCAATTCACCGAGCCAAAAGGGCGGCTTACGGGTTCGATATCCCATATCAAGTTTTCGCTCCGCCGTCTTGGGCGCCGGGTAAGCCAGCAACTTATCCGGCACATAGCCTGTCAGTGTATTAACTTTCACGACATTCGGCAGAACCTGTTTAGGGTAGACCTTTTCTATTTCTCCATCCGGTACGCAGGTGAACAGAACGTCCACCTTCAGAAATTCCAGCGTTGCCAGCACCGTATTTACGGCACGATATTCGTCCTGGATGAACACCACCTTCAAGCCATCAAAATCACGAATAAGCTGCCTTGCCGCCTCGCCAATATAATGCTCACTCATATAGCCTATCGCAATTGAGTAGTGAATAACCACCACATCAAAGCGAGCAAGATTTAAACAGGCTGGAAGCTGCCTGACGAAGGACAACTGCGTGACATTATGGTGTGAAAAGTTGCTTATTGAATCCAGATGGTCGGTTACGGTTGAGGCATCGGCATTTTTTACCGGACGATTGCAAAGCAAAAGGATGTTGAGTTTTTTCATGGCCTGTCCAGGTTCATTTCTGAGCACATACGTAAATATCCAGACCTCCAAGGTGGGCGATATTATTTAATAATAATGAACGCACCATGCGACCTCCCCAGTTTTCCTTCCTGGCATCAAATGACGAAAATTTTCCGAACATATCCTGAAGTTCGGCTACGGACGAAAAAACCGTTTCAGGGGCAGCACGCCCTTGCGAATCCGCATCGTATGCACCTCGCTGAGATGATGTCCCGCTTTCTTTAGCTGAAGACATTAAAGCCTTTAAAGTCGTAAACGGCCACATCATCCAGTTCCGGTACGAAAATTTGTTATATACCATCACATAGGCACGTCCACCGGGTTTCAGGACACGGTAAGTTTCATCGATACACCGCTGCAAGTCACCAGTGTGATGGAAACATCCAATGGATACAACGACATCAAAACCACCATCATCAAACGGGCATTCCAGCATGCTGCCTTGCGTTGCGCCGCCCTTAATACCCATCATGGCCATACGATGGTTCATCATGGACACGGGCCCTGCCGCAATGTCCAGACCGCAATACTCTGAGCAATATTCTGCAATCTTCTGCCCCAGCGTTCCGTAGCCAAGACCAATATCCAATACCCGCAATCCCTTGAATTTTTCAACCGGCACGCGTGCAAGCAAATAAGGATAAAGTGCCATGTAGGCATCATCAAACCGGCGCAATGATTCCGCAGAGTGATCAGTTATTCCCAGCTTGATAGCCATTGTCGAGCCGCATAACTCATTCCAGAACAGTTGATTTCCCTCATCAATCCGGGACTGCATCTCGCTTTTACTTTCCATGTCTAATTTTCTCGATCTATATTTAGTTACATCGCAAATTTGCCAATTTTCTTCGCCAGTTTCCTTCCAGCAGCAGTCAGCGGCAACTCAAAAGTTAGGTACACCCCTATTGCCATAGCCAGCACCAGCCACGGCACCAACCACCAAGGCAACGTCAGCAACAGGGCAACGGCAAGCACGGGCGCATGATACGCATAGATGCTGTAAGAAGCTTGCCCGATTTTCGCCCCCCAGTCTATCAACCTGCAGCGCGCGTTATCGATGAAAACGATCAGTTGTGCAAATAGCACCGCCAGCACCATTTTACGACTCTCAACCGCCAGAAACTGCAATGCCCCGTGCAGGATTCCCGATTCGATCAGCAATGTGAACAGCAGGTAACACAAGATCATCCACTTCCAACTCAGCAAAAAAATTCGATTTGACGATTTGTGTACCGCCATCGCACCCAGCCACCACAAAGGCAGAAATGCGATCAGGCTGCCATTGTGCCACCAAGAATAATACTCTGTATGTCCGCAGACCATTATCAGTCCAAAACACCATACCCCGGCAATGATTCTCCAGAGCATCGCATCGTGTAAGCCGCGAATCAAATATCTGATGGCAATCGCATAGAATACATAGAGCCATATTTCTACCATCACGGTCGTCAACGGAGCATTTCCCTGAAATGAAAGGTAATGCAATTTAGGAATGAATGCCGAAATACCCAACAATTTAACAAGCAGCCCTGCCATGCTGATTTGTTGCGTTCCCGTGATCGCCCGGCCTGCATTCAAATCAACTCCCGCAAGATAGACGAATCCTGCCGCTCCGACTAGGGATGCCAACAGATAAGTCGGCATTATTCGAAAAGCACGTCGCACCCCATATGACAACGTGCTGAATTGATCGCGCCTAGCGCCATTTCTATGAATGCAATATCCACTAAGCACAATAAATCCAACTACGGCGGGGTGCGTTTCGCCGACCGGCTGAAAAAATATCCCCAGTGTTTTCATGACGCCAAGAATGACTTCCGGGATCTGTTGACCCGCCACACCCGCCCAAATGGCCAAGTGCGCCACCATCACCCAGATGGACAGTATCCCCCGCAAAAAGTCCATCCCTCCCGAGTGAGACTTGATGCGGGGATAGTCGAGCAGGGCAGTTGATTGAACAATCACTCTGCACTGCGCTGGCTGTCGGGGATCTATCTTAGCTCCTTTGTACTAGCTGGCGCATCGCCTGCCTGAGTTCTGACACGGACACTTCTGTCAGCCGGAACATGATCAATGCAGAAACAACAGAGCACAGAATTGCAAATCCAGCATTCAACAACAAACTCTCACTGCTCAATAGCATCGGCAGCAGCGCAAGCAGTGCTATCCACCCCAAAGTTTTGTATATTTTCCTCTGCTGGTAGTCTATTTTGTAGCAAGCAGGATCTTTCCTGACCCAGCTCAATAGAAGCAGGGCAAGGAACAGGTTGCTCAGTGCCACTGAAAGTCCGGCACCGAGTGCACCAAATGCCGGAATGATTGTAACAAACATGACTACCGATAAAATCGCAGCCACTCCCTGTAGCAGCGTTACAATATAAAGTTTTTTTGCAAAATAGAGCGACGGCAACAACACGGTGAATAGGCCCAAAAAGAATTGCGCTGCCGCTGCAAGACCGATCAGGTGAAAAGCATCCTCATACGCGTGTGGCAGAACGATCATCGCAACCGGTTTCGCAAAATAAAAGAACAATAAAGTAAGATAGCCAAATGCCACCAGATAGTATTGCGTCAGTCTCGCCAGCAGCTGGCGTGCCTCCTCCTGCTTGTTCATGTACGTCAATGAAAAAGGTGCCCACGCGCGCGCAAAAGCCTCAACAAAGAGCCCCATCCCCATGCCTATGCTTGTCCCCATCGTATAAATACCGACTTCGGTCAGCCCGTGGTAGGATTGCAACGGGTATCTGGCCGCATTCTGAATCACAAAGACAAATAAAAATGCTGGAATTAACGGAATACCTTCCTTAAGAAGCACAGTGATGTCTTTTTTTGCAGGAAGATAGCGCATGCCATTCTTTGCCAGCATGAAAAACAAAGTGAATGTAATCATCTGGCCCAACAGCAATGCGTACAGGTATCCTGTTATCGATTTTTCCAGAATCACTACGAAGAAGATAATCAGCAGAAACGACAACAACGCGGAGCCAAATGAGGCCACGACAAACCGCTTTGCTTTCTGTTCAAATTGTAATTTCAATTGCCAAGGTTGCACCAGAATGCCCAGTGCCGCCGTCAGTATTGACAATCTCACCTGATACGCATGGTCAGCGCCACTAAATAACCATTTCCCTATTGCAGCAGCATTCAGCATTCCACACACAACAAGCACGGCTGCGCTAACAAGTAAAACCAAGTGCGCCCCAAAGATGACCGCATCCTTTTCGAACGGCGTCTCCTTGGAAAAGTAGCGCGATCCTATCGAGGTACCGAGACCCAAGGTGAAGAGTGCAGTAAACACCACCCCCATCATCATCAACATGGAAATAACGCCATATTCTGCCGGAGCAATATAACGAGCAATAAAGGGCAAGGCAATAAAGGACAGCGCCCTGTTCAGGGCACCACCCAAGCCATAGATCAGACCGCTGTTTATAAGCTGATTTACATTACTAAAGCGCACTACGACAGTCCTGACAAGTGATAAATGAGGTGCAGCTTATAGCAAAAAGTCTGACATCGGTGAAAACAGCCTCTAACTTAATCAACAAATTGCTGATGCCACAACTCGAGACTTAGTAAAGCCCATAAGTTGCGCCCATAAACGCTTTGCGAATCAAGCACCGTATCCAGCGACAAACCATCCCTGAGGTAGGGCCGCGTCTTGGCTCGCTCGGAACCTAAAATATCACCAATATAATCTCGTGCCGGCCCACCCCGCTTGAGCCACAAATTGAGCGGGACTGGGAAGCCCATCTTGTCTTTTCGGTTGTTAATCGCCGCTGGCAGACGGCTGGCAAAAACTGTTTTGAGCATACGCTTCAATTCGCCGTTATGAAACTTTACATCCGCCGGAATGGTGGCAGCAAACTCCACCAGAGGATGATCAAGGAAGGGCACCCGTGACTCTACGCCATGCGCCATGCTCATTCTGTCCTCTACCTGCAACAGCGCCGGCAGCAAAGTCTTGAAATCAAAATGCGTCATGGAATCGAAGTACGACTCCTTGCCTACGTTGCTTCCCCAGAAAATGCTCTTGAATTCTTCAAAAGTAGCTTCCTGGTTAATCGCGTGCGGCGCAATAATGCCGCCAAAGGTATTGGCCCGGTTAACCAGACGCCAGTAACGCTGGTCACGTTCACCAAAAAGTCCGTCCGCCCAGAACTCACGCAACATAGGTTTGTATTGCCGGAGCGTTTCGAGATTCGGAATGATCGAATCATATGTCACGACGTAGTTGCCGTTATTTAGCGAGCCATCGATCGCGCCCTTGATACACTGCTCGAAATAAGCAACCAGATAGCGCGCATAGCCCCCGAAAATTTCGTCACCACCTTGCCCGCCGAGCACGACCTTAATATGTTCACCGACCTTCTTGGAAACCATATATTGCGGAAATGATCCGGGACCGGCCACGGGCTGATCGAGATGCCATATGATCTTGCCAATATTCTCGACGAAATCATTTTCGCCCACATCCGCAAGGTGCAGAACCATATTCTGCTCATCGGTCAGTGCCTTGGCATAACGTGACTCGTCGAAATCAAGCCCGTCCAGAAAACGACCGTTGAAGGCCTGAAATCTGCTATCCGGACGAATTTCCCGCGCCAACGCCGCTACCAGACTGGAATCCAGGCCACCACTTACATAACTGCCTACTTCCACATCGGCGCGCAAATGCATCCGAACCGAGTCCTGCATCAAATCCAGCAGGCGTTCGGTAAACCACTTTTCAGTATGATCGTAATCAACCTCGTAATGAACCTCCCAATAGCGCTTTGGCTGGGGAGTTTCTGTTGGAGAGACTACGGCAAAATGGGCCGCTGGGAACTGCTTAACTCCCTCCATCAGCGTCTTCTCACCCAGACAGAACTGAAATGTAAAGTAATCGGAAAGTGCAGCGCCATTAACTCTGCGCGCATCGAGAAAAGGCAGTAACGCCTTTACTTCTGATGCGAAATACAGACCGGCCGAAGTTTTCGCCCAGTAAAGCGGCTTGATCCCGAAACGATCACGAGCCAGGAACAACTTTTGTTCGGCAGCATCCCATATCGCAATGGAAAACATGCCCCTCAGCCGGTTTACGCAGTCTGCGCCCCAGCGCTGAAAAGCGCGCAAAACCACCTCCGTGTCCGACTGAGTGTGAAAGGTTTTAGCGCCAAGCTCATTGCGCAATTCGATATAGTTGTAAACCTCGCCGTTGTAGATGATCGTGTAACGTCCATCCTCGCTGTGCATGGGTTGTGCGCCAGTCTCGACATCAATGATGCTCAGGCGTACATGGCCAAACCCTACACGCGTATCAGTAGAGACCCACTGGCCTGTTCCGTCCGGTCCGCGATGGCGTATACGCTCCAGCCCAGTCGTCAGTTCGTTATAGGCAAGCTCGCTGTGGCGAGCGCCATTCGTTACAAATCCAAAAATTCCACACATAGATTTTATTCTCTCCGAAGAAGTCGTTTTAACCGTGGCTTTAAAAAATTCTGACTTTCTGCTGGCAACCTGTGCCATGAAAAGACAGCTAAGTTCCGCGCTGTAGATGGCCGTGCGATAGCAGCAATGTACTTACGCATCACATCGCGGAGTATCTGTTTGCCATCTTTGGTTTTCTGGAAATACTTAACCTGCTTGCCCGGTTCGTTTTCGTTAATGCGCACTACTTCGGCCAGGTTGTTTAATTTGAGGTTGACAGGGCAGCGCATTGCAAAATCCACCAAGTCATTGTCCATGAAAGGTACGCGAGTTTCCAGGCCATGAGCCATGCTGAGCTTGTCTTCGATCACGAACAGTCCATGCAGAAATGTCTTGGCCTCAAAGTATAGCGAGTGGTTGATGTAGTCTTCCGGTCGATCCAGTTCGTTATCGTGGCTCAGGAAAACATCGTGAAAGATATCGCGGGTACTGATATCTTTCACGTCATTCCAGATTGGTGCGAAGACCTTGGCAATTGTGCTGTTAGGGATCAGCCGTTGCCAGAAGCCATAATACTGGTCGATGTAATGCTCAAAATCGTTGCACTTCGTGGCGCGGTAATAGCGCCAGGGGTAGCCGCCAAAGAGTTCATCGCCTCCCGTACCGGAGAGTACCACCTTGACGAACTTGCTGGCCAATTGAGCGGCATAGTAGTTGGGGTAGCTCTGTCCTACACGGGGCTCCTCGATATGCCAAGCCAGTTTTGGCAGGCTGCGTTCCATGTCACCGGCTTTGAGCACCATTTCGTAGTGCTCGGTCTTGAAGCGCGCGGACATCGCCTCCGCCTTGATGCGCTCGTCGAAAGCTAGCTCGATACCCGAGGCGGAGCTCATGTCAAAACCACAAGTGAAAGTCTTGATATAAGGCAGTTCCCGTGCGGCCAGCGCGGTGAGTGTCCCGGAATCCATGCCCCCGGAAAGGTATGAACCCAGTTCCACGTCTGTCACCAATTGACGGCTGACGGCTTGTCGCATCAGGAAATCCAGCTCTTCGCGGTATTCTCTCGGGTCGGCTGGCTGATCCGGTTCGCGGAAGCGGTAGTCCCAGTAACGGTTGATTTTCGGTATGCCAGAACTGCCCATCGCGATGCGCGCGACGCTGGCTGGCGGGAGCAACTTGATGCCGTCCAGCAGCGTGCGGTCAGTGAAGATGTTCTGGAAGGTGAAGTATTCCAGCAGGGCTTTTCTATCCAGCTCGCGCCGGGCGGCAGGGTGTGCGAGGATGGCCTTTTGCTCGGAACCGAACAGAAAAGTTTCTCCCCAGCACGCATAATAAAGTGGCTTGATACCGTAACGGTCGCGAACAAGATATAGTGACCGTTCCCTCTTGTCCCATATTGCAAAGGCAAACATACCATTGAAACGGTTAACGCAGTCCGCACCCCATTCTAACCAAGCGTTTAACACAACTTCCGAATCGGTTTTAGAATGGAACTGACAACCTCTCGCTTCCAGTTCGATTCGCAGTTCCTGGAAGTTGTACACCTCACCGTTGTAGCTCAGCACATAGCGCTGATTGGCGGAAATCATTGGCTGATGCCCGGCTGACGAGAGATCGATAATCGCCAAGCGCCGATGACCTAACCCTACATTGCCTTCAATCCACTGCCCATCCCCATCCGGCCCGCGATGAGCAATGGCATCGGTCATCTTGCGCAAAATGACCGGCGAGACAGGCTCGCCATTAAGATTAAAGATGCCGGCAATACCGCACATATCAGGTGATGGATCTCAATGCTTTAACGACATATTCATAGTCTTCCGCCGTCATCCTGTTGTGCAGCGGAATCGCCATGGTGTTGTCATTGCAGTCACGCGCACCGGGGTAGTCCTCGGGCTTTAAATCAAAACTGTCACGATAGTAGCCAAGCATGTGCACTGCATGGGTACCAGGGCGAGTGGAGATACCCTCGGCTTGTAGACGTTCCATGATGTCGTTGCGTGGCAATGGAGCCTTGTCAGGATCAACATAAGTTACGAATGCTTGCCAGGCATGAGTGCCATTTTCCGGAAACACTGGCATCTGCAGCCAGGGAACTCCAGCCAGTTGGTCACGGTAATACTCGGCCCGATGTTGGCGTTCAGCGATGAACTTATCCAGTTTTCCGATTTGCACCAAACCGACCGCACCTTGCAAATCGGTCATGCGGTAATTAAAGCCTAGCAGATTGAACTCCGCCAGTAGGTATGGCCGTGGTCCGCGATGACGCTGCTCTTCTGAAATGCTGGCGCCATGATTGCGGAGCTGATCGGCAATGGCTGCCAGTTCACTGTTGTTGGTGGTAACCATACCGCCCTCACCCGTCGTGATGGACTTGCGCGGATGGAAAGAAAATGCTGCGGCATCACCCAAACCGCCCGCTGGTATGCCGTTGAGACTGGCGCCTGCGGCACAGGCCGCGTCTTCAATAATGGAAATATGAGCGGGCAACACGGCACGCAAACCTTCCATGTCGGCGCATAGGCCGAAGAGATGAACGACAATCACCGCTTTGGTGCGGGACGTAATGCGTTTTACTACATCGGCGGTGTCAATGTTGTAGGTGTCACGGCGCACATCGGCAAAGACCGGGGTTGCACCGCAATAAAGCACCACATTGGCAGTCGCCACCCATGTAAAGGCGGGCACAATCACCTCATCCCCCGGCCCAATGCCCATGACCGCGAGAATAAGATGCAGTCCGGTAGTGCAACTGGTTGTGGCCAGCGCATGCTTGACCTGATGCCGCTCGGCAAACGCCTTTTCAAAAGCCGCGACCTTGGGACCCTGAGTTAGCCAGCCAGTGGTAAGCGGTTCCCGCGTAGCCTGCCACTCTTCATCTCCTGTGCTGGGCAACGAAATTTGGATTTGTCTTTTCATGTTGTCTTTACTTTGTTGAGCTTGGCTTTAGATTGGCAAACCCACGGCGCGGCGGCGAGCTTCCACCTCGGCCTTGTGGTTGTCGCGCCATTCTATAAGTTGCTTAAGCCCTTCGCGGAGATCCAAACGTGCGGTAAAGCCGATCTCAGCACTAGCTTTTTTAGGACAGCCAACGCGATTACGCACTAAAGTTGCCTGACTGCGCGGGGCGAAGTTGATTATTTTCTTGCAGCCGGTAATCTCCAAGATCAACTCGGCCAGTTCTCTTAGCGAAGTGCGCTTGCCAGTACCGACGTTGTAGTAACGGTCACTGGTACCGGCCTTCATCGCACAGACATTGGCCATACCGCAATCTTCCACCGCTACAAAGTCAAAAGCTTCGGAGCCATCACCCATGATAGTCGGGCCTTCGCCACGGTCGATGGCATCGAGCATCTTCATGATCACGGCGATGTAAGCTCCGTGATAGTCCTGGCGCGGGCCATAGACATTCATATAGCGCAGGCCGACATAGTCGAGGCCATAACGGTGATGGAAAGCGCGCAGCATGGCTTCACCGGCAATCTTGGTGGCACCGTAGAAGTTCTTGTTGTTGAACGGATGGTCTTCGGTCATCGGTTCTTCTACCGCATCACCATAGACAGAGGCTGAAGAGGAATAGACCAGACGTTTAACCCCTTTTTTGACGCAGGCTTCCATCACATTGAAAGTGCCACGCACATTGACGTCAAAGGCACTGCGCGGAAAATCATGACACTGCAACAACCACAGCGCTGCCAAATGAAAGACGCCATCTGCTCCGTCAAAGGCTGCTTCGAGAATGTCGGTCTGCATGACATCACCGCCGACGTCGAATATCCTGACGCGCGGATCCCTGAGGGCATTGGCAAGGTTCTCTACACGTCCACGCACAAAGTTGTCATAAATCAGGACTTCTTTGACATCCTCTTTCAACAGATGGTCGATCGTGTGCGAACCGATAAGCCCCGCACCACCAACAACAACCAGTTTTTTTCCCTTAAGATCCATGAATTACCTCTTTTGAAAATTGATCGACGATATATGCTGCAAAAGCAAATGAGCTGGTGAAGGCCGGGGAAATCGCATTGAGCACATGCACCGAATGCCTGCCCCGCTCCACGACAAAATCCATTTCCAGTCGGCCTTCGCGTGTGTTCACCAGCTGGGGCCTTATGCCCACCTTTGGCGTGGATTTTACCCATTCATGCTCCAGGCGATCCACTAATTGACGTGCGGAGGAGAGAAAACCGGATTTGCCGTAGTTGCGCATCTCGCTATGCACCAAATTTCTGAAGTTCTGCGGATTATTCGCGTAAAGCCTCGACAACTGAACACCGATCTCGATAGCCTCGATGGGGCGTGCACCGCTCAAAATACCATAATTTTCTCTGCCGAAGGCCGGAATGGCGGTTGGGCCAATATACACTTCATTGCTGATCACCCGGGTGAAGTGTATGCCCAGGAAGGGCAGTGCCGGATTAGGCACCGGGTAGATGCTGCCGCACACCCGGTCAGCCGCTTCGGGCGCGAGTTTGTAGTAAAGACCCTTGAAGGGCACAAGCTGGTAGTGCTGGCCGACGCCGGCAAGATGGGCTACGCGGTCGGCATAGGCTCCGGCGGCGTTGATGAGCAGGCCGTAGCCGTAGGTACGATTCTGGGTCGTGGCTGATTGTTGCTCGTCATTGATGCTGGTCAGCATTTGATCGGTGTCGATCTGCACTCCCTGCTGAGTCAATTGCGTGCGCAAAGTCTCCAGCACACGGGTGCTGTCGATGACAGCGGTATCCTGGCAGCGGATGCCGCCGTACTCGGCACATGCGTGTGGTTCGATTTGGCGTATCTCGTCGGTGTTAATCCTGTTCGCGCAGATGCCGTTGGCTTCGGCATTTGCCAAAAGTGTGTCCAGCCCCTTGGCATTTTCCTCTGAAGTGGCGACGATGACCTTGCCATCGCGGCGCACCGGAATACCGTTTTGCTCTGCGAAAGCGAACATCGCATCGGCACCCGCCTTGCACAGCTTGGCCTTAAGCGTGCCGTGCGGATAATAGATGCCGGTGTGCAGCACACCGCTGTTGCGCCCGCTGGCATGGACACCGAGGCGCGATTCTTTTTCCAAGATCGTTATTGTCGCATTCGGTTCGCGAAACCTGATCTCTCTGGCAACGGTAAGACCGACGATACCCGCACCGACGATCAGGTAATCACTGTTTTCTATCATTAGATCAATGTCGGTTCGATGTTTGACACAACAGCAATGTCGTCGTCATCCAGGTAGTCAATTAGATCATCCCCATGTGTTGGGACAACAACGAGGTTTTGACCGCCATGCGGAATATTTATCTCACTGGATTCCCGCCTGCGCGGGAATGACGTAGCTAATGAATTATCTAGGCTCAAAACAATTACTTCATCAAGCTACTTGATTCATGAGCTTGTCGTGCTTAGCAATGCTGCACTTAATGAGTTCGGCATTGGCCTTTGTCCACTCCACGGTGCGACGTACACCCTCGCGAATATCGACCTGTGCAGTAAAACCCAGTTCACGCTCAGATTTTTCTGTAGATGCAAAACGCTTACCGGAACGATCCCAGTTACGTGCCGGCCGCAGATCCAATGGAGTTGTGTTCTCAGTGTATTCGTTGATGAGTGTTGCCAACTCCAGGATACTCGTCTCACGACCAGTCGCTAGGTTATACACGCCGCCAACCTCCCCTTTAAGCGCACAAGCCATCAGGCCACGCGCCATGTCTTCCACGAAAATGAAATCGCGACTGGCATTTCCGCCATTGTCCAGTGGAAGTGCCTCGCCATTTAGCGAGCGCCAGATAAATGTTGGTGTGACGTTGCGCCACACGGTGTGCACCGTGCCCCGCCATTGACCAGCACCCAAAATTTCACGGGGTCCATAGACATTTGAAAACCGTGCCTTCACGAACGGCAGCTTATGTTGCTGGAAATAATAGTTGCCGTACAACTCACCAATGATCTTGGAAATTGAATAGGGGCTGTCGTGGTACAAGGTAACAGGCTGTTCTTCTGTTGTTGCAGTAGGGACCTCGTAAGTCTTTTCGGCAACCGCACAGGCCGCAGCGGCATAAACCACCTTTTTTAGTGATTTAATTTCTTTAAGTCGCTCGAATAATTTTAACGATGTCAGCGTGTTGTTGTCGTGGTCAGCCAACGGGTCAGCAATCGAGGACTGGTTTCCATGGTAGCACGCCAGATGAAATGCATAATCCAGATCATCTGGCAATGCTGCAAGAATTCTGTCATCGGTGATGGTGCCGAACACGAAACGCACGCAAGGATCTGCGGGAATATTCGCCACGTCGGAGGACAGCAGATTGTCCACAACGATAATTTCGCACGGTGACTGCGCAAGTATCTGATGAACCAGATTGCTACCGACAAAGCCCGCGCCACCTACTACCAGCACCTTTGCCCCGGAAAAACTCGAAACGCCCATGTTTTAATCCTGTCTCTACTTTGTTGTTGACGGAGCTTTGAGATGCGAGAACACATCTGTAATACCGTATTGATCGTACCATGCCAGTTGACGATGGATAGTCTCGGCAAAACTGATCTGCGCCTTCCATCCAAAAGCCTTATAGGTTTCTGTCGCATCAAGGGATACCACCGGCACATCATCTGCTGCCGGAGGAACGATGGGCACCTCTTTAACACCGAGCCCAAGGTATTCCGTGACCAGATCAAATATTTCTTTAATCGAATGCGCTTCTCCACTGGCCAGATTGTAAATTCCGGTTGGCGCTTCGGCTTTAATGGCGAGATCCATAAAGGCGATAAAGTCACTCATGTCAAGAAAATCGCGCGACGTGTCCGAACAAAAACAATTCTGTCCTGCTTTCAGGCGTTTATAGAATGTCGGGATGGGGCCAATAGCCAGACGCGGTCCGGTGACATTGGCGATGCGCAGCGACAGTGTGGGGACACCCGAGAGCATCATGAACTGCTCTCCTGCCGTTTTGGTAATGCCATAGCTGGTAAACGGCGCAGTCGGGTGACCGGCAAAGATCGGCAGCTGTTGCGGCCTGCCGTAACACAGCGCTGTTTGAAAGTTTATTAACCGCTTAACCTCATGTGACTTAGCCGCACGAGCCACATGTGCGCTGCCGATCACATTGGTTCGTGAATCTTCCACCCAGTCATCCGGATCTTTGTAGGCAGCAGCCGCGTGAATGACTACATCTGGCTTAAATGCCGCAAAGCACTCATTGACCAGAGATTCATCTGCTATCGAACCTTCTTTGACCGTTAAACCCACGACCGCAGGCACAACTTCCCGCTTTCCTGTGGCAAAATTGTCAATGACAAAAATCTCATGCCCCTGAGGCAGCCAGTGTTCAATCAGGTTAGAACCTAAACATCCCGCGCCGCCGGTTATCAATATACGCATATGTCTCTTCTTACTTTCGCTCTTGACGCAAGTGGGTGTATTCGCCCAGCGTGCCGTGTACTTTGTAGTAATCAATGGCTGCAGAAACGGTTTCCTGTAGCGGCGTGAATTCGATGTTGCCAAAATCCTCAAAAGTGCGTGAAGGATCCAGCAGAATCGAGAAAACGTCATCCGGCCCGATGTCCTTCACTTCTGCCTCAGGTTTGCCGGGAACATCCATCGCATTCACAACTGCGTTGTATAGCTCCTGAATTGCAATATCTGTCCCTGAAGAGAAGTGATAAGCACCATGCCCAACGCCATCGCAGGCTTTCAGCACGACACGAGCAAGGTCTTTGACGTATACGAAATCGCGACGCGATTTAGTAACGAAACATTGTTTGCCATCTTTCAGGCGCTGATAAAATATCGGCAGTGGGCCAGCAACGTTACGTGGGCCAACGACGTTGGCAAGCCTAAAGGTGACGAAATCGACCCCGGATAGCTCAATGTAGTACTCATTGGTGGTTTTAGTGATCGCGTAACTGCTGCTTCCTGGGAAGCGCGGATGATCCAGTTTGATTGGCTGTTGCAAAGGTTTCAAACCATAGCACAACGCGGTCTGGAAATAGACAAAACGTTTAACACCAAATTTCTTGGCGGCATCGACCATGTTTGAACCGCCTACGCAATTGGTAAGCGTATCGTTGTACCAGTCATCCGGATCTTTGTAGGATGCAGCCGTATGTACAATCGCATCAGGTTTGAAGTCACCGATCAATTTATCTACTAACGTTTTGTTGGCAATCGTATCGATTACCACAGTCAGGTTCGGATGTTCCTGAAGATGTTCGCGGCGACCTGTCGCAAGATTATCGATAGCAATGACCTGATCGCCACGATCAAGGCACATTTCAACCACATGTGAACCGATTTGGCCCAAACCACCCGTAACAAATACTTTCATCGTTTTTCTCCTTCAAAAATTTTGATTTGTGATTATACTTCAAACAGCTTCGCTACAATTTTATGCGCTGCCGCTCCATCACCATAAGGGGCGGTTGTATTTTCCTGTAATGAGGTCATCGGCTTGGACGCTGCAGACAATATTGCCTGCTCCGAGGCTCCCACCAACTGATTCCAACCCAACTCAACGGTTTCGACCCATTCCGTTTCATCGCGCATAGTCACGCAAGGCACGCCATAGAAGAACGCCTCCTTCTGCACGCCACCCGAATCCGTCAATATCACTTTAGCAGCCTGCTCCAGCGCCACCATCTCCAGGAAGGGCAGCGGATCAACGACTGTTACGGCACCGAGTCCAAGCCCATAGTCCTGTATCAACTTGCGCGTTCGCGGATGCAATGGGAGAATAACTGGCATTGAATCGGCAACCTTCACCAGTGCAGCAACGATTTCAGCCAACCGCTTTGGGTCATCCGTATTTTCAGCCCGATGGCATGTAGCCAATGAGAAGCCGCGGTCAATTAGACCTAAATCATTCAGAATCGTCGTTTGATGTTTTGCGCGGTTGCGATAAAACAGCGCGACATCATACATAACGTCACCAGCGTTATGCACGCCGTTGACAATGCCTTCTGCCCGAAGATTTTTCACTGCAGTCTGGGTCGGGCAAAACAGTAGATTTGAGACACGATCAGAGATTATCCGGTTGATTTCTTCCGGCATACGCATATTGAAAGACCGCAGCCCGGCTTCCACGTGCGCTACCGGTATATGCAGTTTGGCAGCCGCCAGCGCTCCGGCGAGCGTTGAATTAGTATCGCCGTAAATGAGTACTTTATCCGGCTTTTCTTCCAGCAAAACCTTTTCGATTGCTTCGAGCATTCGTCCGGTCATCGCGCCGTGCTGCCCGCCCGATATTTCGAGGTTGTGCTTCGGATGCGGTATGTCAAGTTCATCGAAAAAAACTTTAGACATATTGTCGTCGTAGTGCTGGCCCGTATGCACCAAGACCTCTTCAATCTTACCCGCATAGTCATTCCGGATAACTCGAGATACCGCAGCCGCTTTGATGAACTGCGGACGAGCCCCAACGATGGTGACGATTTTGGTACTCATGCGGCAACTGCTCCAGCGACTGCACGAACGATGATCTCTTGTGTCGCGAGATCAATATACGGATGCATGGGCAGACTGACGACGCGAGATGCGACAGCATCCGAGTTTGTCAACGCACCCGAAATGCGGCAGTTTGCCTGATAGGCGGGCTGGCGATGCAGCGGAACAGGGTAATGCACCGCAGTCGGTACTCCGGCAACTTTCAGTTTTTCAAGGACTGAATCTCGGCCAGCCACTTGTATCGTGAATTGCCCCCAGACGCAGGTTCGATCCGAACGGACGGCTAACGGGGTGATTGATGGAATTGCACTGAGTAGCTCAAGGTAGCGTTTGCCTGCGGCAATGCGCTGCTCGACCTCCCAGTCGAATGAGTCCAACTTGGCCAGCACCACCGCACATTGCAACGTATCCATACGCCCACCTACTCCGACACGGGTATGGTAATAGCGGCGCTCTTGACCGTGAACCCTGATTTCGCGCATGGCCTTGGCCAGAGCATCATCGCTGGTAAATATCGCGCCGCCATCTCCGTAACATCCCAGAGTTTTGCTCGGAAAAAAGCTGGTGCAACCTATCTGTGAAAGGTTACAGCTTTTACGCCCCTTATAGGTCGCACCAAAACTCTGCGCAGCATCTTCGATCACCGGAATGTTGCCGTGACGTGCGGCGATGGCATTGATCTCATCCATGTCCGAAGCCTGCCCATAAAGCGAGACGGGGATAATCGCCTTGGTTTTTGAGGTAATCGCGGCTTCAATCAGCGACGGATCGATATTGCAGCTGTCCGGCTGCACATCCACAAACACCGGCACTGCACCCACAAGCGCAATAACCTCTGCGGTAGCAACAAAAGTAAATGGCGTGGTGATAACTTCATCGCCAGGCCTCAATCCCAACGCCATGAGTGAAATCAACAATGCTTCGGTTCCGGATGCTACGGTTATGCAATGTTTGGCACCGATGTACTCCTCAAGTCGGGTTTCGAGTTCACGAACCTCTGGCCCCATGATGTACTGCCCATGGTCGAGCACTCGCTGAATACGTGCGTTGATGGACTCTTTCAGTGCTGTATATTGCGCCTTGAGATCAATAAATTCGATTTTAGTATTCATAGTTGTTTACAGGTTGAATCAGTTATTTGGTAACTCAGACCGCATCCGCAGCTTACTCTTTCCCTGCCATCAAGCTTCACGCCACAGCGACAAATCCAGCCAATTTGCTTTGCTGGCACACCAACCATCAAGGCATAAGGTTTCACGTCACGGTTGATCACGGCACCGGCACCGATAAAAGCATACTCGTTAATAGTCACACCACACACAATAGTGCAATTCGCCCCTAATGTTACGCCCCGCTTTACCAGTGTATTGCGATATTCATCCTTGCGTGACACCGCCGAGCGAGGATTGTACACGTTGGTAAAGACCATACTCGGCCCGCAAAACACATCGTCTTCGAGCGTGACGTTGTCATAGACAGACACATTATTCTGTATCTTAACGTTGTTGCCGATGACGACTTTATTCCCAACAAAGACATTCTGCCCTAATGAACAACGCTCACCAATTTGGGCACCACCACACACATGCGCCCAATGCCAGACACGAGTTTCTGCACCTATTTGAGCGCCTTCGTCAACGATTGCTGTAGCGTGTATCACCAAAAATCCTTTTATTTCAAATAGTTAATAACAAACAAAGAGCAAAAATCTCAATTCAGCGCAGTAGCGACTTTGTCGGCTAATGCGCAACACGTAGTCCATTTACCGCCGAACACATTCACTATCATTCCATCGCGATGAATCGCATATTCACGTGTAACACGAGAAGGATCATCCACAGAGGACAACAAAGGCCGCACCCCCGCAAAAGTATCAATTACATCCTGCTCGCTTACCGGTATCGCCATCCAGTGGTTATAGGCTTTAAGTAAATAGCTGAGCTCCTCTTTGGAGCAGCTAATAGGCTCGTCCAGATCTTGCCTAACCTCAGTCGTGCCGATCATGGTTTTACCTTTCCACGGCAAAACAAAAAATATGCGCCGCTCACCCGGCACTTCAAGCAAATAGGCATGATCACAGGAGCGGTTCACAATCAAGTGGCTTCCTCTTACCAAATCAAGCCGCACAGGATATTTTATACCGCTCTGCTGCAATAACCTTTCCGCCCACGGACCGGCAACATTGACTATCCTATCAAACTGAAAATGCTGCCCATCTTGTGTTTCCAGATTGCCGTCAGGCAGAACTTTCTGCACCGACGTATTTTCGAGTATTTTTACACCTTCCTGACGACACTGATCAGCAACCCACATCCCCAGCGCATAATCATCCATCTGACCGTCATGAAACAGGTAGCCACCAATCAAGCCATCTGCCTTTAAGTTTGGCTGCAACTTTACAACCTCATCATTAGACAGCCAACGCGGTGCCGGCATATTGGCACTCAGCGACAACAATCTGTACAACCAAAGACCGACTGCAATTATCCATCTAGATCGTCTGCCCGATTTAAAAATCGGATAAAGCATAGGCAACGGCCTGGCTAAATGCGGTGCTCTTTTAAACCACTTAGTTCTTTCAGCCAAAGCCTCACGAACCAAACCTATCTCACCATTTTCAAGGTAACGCAAACCACCATGCAACAGTTTGGATGAAGCCTGACTGGTTGCTCGCATCAGTTCATTACGCTCAAATAGCGTTACCTCATGACCATCCTGTGCCAACTTCCAAGCACAAGCCAAACCGTTGATCCCCCCCCCCACAACGGCGATTTGCATTACAAAATTTAGTAATCCAAAGGTAAAGAAACACGCTTGCCATCCCGCGCAGAGATATAGGTGGCTATCAGCGTTTCCAGCGAACGCAATCCTTCACGTCCGTCTGTTTCCGGCTCGGCGTTACCGCGCAATACGTCCACCACATTCTTGTAGTAAAGCGGGTGTCCGAAACCATAAACAGAAGTCGTCTGGTAACTAGCTGTCTTGACAAGTTCATCATCCGGATCCGCTTCAGCAAAATCCCAATGCTGAATTTCATTCACAGCCAGACCACCCACACGAACTGTGCCCTTTTCACCTATGATGGTTATCGAACCTTCCAGATTTTTCGGGTAGGTCAGCATGGTCACATTCATCGAGCCTAAAGCACCCGAGCGCCACTTGATGCTGACGACGCCAGTATCTTCCACTTCGATATTACGAGCCAATGTTCCTGTGTAAGCCTGCAAACTCTCGACTGGTCCGATTAACCAATCAACCAGATCAACATAGTGACTAGCCTGATTCATGAACGCACCACCGTCAAATTCCCAGGTACCCCGCCACTTTGCACTGTCGTAATATTCCTGCGGACGTGTCCAGAACACATTGATATTGACCATATAAATCCGGCCAAAGCGTTCCTTCTCAACGGCGCTCTTCAGCAATTGCAACGTTGCATTACGACGATTTTGTTTGACCACAAACAAACGGACACCGGCTTCATCGCATGCTTTTACCATGTTGATACCATCGTGCCAGCGCGTCGCCATGGGTTTTTCTGTCATGACGTGAATCTTATATTTAGCGATAAGTTGCGCCTGCATCGAGTGCAAACCGCTCGGGGTGCACAGCACAACCAAATCCAGCCGTTCCTGCAGCAACATTTCCTCAATGGAGTGGTATCCATTAACGCCGTACTCGTTTATTGCACTGTCCAATGCCTGTTTGTCATTATCGCAAACAGATACCAACTCGCAATCATCCGGGTGAGCCGAAATTGAACCAAAATGATTCTTTGCGATACGTCCGCAACCGACGACAGCAATGCGTATTTTTCTATTCGTTATCGTCTTGTACATTTAACCAACTCACTTCGCATAATTTAGAAAAAATTACAATCGCCACAACGAGTACCCAGCAGCCCGAATTTTTTCCTGATCGAAGGCAGACTTGATGTCTATAAACACACCATTCTTTTTACTTAATCCAAGAATTTCTTCCAAAGGTTTAGCCAGATACTCGTTGTGCATCACAGCAGCGACAACCGCTTCAGCGTTATCAGGTAAATCCTCCCAACTTGTCAGCTTAATACCGTACTCGTGAATCGCCTCTGCTGCACTGGCAACAGGATCATGCACAATGACATCGCAGCCAAAAGACTCCAATTCGCGCACCACATTCGCCACCTTCGAATTACGCAGGTCTGCGCAATTCTCCTTAAACGTCAGCCCCAGAACAATGACTTTCGCACCTTTAACCATTGAGCCAGCCTGTATCATTTGTTTGATGGTTTGCTTCGCCACATAAGATGCGATGCCATCATTAATGCGTCGCCCAGCCAAAATAACCTGAGGGTGATACCCGAGCATCTCAGCTTTGTGAGTCAGGTAATAGGGATCTACACCAATGCAGTGCCCGCCAACCAGACCGGGGCGAAACGGCAGAAAATTCCATTTCGTTCCAGCAGCCTTCAGAACCTCCAATGTATCAATACCTATTTTCCCAAAGATAATAGACAATTCATTCATCAGCGCAATATTCAAATCACGCTGGGTATTTTCAATCACTTTAGAAGCTTCAGCGACTTTAATAGAACTCGCCTTGTGCACGCCAGCCGTAATAACAGATGCGTATAATTCTGCAACTTTTTCGAGGGTGGTCGCATCGTCACCGGAAACCACTTTAACAATCTTGGTGATCGTACGCTCTTTATCACCTGGATTTACACGCTCAGGCGAATACCCTATATGAAAATCCTGCTTCCACTTCAGGCCTGATTCTTTCTCAAGCACAGGAATACAAATATCCTCAGTTGCACCAGGGTATACAGTCGATTCGTAGATAACGATTGCACCACGCTTCATATGGCGACCAACGGTCGTACTTGATGAAACAAGAGGAGAAAAGTCAGGTTGATTAGCTTCGTCAACCGGTGTCGGCACAGCAACGATGATGAAATCAGCATCACTCAAAATCTGCGGATCGTTGTGGCAAGTCAGTTGCGTGGCTGCTCGCAAGTCTTCACCACTCACCTCACCTGTCGGATCAAAAAAGTTGCGATATGCTGCAACCTTTTCAACTGACAGATCAAGACCTACAGTAGGAAACTTTTTACCAAACTCGACTGCCAATGGCAGCCCTACATAACCCAGACCAACAACTGCAATTTTCATACCCTTAAGCTCCCAATATTATGGAAATTTGCACGCCCTGTTTTCCGCACAAACTTATTTTCCATTCACTCCAAAATCTCGGCCAAATAAGTTCCACCCTAACCTGCCACGCTTGTGATCAGTGCCACTCATAATTTTCCGTGGTTTCTGAAC
>SESD01000254.1_pt1 | contig 33084 bp, 35 predicted proteins | sample 3171411 | NCBI WGS metagenome assembly SESD01 (sample SAMN06051880, study PRJNA518727) | freshwater metagenome | biome: subpolar coniferous forest; feature: holomictic lake; material: water; isolation source: holomictic Lake 442, 16.5 m depth | place: Canada: near Kenora, Ontario | collected...
AGCGCCCCTGGTACGACTGGCTGCTGGAGCGCCTGATTGAAGGCCAACTGCTGAGCGTCCCGGCGCCGCACCAGTACGAGTTTGCGCGCCTGAACCTCACCTATGTCATCACCAGCAAACGCAAACTGGCGCAACTGGTGTACGACCACAAGGTTGAAGGCTGGGACGACCCGCGCATGCCCACCATCGTGGGACTGCGCCGGCGTGGTTATACGCCGGAGGCGATTCAACTGTTTGCCGAGCGCATTGGTGTGACCAAGAGCGACAGCTGGATTGACTACAGCACCCTGGAGGGCTGCCTGCGCGAGACGCTGGATGTGTCGGCACCGCGCGCCATGGCCGTGCTGGACCCGGTGAAACTGGTGCTGACCAACTGGGATGCGGTGATGGGCACGGGCAAGCTGGATGATTGCAGCGCCCCACTACACCCGCACATCCCCGAACTGGGCCGACGCGCCTTCAAGATCGGCAAGGAAGTTTGGATTGATCGCAGCGACTTTGAAGAGACGCCGCCCAAAGGCTTTTTCCGACTCTACCCCGGCAACAAGGTACGCCTGAAATACGGCCACGTCATCGATTGCACCGGCTGCAGCAAAGACGCTGCCGGCAAGATCATGGAAGTCCACGCCACCCTGGTGCCCAACACCAAGAGCGGCACACCGGGCAGCGACGCTGTCAAGGTCAAAGGCGTCATCACCTGGGTCGCCGTGGCCGATGGCCTTGCGGTAGAGGTGCGCCTTTACGACCGCCTGTTTCTGCAAGCCCAACCCGACGCCGGCGGCAAGGACTTCATCGAAGGCCTGAACCCCAACAGCTTGAAAGTGGTGACAGCGTTTGTGGAACCGTCACTGGCCGCTGCCCGCGCCGATGACAAGTTTCAGTTTGAACGGCATGGCTACTTTGTCGCGGATCGGGTGGATCATACGAGCGCCAAGCCGGTGTTTAATCTGGCGGTGGGGTTGAGGGATGGGTGGGGGAAGTGATAGACAACTACGGCAAAGCCGTATAATTGATTCGCAATGCTAACCATCGTCGAAACCCCGCTTTTTCAGGGCCTGTGGCCCGACTATTGGGATGAGGACGAAAGAGGCGAATTTGCAAGCTGGTTGGCCCATGTGCCCGACGCAGGTGATGTGGTGCCGGGATCAGGTGGTGTACGCAAAGTCCGGTGGTCACGCAAAGGCACCGGAAAGCGCGGTGGCGTGCGTGTGGTGTATTTCAACAGGTTGGTAAATGGCGAAATATGGCTGCTATTGATCTACGCCAAAAGCGCCCGTGACGACGTGTCAGCGGATGTGTTGAAGCAACTCAAGCAGGAGATTGAAAAATGCCCATGACTGAAAAACAATTACTCGCCCGCGATGCCAAACGCGACATCGGTGCCGAGTTGCTTCTCTCGGTGCGCCAAATGAAAGCTGGCAAAGGCAAGGTGATTGCTAGCGTCGAAGTGCCCGCCGTCACCCTAGCCCGCATGAAATCAGGCTTGTCGCAACTGGAGTTTGCCAACTTGCTGGGGGTATCCGTTCGCACCCTGCAGGACTGGGAACAAGGCCGCCGACAACCCTCTGGCGCCGCGCGCACGCTGATCACCATTGCCGAGCAACAGCCGAAGGTGTTGAAGCAGGTGTTCAAAAACCTGGCATCCGTGACTGGAATTTTCTAAACAATTCATCCTGCCAAATGACTGCCGTAACCCTCTCCGCCGACACGATCAAAGCCACAAGCGCTTTTGTCAAGCGTGTGGCTGAAGCCTATCCCACACAGCAAGCCATTTTGTTTGGCAGCCGCGCGCGTGGCACGGCGCATGACGAGAGCGACGCAGACGTCGCCATCATCCTCAAAGGCAAGCCTGGTCATTTCATCAAAACAAAAATGGCGATGAACGACATTGCCTATGACATCTTGCTCGACACCGGCATCCGCATCCAGCCGCTGCCCGTGTGGGAAGACGAATGGGCACATCCCGAGCGCTATTCAAACCCTCACCTGCTGCACAACATCGCGAATGAGGGCCTTGCGCTGTGATCGCGCAAAAGTTGATGGCAAGAGCCCAAGGCACCGCACGCCGCACTTTTGTGGAGGAACCAGAAAAATGGCTCAATCTAAAACGACTCTCTCAGTAAAGAGCACCGCATCTCATCGCCCGGCCACGGCACAGGACAAGATTGCTGACGCATTGAAACACGCATCCATCCATGCCAAAAAGCAGCTCGCAGCACAAGGGCTGAAGTTGCCTACCCAGAATTGGACAGGTTCGGCGGTGCGCAATCCTGTTGCCTGAAATCTAGGTATGAAAATTTCATATGACAAGGTAACCGACTCGCTCTACATCAACGTAGCCGACAGTGCCTCGAGAAAATCGGAGTCAGATTCTAGTTATTCGTGCAACAGCCGACCATGTTCCGCAACCGGTCTGTCTTGTCTGAAGACTATCCCGCCAAAAGCTAAACTGCAGCATCGTCATAGCAATCTCTGCAAGTGATACAGGGAGAGAAAAACATGGCGCGGTCATGGGGCTGGCCGACGTACTGAGGGTGCCTCACTCCACCAACGCTTGCCAGCAACAAACTGCGACTTCTGCCCGAAGCGACTCTTTTTGAGTTTGGAGTACTCATTTCTCAGATGCACATGGCTTGGACACGCTACACGTGTGGTCGTTTAAAAAGCGATTTTCAATACTCGATCAGCATCGTTTACAACAACTTCCCCTGGCCCGACTTGGCCCAAAATTCAAAACCAAATCAGCCGGTAGCCACAGCAGATAAATCGCAAACAGCCATCGAATCTGCCGCCCAAACCGTGCTCGACGTGCGCACCAAATTCCAGACTGGCGAACAACCTGCCACGCTCGCCGACTTGTACGACCCGCTGACCATGCCGCCCGAGTTGCTCAAAGCGCACCAGAAGCTCGATGCCGCCGTGGACAAGGCCTATGAGCGCAGTGGCGGCAAGAAAAGTTACAAGAGCGACGCCGAGCGCGTGGCTTTTTTGTTTGAGCTGTATCAGAAGTACACCAGCCTGCTGCCCACCGATTCCGCTCGCCCCAAGCGCCGCGCAAGAGCCGCCACATCGCAGTAAAGTATCAGCCTCTCAGGAGAACCCAAATGACACAAACCCAAATCCTGCAGCAGCAAATCGCGCAACTCCCCGCGTTGGAGCAGATAGCCCTGGTCGAAGAAATTCTGCACCGGCTTGATGCGCCCGATGCATCGGTCGATGCCCTTTGGGCCATTGAAGCTGAAAACCGCCTGGCGGCCTACCGGGAGGGGCGCGTGCAGGCCATTGCCCCGTCTGAAGTTTTGGCCAAGTACCATTTGCCATGAGCTTTAGTCTGCTACCGGCTGCCCAGGTTGAATTGGATGAGGCGGCGCAATGAAATGATGACACATACTTTGTCGTAATAAATACTTGCACGTCAAATTAAATGACGCGATACTCGGGGTTTCTGGCACTTAAAGCCAAAGCACATGCCCAAAGTAACACCCCAACACGAGCTTGACCAACTGGTCGCGCTGATCACCGCGCAGCCCGACGGTATTGGCATTGAAGCGCTGCTGCGGTCGCTGGGTGGCAGCGTGCAGCGCCGCACGTTGCAGCGCCGGCTGGCGTTGCTTGTGGGCAAAGGGCAGATTCAGATGCGAGGTGAGGCACGGTCGGTGCGCTACGTTGGCACGCCACCGGGCATCAGGGGGCAGCTCATAGCGACCGAGGGCACGGACACGGTTAAGGCATTTGTGGAGGTTTATGTACCCACCTCGCCCGAGGGCGAGCAGATCAAGGCCTTTGTTCGCCAGCCACGCCACTTGCGTCCGCCCGTGGGCTACAACCTGCAGTTTTTGGAGCAATACCACCCCAACCAGACGAACTACCTGCCGCAGGGCCTGCGTGACCAATTGCACACCATGGGCCGCTCGCCTGCGGACCAAACGCCCGCTGGCACGTTTGCCCGCGACATTCTCAACCGCTTGTTGATCGATCTGTCCTGGGCTTCTTCTCAACTCGAAGGCAACACCTACAGTCGCCTGGATACCGAGCGCCTCATTGAGTTTGGGCGGGCCGCAGACGGCAAGGATGCGCTAGAAACGCAGATGATTCTGAACCATAAGGACGCCATCGAGTACCTGGTGAGAGACCCGGCCCATGCCAGCCTGTCCACCAGAACCGTCATTGCGCTGCATGCCTTCTTGTCGGATGGATTGATGGCCGACCCGATGGCTTGTGGCCGCATCCGCCAACGGGCCGTCGAGATTGGCGGCAGCGTCTACATGCCGGTGGCATTACCGCAGCGTCTGGAAGAATTGTTCGGCATCGTCATCCAGATGGCTACCGAGATTGCCGACCCGTTTGAACAAGCCTTTTTCCTGATGGTGCATTTGCCCTACCTGCAGCCGTTTGAGGATGTGAACAAACGCGTGTCACGTTTGGTCGCCAACATTCCGTTCATTCGGCACAACCTGTGCCCCTTGTCATTTATCGACGTGCCGCAGCAAGCTTATGTGGACGCATTGATCGGCGTGTACGAGCTCAACCGCATCGAGCTGCTGCGCGATGTTTTCGTGTGGGCATACGAGCGCTCGTGCCAGCAGTATGTGGCGGTAAAGCAAAACCTGGTGCCGCCGAATATTCTGCGCTTGCGTTACCGCGCGGCATTGAGCGAGGTGGTTGCCGCCATTGTGCGCAACGATGAGCCTGCAACTGAAGAGAGTGTCCAACTCCGGCTTCCAGCCACAGTACCGGAAGCGGACAAGGCCTACTTTGTAGCGCTTGCGCTTGCCGAATTCAAAGGCCTGCACCCAGGCAATGCCGTCCGATTTGGCATCAGACCTTTGGAACTCGAAGCTTGGCTGGTAAGGCACACCGAACCAAGCTAAGGCGGGCGACCTGTATTTGTAGCAAGCAGTCCCCGTGAAAGGCATCATCAAAGACGGTCACAGTTGATCAGAGATCACCACCATGCCCATCAAGACATTTACCAGCGGCCGCATCCGACAGGCCAACTACGACCCCGTATCGCGCCAGTTGGATCTGCATTGGGACAACCAGACCGTACTGGCCTACAAGCATGTGCCGGGCGAGGTCTATCGACGGCTTTGCAGCGCGCCCAATCCGGCTACTTACTGGGAGGACCGGATCGCTGAAGAGTATCCGAAAGGTATGCCGATGACGCCCGGTGCGGCTACTGACGGCGCCAAAAACTTCAATGATCTGTTTGGGGGCAGGGACTAGCGGCCTGCGCCAATACGCCGCAAGCATAGAATCCGCAAAACTTCTGCGCGCACTGGCCGCGCCAACTTGACAGGTAACCCCATGCCCCAACTCAAACTCACCTACTTCGACACTCACGGCGGCCGAGCAGAGCCCGCGCGTCTGGCCCTGGCCATTGGCGGCATCGCTTTTGAAGACCACCGTTTTACCTTTCCTGAGTTTGCCGAAGTGCGCAAGGCGACGCCCTTCGGCCAGGTGCCCACGCTGCAAGTGGACGGCGTGCAGGTTACGCAGTGCGATTCAATCCTGCGCTATGCGGGCAAACTCGCGGGGCTGTACCCAAGCGACCCGTTCCAGGCCTTGCTGTGCGATGAAGTCATGTATGTGGTGGAGGAAGCTTCAGTCAAAATGGGCCCGACCTTCCGCATGACGGGCGACGCCCAGAAAGAAGCGCGTCTGGCGCTGGTCAATGGCGCCATGCCGGTCTATCTGGGCTGGCTGCAAAGCCAGTTGCTGGCCCACGGCGGCGAGTACTTTGCCGACCAGCGCCTCACCGTGGCCGACCTGAAAGTGTTTGTGGACGTGCGCGGCCTCAACTCGGGCCGACTCGACCACGTGCCCTCCGATCTGGTCGAAAAGGTGGCCCCGTTGCTGAACGCCCACATGCAGCGCATTGCTCAGACGCCGGCCATATTGCAGTACTACGCCAGGTTTGGCACGACCTGAAACATCGTCTGAATGACACACACAACAGGTCACGCGCTGGTTCACAGCGCCAAGGCTTGACAACACCATGAAAAAACTTAACGTCACCATCAAACTTGAAATGTCGGTTCCGGATGAATGGGAGCTGGTCGAAACCTCCGAGGGCACGCCGGTCTTGAAACTGGCGCAAGGGCAGTTTCTGGACATCGCCATCGAGCCGCTGTTTGCCAGTGACCCGGAAGAAACCTGGTCCAGCACCGAAGGCGAAGACACCCTGAACGACATCCTTGACATGGTGGAAAGCGAAGTCGTGACTTACGAGTTTGTCGTGCACTAGGCAGGCGCCAAATCACGAAAAATCGACACCCATGAACGAAGCCACTCAATTTCCTCCCCTGCCGGACCATCTGTCGATTGACCCGCGCAGTCCGTTTCACGTCGCTGCCGTGTTTGAGCATGACGTTGGTATTCGATTCAATGACAAGGAGCGTCTGGATGTGTCGGAGTACTGCATCAGCGAGGGCTGGGTCAAGGTGCCTGCCGGCAAGACGCTGGATCGCAAGGGCAACCCGCTGCTGATCAAGTTGAAGGGCAAAGTCGAAGCGTTTTATCGATGAGCACCCGCTTCTTTAAGGCCAAAAAGTAGGGCAAAGCAGTATTGACATCTGCCTCTCTTTGCATTCCACTGCCGCCTTAGCCAATCCTTTTCCAGGTTGGCGAAAACAGTGCGTTGGGGTTCAATTCTTTTTGGAGTAGTGCATGAACATCGATACCGCGACGTTGGGCGCCACCGTGACTGCCATTGGGGCACTGGGGCTGGCGGCCTGTGCTTTGGTGGACACATCAAAAACACTGCCCGGCGGTGGCGTCTCCAACGTCGGTTTTGCCAGCATAGAAGCTGCCGTCAACCTCTTCTTTCCAACGGCACCCAAGCAAACCAATGCGCCGAATTTGGCGGGCAGCTTTCTCTACACATTACACGCCAACTGGATCAGTGGCATGGCCGCCGCGGATCAGAAAGCGGTTGCCAAATCATTGATCAAGCTGCGGCTCACACCCGGCACTTCCAGGCAGTTTGCAGTCGTGACGCAGGTCGACCCGACAGTCCTTGAAGAAGTGGCCCGGCGCATGACGACCGGCGAGAAGTTGGAGGCCCAGCATACGAATGCGCTCGGGCGCTTCGACCTGGCGTTGACCGCCATTCTGGACGCCGCCTATCAGCGTGCCGATCAGCGCTATCGCAACGTCAGTCGGCTGTGGGCGGCAGTGGTGTCGCTGATGCTGGCGGTGCTGGGTGGTTTTGCCATTTCCGATCCCGCGCTCGCCTATTTTGGAACGTCTCAAATGTGGCAGGCTTTGTTCTGCGGCCTGCTGGCCGTGCCGCTGGCACCCATCACCAAAGACCTGACCAGTGCCTTGACTGCCGGCGTGAAGGTGGCCCAGTCCCTGAAGCGCTAAGCCATGACGATGTTCCTTGACTTGCGCGCCATTCCCAGTGGCGGCTTTGTCGCGCACGAGGTCCGGGTTGTGGATGCGCTGACGCAAACCACCATCACTGCGCTCGAGTTTGAAGGCCGCGCGCGCGGCCGCAACCTTGTGCTGGCAACGCACGGTTTCAACGTCAACAGCGAAGCCGGTGTGGACTCGCTCACCAAATGGGACGCTCTGTGCGCGTTGCCCAGCCCCTGGGAGTACGTCGGCGTGCTGTGGCCCGGCGACTCGCGCTATCTGCCGGTGCTGGACTACCCGATAGAGGGTTCCGTTGCGCTGGACAGCGGACGCCTGTTGGCACGCTTTCTCAATGAGCACACCGCCGGTGCGGCCAGCCTCTCGCTGGTGTCACACAGTCTGGGCGCACGCACCGTGCTGGAGACGGTGCAGAATTTGGAGCGGCGGGTGGCGGTGCTCATCATGATGGCCGGCGCCATCGAGGACGACTGCATGACCAACGAATACGCCCTCGCGCTGAAAAAAGTGGGCCGGGTCCACATCGTTGCCTCGCGATCCGACTGGGTGCTTCACTATGCGTTCCCGCTGGGCAACTTGGTGGGACAAATTCTGATGCACGGCCATCCGTATTTTCGAACGGCACTCGGGCGCCAAGGGCCACATTCAGTTGCCCGGTTGGACGCTCATTACCAGCTTTGGCAGATTCCTGACGGATGGAAATATGTGCATGGGGACTACATGCCGGGAGACGAGGTGGATGCAAGGATGGCGCCGCCCATCAAAGTGCCGACGCCCGATGAGGCGGTGCCAAGAGCGACGGACGACTGGAAGGCTTGCTGGTCGGCCGGAGTGATTGCAACTCAGTTTGAGGGTTGAAGCTTGATCCTGCCATTCGGATCGAAAACAGATTGGTGAGCTTCAGGACGACTGATAGCAGCAACCCATCCCATATGCCGTCGTTCAACTTTGATTGCAATGATCCTTCACTGGACTTCGTCGCAATCAAGACCTATCTCCCGTTTAGGTCCGACGTTGCGTGGACATATTTGAAATTGCAATAAGGCAGTTCTTGACGAATTACATTCAGCCAACAGACAGTTGAGGGCGCAAAGATCAACCGAAGCGATTGTGGAAATTTTGGTGGATGCCCAGCTATGCGGGTGATCTTGCAAAGAGTCTGCGCCTTGGTCTGCTCAGCAAAATCGGCAGACGCTCGAATGGAAAAGGTAGCGGGACATCACGGATAATTCATGCGCCATGAACCTTTCCAATTTTCTCTTCCCCTTGGGCTGGCAGCACTATCTGCTGGGCGGACTGTTCGTTGGCGCCGGTGCGGCGCTGCTGTTCGTGATGACGGGTCGCATCGGCGGCATGAGCACGGTGTTCTCAAGCAGCTGGTCTTATTTGGTGAGGTGGCCATTTTTTCAGCAGCGCCGGTTTGTTGATTCACGTGGCTGGCGGCTGGTCTATGCGCTGGGCTTGATGCTGGGCGCACTGGTGTGGTGGCTGGGCTTTGCCGGTGGCGTGCGTGAAGCCACTGCAGTGCCAGTATGGCAACTGCTGGTGGGCGGGTTTTTTGTTGGCTACGGCGCGCGCTTGGGCAACGGTTGCACCTCGGGCCACGGCATTTGCGGGTTGGGCTCGCTGCAATGGCCTTCTGCGCTGGCGGTGCTGACTTTCATGGCTACGGCATTCCTCACGGCCAACCTGTTTGCCAGGTGGCTGGCATGAGCACTGCAAACCAGACCCTGCCCCGCGCGCTCGCCACGCTGGCGGCGGGTGCGCTGTTCGGCTTTGGCCTCTCCTTGTCCACCATGATCCGGCCCGAAGTGGTGCTTAGCTTTCTGCGCTTGTCTGACTTCGGCCTGATGCTGGTAATGGGCGGCGCGGTGATAGTGGTGCTGCTGGCCTACAAGCTGGCACCACGATTGCTGGCCCGGCCGCTACTGGGCGACGTGTTCCACGCCCACCCCAGCGTCTGGAATCGTGACACAGCCGTCGGTGCCGCCCTGTTCGGCGTTGGCTGGGGCCTTTGCGGTGTCTGCCCGGGCCCGGCCATTGCCGGCCTGGGCGCGGGCAACTGGAGCCTGCTGTGGGCGCTCTTGGGCATTGCGCTGGGCGCGCTGGTGCAAGGCCTCAGGGCAAAGTAGCCCGCCCCAATCCGCGAACTGCGGCCCTCTTGCTCAGTCCAGTGCGGCGTCTGTGCGCGCCGCACGCCCGAGGGTGCTTTCGATCAAGCGGTTCAGCTTGTCTGTCGCACCTGTGATGGACTGGTACAAGGTCTGGGCGTGCTGGGTGACGGCCAGCGGCTGGCGGCCTTGCAGGCGGGCTTCCATGACGCAACGCTTGTCGTTGCTGCCGCTCTTGTGGCCGTTCTCGTCGCTCAGGTGGACTTCCACCCGCATGATGTGCTCACGGTGGTGACTCAGGGCAGTTTTAATTTCGCCAGTGGCCCAGGCCGCCAGCGCCTCGTGACCTTCAATGTGATGGTCGGTATGGATTTGGATTTGCATAGCCCATTATTCGCTTTTTTCTGGCAAACCGGCGCAGTCAAGCGGAGGTTTACCCGATGTTTACCGCGAGGCCACGAAACTTGAGGTTCAAAGTGAACCTTCCGGTCAAAAGTTAAGTGGGAGTCTGACAACTTCTACACTCAACACTACTGGACAAAAAACTCAACTCCTCTTGAAAGCCCACCATGAAAGCGATCTGGAATAACACCGTCATTGCCGAGAGTGACGACACCGTGCTGGTAGAAGGCAACCACTACTTTCCGGCAAGCTCGCTCAAGCGCGAGTTCACCACCTTCAGCAATCACAAAACCTCTTGCGCGTGGAAGGGCCAGGCCAGCTATTACTCGCTGTTGATCAAGGGTGAGTTGGTCACCGACGCTGTCTGGTACTACCCGGATCCCAAACCCGAAGCCGCCATGGTGCGTGACCGCGTGGCGTTTGCCAACAGTGTGAAGGTGGTGTGAGGCGTGCCAGACGGCCTGTAAAATCAGCCCCCAATCGCTGTTGGCACCGGGCGCGGCCAACCCAGTGGCAGCGCTGAGCGTACCCGGCAAAGCCTAGCGATTCATCCGGAGGGAAATTGGGCTCTGAACGGTACCGGAGCACGCCAGTTCACGCTGCGCGTTTTTTGCGCTCCATCATGCGCCACACAAAAGGCGTGAAGATCAGTTGCATCGCCAGTTCCATCTTGCCGCCGGGCACCACGATGGTATTGGCGCGGCTCATGTGCGAGCCGTCAATCATGCTGCGCAAGTACTGAAAATCAATGCCTTTGGGTTTGGAAAAACGGATCACCACCATGCTTTCATCGGGCGAGGGTATGTCGCGCGAGATGAAAGGGTTGGAGGTGTCCACCATCGGCACGCGCTGGAAGTTGACGTGCGTGTGCATGAACTGCGGGCAGATGTAGTTCACATAGTCGGGCATGCGGCGCAGGATGGTGTCGGTCACCGCTTCGGTGCTGTAACCGCGTTTGGACTTGTCACGCCAGAGCTTCTGGATCCACTCCAGGTTGATGACCGGTACCACGCCAATCAACAGATCCGGGTGCTGGGCGATGTTGATCTCAGGGGTGACCACGGCACCGTGCAAGCCTTCGTAGAACAGCAAATCGGTGTTGGCAGGCACATCTTCCCAGGGCGTAAAGGTGCCAGGCTGCTGCTGGTAGGGTGCGGCTTCCTCGGGGTCGTGCAGGTATTTGCGGCGCTTGCCCATGCCGGTGGCGGCGTAGTCGCGAAACAGGGCTTCCAGCTCAGGAAACAGATTGTTCTCTGGCCCAAAGTGGCTGAAGTTTTTGTTGCCAGCCTGCTCGGCTTCGGCCGCCTTGGCTTTCATCTCCTTGCGGTCAAAGCGGTGAAAACTGTCACCTTCGATGATGGCGGCGTTGACGTTCTCGCGGCGGAAGATGTTCTCGAAGGTGCGCGTGACCGAGGTGGTGCCGGCGCCGCTGGATCCGGTGATGGCAATGATGGGGTGACGTTCAGACATGGGGTCTCCGAAGTTGTTATTAATTTCTGAACAAACTGCGCTCGGCAAACAGCGGGTTGTCCAGCTCAGTCTTCACCGGCTCGGCGTGGTAGCGCTCGATGCGTTCGACTTCGTTTTTGGAGCCGAACACCAACCCGATGCGCTGGTGCAGCGATGTTGGCTGCACGCCCAGCATCGGCATTTCGCCGGTGCTGGCACGACCTCCGGCCTGCTCTATCAGCATGCCGACGGGATTGGCCTCGTACAGCAAGCGCAAGCGCCCCGGCTTGGTGAGGTCTTTGGTGTCGCGCGGGTACATGAAGACACCGCCGCGCATCAGGATGCGGTGCGCCTCGGCCACCATGCTGGCGATCCAGCGCGTATTGAAATCTTTGCCACGCGGCCCGGTCTTCCCAGCCAGGCACTCGTCCACATAGCGCTTCACCGGTGCCTCCCAAAACCGGCTGTTGGAGGCGTTGATGGCGAACTCCTGCGTGTCTGGCGGAATCTGTATCTTCGGGTGGGTGAGCATGAATTCACCCAGGTTCGGATCGAGCGTGAAGCCATTGACACCGTCGCCCACCGTCAGCAGCAGCATGGTGGTCGGACCATACAAAGCGTAGCCGGCCGCCACCTGCTTGCTGCCGCTCTGCAGAAAGTCAGCGTCAGTCACGTCACGGCCCGCATCAATCACCGTTTGGGGCGCGCGCAGCACCGAGAAAATGCTGCCTACCGAGACGTTCACATCGATGTTGCTGGAGCCGTCCAGCGGATCAAACACCAGCAGGTATTTGCCGCGCGGATATTGCCCCGGAATCTGGTACGGCTGTTCCATTTCTTCCGACGCCATGCCGGCCAGATTGCCGGCCCATTCGGTGCGCCTGATAAAAACGTCGTTGCTCAGCACGTCAAGTTTCTTCTGTGTCTCGCCTTGCACGTTGATGGAGCCACCCTCACCTTCTGCCTGGTTGCCCATGGCGCCACCCAGTTCGCCAAACGCGACGGCACGGGCAATCGCCTTGCAGGCAATCGCCACGTCCAAAATCAAGGCGTTGAAGTCGCCACTGGCGCCTGGAAAGCGGCGCCGTTCCTCGATCAGAAATTGGGTCAGGGTGGAGCGATGCGAGCGATTGGTGAGTGGCATGGGTTTGGTCTGTGCAGGGTCATTCAAACGATTTGATTAGATCAAATCAGGCGGCAAGCGCGCAGTGCTGATGTTGCGCATGCCAGAGTTGCAATTGCGCCAGATCAACGTGACTCAAGTCGGGCACCACACGCATGGCGCTGCTGAAGTCGTTGTGCTCGGTGTAGCGTGTCGGCGTGATCAGCGTGGCCAACCCGGCAGCCGTGGCTGAGCGTAAGCCGTTGCTGGAGTCTTCCAGTGCCAGGCACTGCGCCGGCTCCAACTGGAGTGCCTCCAGCACCTGCAGATAGACCTGCGGATCAGGTTTCTTGATGGGCGCGGTGGAGGCATCACAGACGGCTGTGAAATTGCGCCGCCAATCCGGCCCCATGGCGCGGTTCAGCAAGGCTGCAACATTGACAGCCGAAGTGGTGGTAGCGATGGCCAGTTGCAGCCCGTGCGCCAGTGCCTCGTGCATCAGCCTGAGTACGCCAGGGCGCAAGCCGACCGCCCCGCTGTTAACGCTATTCACGTAAGCGATGGTTTTAAGTTCAAACAAACGGTTCACCGATTCGGCAGCACCCAAGCTGCTGAACTTGCTCAGATCGGTTGGAGTGGTGCTCAGGTAATGCAGGATGCGCTCTTTGCCGCCCGAGATGTTCAGCAACTCGGTGTACAGCGCATCATCCCAATGCCAGTCCAGGCCGAACTTGGCAAAGGCATAGTTGAACGCCGCACAGTGCGCAGATTCGGTATCTGCCAGGGTGCCATCGACATCAAAAATCAGTGCTTGCAGCATGCGGATTCTCCATCCAAAAAGGGGGCGAAAGAGCCATTCAGGAACCAGTGCAGGTTTACTTTATCCGGCATTAAACATAAACTCAAATTACATTTATTCAGGTATTCATCAGTTTTAGTTAATAATTCATTTTCAAATCATGCGCAACTACACACTCAAGCAGATGCTGACCTTCATCGAAGTGGCCCGTGACAGGTCGGTCTCCAAGGCAGCAACCCGGTTGTTTGTGACGCAGCCTGCGGTCTCCATGCAACTGCGCCAGCTGGAGGAAGCTTTCGGGTTGCCCCTGGTGGAGCCGTCCGGACGCAATATTCAGTTGACCCAGGCCGGCGAAGAGTTTTTGATCCACGCCATCGCAGCTTTGGCCCAGTTCAAGAACCTGGAAGCCAGCATGGCCGAGCATGTCGGCCTGAAGAAGGGCCGCATTGAATTGGCCGTGGTCAGCACCGCCAAATACTTTGTACCCATGTTGCTGGTGCGCTTTGCCAAACAGTTGCCCGGCATCGAGATCAAACTGCACATTGAGAACAAGGAAAACATCCTGGCCATGCTGGCGCGCAACGAGGTGGACTTGGTCATTATGGGGCGCACGCCGACCCATCTGGATTGCGAGGCTAAGCCTTTTTCCACCAATCCGATGGGCATTGTGTGCGCACCGGACCATCCGTTGTCGCGCCGCAAACGCGCATCCTTCGAATTGCTGCGGGAGCATGGTTTTGTGGTGCGTGAGCCGGGTTCAGGCACGCGTGCCGCTATGGAGCGCCTGTTTGCGCAGCACGACATTCCGATCAAGGTGGTGATGGAGATGCCCAGCAACGAAACCATCAAGCAGGCTGTGATGGCCGGCATGGGCTTGAGTTTTCTGTCATTGCGCACGGTGCGCCATGAGCTGGCCGCGGGCCACCTGGGGCTGGTGGATATCAGCGGCATGCCGATCGTCGGCCACTGGTATGTGACACACTTGCGTCAAAACCGACTCTCGCCAGCTGCCAAGGCGTTCAAGAACTTTTTGATCGAGCAGGGCGGGCCGCTGATTGACGCATGGGCATGAAGAAATATTGGCCGGCACTGGTTGATGGCACTTGTCATTTTCATCATTTTTTTCTGATGAATAGTAAATAATTCTTTAATAGCCCTGATGAAATTTGTTCCTTATAGTTGCGCTCATCAACCCAACTGACAGGAGCCTGAGATGGACCAATCGAATCGCTACGCCGACCTGAGTCTGAAGGAAGCCGACCTCATGGCCGCTGGTCAGCACATTCTGGTGGCCTACAAGATGAAGCCCAAAACGGGTACCGGTTATCTGGAAGCCGCGGCTCACTTTGCCGCCGAGTCCTCCACCGGCACCAACGTCGAAGTCTCGACTACCGATGATTTCACCAGGGGCGTCGATGCGCTGGTCTATCTGGTTGATGAAGCGTCTGAAGACATGCGCATCGCCTATCCGCTGGACCTTTTTGACCGCAACGTCACCGATGGTCGCTTCATGCTGGTGTCGTTCCTGACCCTGGTGATCGGCAACAACCAGGGCATGGGCGACATCGCGCACGCCAAGATGATCGACTTTTATGTGCCTGAGCGCGTCATCCAGATGTTTGATGGTCCGGCAAAAGGCATTGCCGACTTGTGGCGCATCCTGGGTCGCCCGGTGGTCAACGGTGGCTACATCGCTGGCACCATCATCAAGCCCAAGCTGGGTCTGCGCCCCGAACCGTTTGCACAAGCCGCCTACCAGTTCTGGCTGGGCGGCGACTTTATCAAGAACGATGAGCCGCAAGGCAACCAGGTGTTTGCCCCGATCAAAAAAACTATTCCGCTGGTCTATGACGCCATGAAGCGCGCCCAGGATGAAACCGGGCAGGCCAAGCTGTTCTCGATGAACATCACGGCCGACGACCACTATGAGATGTGCGCCCGCGCCGACTTTGCGCTGGAGACCTTTGGCCCTGACGCCGACAAGCTTGCCTTTTTGGTGGACGGTTTTGTCGGCGGCCCAGGCATGATCACCACGGCGCGGCGCCAGTACCCGAATCAGTACCTGCACTACCACCGCGCTGGCCACGGCATGATCACCTCACCCAGTGCCAAGCGCGGCTACACCTCGTTTGTGCTGGCCAAAATGAGTCGTTTGCAAGGTGCCTCGGGCATCCACGTTGGCACCATGGGTTACGGCAAGATGGAAGGTGAAGGCGACGACAAAGTGATTGCCTACATGATCGAGCGCGACGAATGCCAGGGCCCGGTTTATTTCCAGAAATGGTACGGCATGAAGCCCACCACGCCCATCATCTCGGGTGGCATGAACGCCCTGCGTCTGCCCGGTTTCTTTGAGAACCTGGGCCACGGCAACGTCGTCAACACCGCCGGTGGCGGCGCTTACGGGCACATCGACAGTCCGGCAGCGGGAGCGATTTCATTGCGCCAGTCGTATGAGTGCTGGAAGGCAGGGGCCGATCCGGTCGAATTCGCGAAAGAGCACAAAGAATTTGCGCGTGCTTTCGAGTCGTTCCCAGGCGACGCCGATAAACTGTTCCCCGGTTGGCGTTCCAGGCTGGGTGTTGGCCGGTAATCTATCGCGTCAGCAGAGCAGCCGCATTGGGGCCGCACGGCTCATTGGTCGCTACCAAAAGTGCCGCTGAGCAGTTCCGGCAGCAGTTCCGGCCTGAGCTTGAAGCCGCAGGCCTGCGCATGGCCGCCGCCGTGCATGCTTTCAGCCAGGGGAATGCAATCAAAGCTGCGCTGGGAGCGCAAGCCGGCTTTGATGACACCGTTTTTGTCGACGCACCACATCAGCGCAAATGTGCCACTCTGTTTGGACAGCATGTCGCCGACCAGGCTGTGAAAGACACCCGGTGCGTTGACCATCAAACCCCGTACGCCATTGAAGGTGAGAGCTTGTGCAGCTTCGGCAATACCAACGGCGAGTTTGCTGAACTTCTCGTCCATGGCCCGTCCGCATTCAACATAAATTGACAACTGAGCTGGATCGAAAAAGGCTATTTCCTGCCAGCGAACAAAGTCGAACGGCTCCATGTCCAGGGCTGCCAGAAAACCGGCACTCTGCGGGTATTGCCAAACCCAGATGTCTCGGTCTTCGACAAAGCGCACCAGATCGGGCACCACTTGCTCGGGCAGGAAAAACTCCCAGGCCAGTCTGGCCCCTGACTTTTGCATATCGAAATGGACGATGCCACGGCGACTGACAAAATCCACCAATTTGTCGGCTGCACTCTTGTGGTGGTCCAGCAGCACCAACTTGACAGCGCGCTCTTCGATGGCGCGCAACAGATCAGGTGAAAAGGAAAAATCGAGAATGTAGACGGCACGCCCGCTGAGCGCGGGCAGGTCGTCGATTGATTTGACATCACCATGGTCGAGCCCTAGAAATTGCGCCTGCCCGTCAAAAAAAAGCCTGGCTGCAAGGGCCGCCGCAAAGCCGTCCGGACAGTTGTGGCCGTGGTAAATGACCAGCGGCTGGGGGTCATTTTTATCAGGGCGAATCGGCAGATTCAGGGGACGAATGGTTTTCATGGGGGAAATGATAGCGCCCTCCCTAAAATAGTGCCATGGATGCCTCCGATACCCCGCCACTGTTCATGGCCCACATCGAGCCCGATGGGCGCCAGTTTGACGCCTGGTCGACGCAACCCCTGCTGGCTTCGCTTGAGCAGGGCGGCATTGATTGGCCCAGCTCGTGCCGCAACGGCACATGTCGCACCTGCGTCGGGCAACTTGTGCGCGGATGGGTGCGCTACGACATCGAATGGCCGGGTTTGAGCGCTGAAGAAAAGGCACAAGGTTATGTGCTGCCGTGCGTCGCTTTTCCGTGCTCTGACTTGCTGCTGCGCCAGCACTCATGATGATGCCGGTTTGGGAATCTTCTTGAACCGGATCAGCCGATCCAACTCAATCGCATCCTTTTTGACCTGACGCTGGGCATCGAGTTTTTGTCCGGCGGCCAGCCAACGGGCAAATTCCTCGGGGGTTTCCAGCGTGATACGGCCCATCACCGCGGCACGAAAATCGTAGATCACGATCTCGGCGGCTTTTTGCAGATTGACCCGTTTGCCACCTTGCAGGGAGCCGCGTTTGCGGCCAACGGCCTCCAACAACTCTTCATCGCTCATGGCGGCCACCGCTTCCAGCTTGAAACGTGCTTCCACCAACGCCGGGTAATATGTTTTGAGATAGTCCAGCAGTTCCAGTGCCACTTCTTCTTCGTTGAAGGCGTTGCGACCAATGGCCCCGCTGGCGGCCAGGTTGTAGCCACTCTTGGCGACGATGATGCGCGGCCACAGCACACCGGGCGTGTCATACAGATAAAAATCATCCGCCAATGAAATGCGCTGCTCCAGCTTGGTGATGCCGGCCTCGTCACCGGTCTTGGTGGCACGCTTGCCGGTGAGGGTGTTGATGAGCGTCGATTTGCCAACGTTGGGAATGCCACAAATCAGCACCCGCATTGGTTTGACCATGCCGCCGCGATTCGGCGCCAGCTCGAAACACGCCTGCGCCAGCGCCTTGGCGGGCGCACTGACGCTGGCATCGAGCCCGATAGCGCGCGTACTTGGCTGGCTGTTGTAATGCGCCAGCCATTGCGCGGTGCGCGCCGGATCAGCCAGATCCTGCTTGTTCAATACCTTCAGCGTTGGCTTGCCTGCCGTCAGCTCGGCCAGCATCGGGTTGGCGCTGGAGCCCGGCAAGCGCGCATCCAGCAACTCAATCACCACATCGATGTTTTTGATGCGTTCGCCAATCGCCTTTTTGGTCAAATGCATATGACCCGGAAACCATTGAATTGCCATCTGCTTTATTCCTTAGTCGCTGACTCTGGCACGCAAGGCTTTGGTCTCAGAGCGCTGGCTTTTGGCAACGCGCAGCCTTTGCCTGGAGCCATAGCTGGGTTTGGTGGCACGCCGGGTCTTGGGCGGCAGCGCCACACTGTTCGCCAGTTCATGCAGACGGGAAAACGCATCCAGCCGGTTCATCTCTTGCGTGCGGTGTTGCTGCGCCTTGATCACCAGCACACCATCCTTGGTGATGCGGCTGTCACGCAACCCAAGCAGTCGCTCCTTCACGTCTTCGGGCAGGGATGAGGCAGCGATGTCAAAACGAAGATGAATGGCGCTGGAGACCTTGTTGACGTTTTGTCCGCCCGCGCCTTGTGCACGAATGGCCGTGATTTCGACCTCGGCCTCGTTGATTTCCAGCAGCGGCTGGGAAATGGGTTCACGCATGTGGATCAATCAGCAAGTTCACTGGATTGCGTCGTTCGCCGCAATGACAGAAATATACGTCAGGCTGGTGCACTTTCAGATTCTTGCGCCAACACATAGCGCGCCACGAAGGCACCGACGGCGCTCTCTGGCAGTGGCAACCAGACCGTGTGGCCGCTACCCCGCGCCACGCTGATCGGCTGGCCCTCGGTGTTCTCCATGTGCGTCAGTTGCACATCGTGATTGCCACCGGGGTGAATGATCTCCAGCCAGTCGCCCACCGAAAAACGGTTTCTGACATTGACTTCAGCCAGTGCGCGCACTGCGTCAAACGACAGCACATCACCAACGTACAGACTGCGCCCCGATTCGGAATAACCGCGCAGGTAGTTTTGCGTCGACTCGGGTGTGTGACGCTGAAAAAAGCCGGAGGTGTAGCCGCGATTGGCCAGCCCTTCGAGCTGCCCCAGCAAGGCCGGGTCCAGTTCGCGCCCGGCCACCGCGTCCACAATCGCCTGGGCGTAGCTTTGCACCGTGCGCGCCACGTAATACGGACTCTTGGTGCGGCCCTCAATCTTGAGCGAATCGACACCGATTTCCACCAGCCGCTGGACGTGCTCGATGGCGCGCAGGTCTTTGGAATTCATCACGTAGGTTCCGTGTTCATCCTCTTCAATCGGCATGAAACTTCCCGGGCGCTGACTCTCTTCGATGACATAAACCTCGGCGCGTTCCTGCTCACGCTCAGCCGCCGCCTGCGGCGCCAGGATATCGCCTGACGCATCGACCACGCCGGGCTGGGTTTTGTAATCCCAGCGGCAGGAATTGGTGCAACTGCCCTGATTCGCGTCACGGTGGTTGAAGTAACCTGACAACAGGCAGCGCCCCGAATAGGCAATGCACAGCGCACCGTGCACAAACACTTCGAGCTCGGTGTCCGGGCACTCCTGGCGAATTTGCGCCACCTGGTCCAGCGACAGTTCACGCGACAAAATCACGCGGCTGACACCGACGCTTTTCCAGAAGCGCACGGCGGCAGAATTGACGGTGTTGGCCTGCACCGAAAGGTGAATTTCCATCTCGGGCCAGGTTTCGCGCACCATCATGATGAGACCGGGGTCGGACATGATCATGGCATCGGGCTGCAAGGCAATTACCGGCGCCATGTTCTGCACATAGCTCTTGATCTTGTTGTCGTGCGGGAAGATGTTGGACACCAGATAGAACTTGTGTCCCAACGCGTGCGCCCGGTCAACACCCTGCTTGAGAACCTCGATGTTGCCAAAGTCGTTGTTGCGCACCCGCAGCGAATAGCGCGGCTGACCGGCATAGACCGCCGTGGCGCCAAAGGCGAAGGCGGTCTCCAGCATCTTGAGCGATCCGGCCGGCGCCAGCAGTTCAGGTGTTTTCATGAAATTACTCAACTCGGCTAATCAACGTTGGCTTGAAGCCCAGATCAGCCGCCTTGCCTTTGCGACCACGTGCTGCCCTGGCGTTATTGAGGCTGCGAATCTCCAGCGTCTCCTCGCGTGCTTTGCCACCGCGACCGATGCCCTCAATCTTGACGCTGCGGGTGTAGGCCGCTGCACCCGCCAGGGTGTCTTTGTCGACAAGGTCAATCAGCATCAGGCCACGGCCACCGTTGCCCATGGTTTTGAGGTCCTTGATCTCGAACGTCAGGATGCGACCACCGGTGGAGGCGCAGGCCACATGGGTGGCGGGCAACAAGGGTACGGCACCTGAGCCGCCAGCCACCAGCGACGGTCGACACAGCACCTCACCTGCATTGCAGGTGACGAATGATTTACCGGCTTTGAGTCTGGAGCTCATGTTTTCGATTGTCGCGATAAAACCATAACCCGCCGAACTGCTAAGCAACAAGGTAGCGTTGGCCGGGCCGCAAAAGTAATACAACAACTGCGTGCCGCTCTCGAGTTCGAGCAGCGTCGTGATCGGTTGACCGTCACCGCGAGCGCCGGGCAACAGGGACACCGCAACCGAGTAAATGCGTCCGTTGTTGCCAAACGCCAGCAGCGTATCAACCGTGCGGCATTCAAAGCTGCCGTACAAGCCGTCACCGGCCTTGAAGACAAAGCTGGTCGCCTCATGAGCATGTCCCTTTTGCACCCGTACCCAGCCTTTTTCACTGACCACCACCGTCACCGGTTCATCCACCACCTTGACTTCAAGCACGGCTTTTTTCTCGGCCTGGATCAGCGTGCGCCGCGGATCGGAAAAGGTCTTGGCGTCCGTCTCAATTTCCTTGATCATCAGGCGCCGCAGCGCCGTCGGGCTGGCCAGAATTTCTTCCAGCTTCAACTGCTCGTCACGCAGTGTGCTGAGCTCCTGCTCGATCTTGATGGCCTCCAACCGGGCCAACTGGCGCAGGCGAATATCAAGAATATCCTCAGCCTGCCGCTGCGACAAATTGAAGCGTGCCACCAGCGCCGCTTTCGGCTCATCAGACTGGCGAATGATGGCAATCACTTCGTCAATATTAAGCAGTACCAGTTGCCTGCCTTCAAGAATGTGGATGCGATCCAGCACCTTGGCAAGTCGATACTGCGAGCGCCGCTGCACCGTGACCTGGCGAAATTCAATCCACTCCGTCAACATCTGGCGCAAAGACTTCTGCGTCGGTCGGCCATCGAGCCCGACCATGGTCAGATTGATCGGACTTGATGTCTCCAGACTGGTGTGGGCCAGCAGCGTGGTAATGAGTTCCTGTTGCGCGATTCGGCTGGTTTTGGGCTCGCACACCAGACGCACGGCGGCGTCCTTGCTGGATTCGTCACGCACCACGTCCAGCACCGACAACAGCGTCGCCTTGAGCTGATTCTGTTCCAGCGACAAGGCTTTTTTGCCAGTCTTGACCTTGGGGTTGGTCAGCTCTTCTATTTCTTCCAGCACGCGCTGGGTACTGACTCCGGGTGGTAACTCGGTCACCACCAGTTGCCACTGACCGCGCGCCAGTTCTTCGATCTTCCAGCGCGCCCGCACTTTGATTGATCCGCGCCCGCTGCGGTAGGCATCGGCAATGTCAGAGGCGCTGCTGGTGATCTGCCCACCACCGGGATAGTCGGGGCCAGGGATGAGCGCAAACAGCTCGTCATGGCCAAGCTTGGGGTTTTTGATCAACGCCACACAGGCGTCGGCCACTTCGCGCAAATTGTGGCTGGGGATTTCGGTTGCCAGACCCACGGCAATACCGCTGGCGCCATTGAGCAAAGAGAACGGCAAGCGGGCCGGCAACTGGCGTGGCTCTTCGGTGGAGCCGTCGTAGTTGGGTGTGAAATCGACCGTGCCCTCATCAATCTCATCGAGCAGCAAGCTCGTGATCTTGGCCAGTCTGGCCTCGGTGTAACGCATGGCAGCGGCACCATCACCGTCTCTGGAACCAAAATTTCCCTGGCCGTCGATCAACGGATAACGCTGTGAAAAGTCCTGCGCCATGCGCACCAGTGCGTCGTAAGCGGCCTGGTCACCGTGTGGATGAAAACGTCCCAGAACGTCACCCACAACGCGGGCGCACTTGACCGGCTTGGCGCCAGAGTTGCCATTGGCGCCGCCAAAGCCCAGGCCCATGCGCGACATGGAATACAAAATGCGTCGCTGCACCGGCTTTTGACCGTCGCAGACATCCGGCAATGCTCTGCCCTTGACGACACTCAGGGCATATTCGAGGTAGGCACGCTGCGCGTAGGTGGCCAGATTGAGCTGGCTGTCGTCCCCAGCCGGGGCTGGGACGAGATCAAGAATCTGTTGGTCGGTCATTGGTAAATTGGCTGTCAGCTTGTTGCGGTAAAAAACTCACTTAGCGGAGGCTACGTTGATGAGCAATGGGGCATCTTCCTCATACTGGAGTACCAGAAATCGTCAGCCGTCCCATGGACCATCCCCTTCAATTCTGCGGCGACATCCGGAAGCCATGCGCCCGAACGGTTCATTTCGTGAAGCCGCTGCTGGCTGCTGTCAGTTGACAACTGGTCAAAGAATCTGACTTCATGTGCGTACTCCGACTTTGGCGAAGTGGGTGAGTTTGGCGGCTGGCGATTTCTGGTACTCCAGCATGAGGAGGCCGTCAAACTTACCTGCTTCGCCACGCACACCACGACAGCTAGACGTCGATCTCAACGGTGTCCCCATGCAACTCCATCAGTTCACGGCGCGCAGCGGCCTCGCCTTTGCCCATTAGCTTGGTGATCAAGGCCTCGGTCTGCAAGAAGTCCGTGCTGCCCAGATGCACCGGCAGCAAACGGCGCGTATCCGGATTGAGCGTGGTTTCCCACAGTTGCGTCGCGTTCATTTCGCCCAGGCCCTTGAAACGACTGATGCTCCAAGCCGACTCACGCACGCCTTCTTTGCGCAGCTTGTCAAGAATCGCCTTCAGTTCACCTTCATCGAGTGCATAGGCTTTGGAGGCCGGCTTCTTGCCGCGCGCCGGAGCGTCGACCCGGAACAGGGGCGGCCGCGCCACAAACACATGGCCAGTCTCGATCAGCTTGGGGAAATGCCGGAAAAACAGCGTTAACAGCAAGACCTGAATGTGCGAGCCATCCACATCGGCATCCGACAAAATGCAGACTTTGCCATAACGCAGTCCACTCAAATCGGGCAGGTCGTTGGGGCCATGCGGATCAACGCCAATGGCCACCGCAATATCGTGAATTTCGGTGTTGGCAAACAGGCGGTCGCGCTCTACCTCCCAGGTGTTGAGCACTTTGCCACGCAAAGGCAAAATGGCCTGGCTCTCTTTGTCACGCCCCATCTTGGCGCTGCCGCCAGCCGAGTCGCCCTCCACCAGAAACACCTCGTTGTGGGCCAGGTCGCGGCTTTCGCAATCGGTCAGTTTGCCGGGCAAAACGGCGACGCCGGAGCCCTTGCGCTTCTCGACTTTCTGGCCTGCCTTCTGCCGGGTTTGCGCCGCCTTGATCGCAAGTTCAGCCAGTTTTTTGCCGTATTCAACATCCTGGTTCAACCACAGTTCCAGGCTGGGCCGAACAAAGCTCGACACCAGCCGCACAGCGTCGCGCGAGTTCAGACGCTCCTTGATTTGCCCCTGAAATTGCGGGTCCAGCACCTTGGCCGACAACACATAGCTGGCACGGGCGAAGACGTCTTCCGGCAGCAGTTTCACGCCTTTGGGTAACAGCGAGTGCAACTCGATAAAACTTTTGACGGCAGTGAACAGACCATCGCGCAAGCCACTTTCATGGGTTCCGCCATCATGCGTGGGAATCAGGTTGACGTAGCTCTCGCGCACCGGCTGACCGTCTTCAGTGAAGGCCACGCACCAGGCGGCACCTTCACCATCGGCAAAGTTATCGCTCTGTGCATCGGCAAAACCTTCGCCTTCAAACACCGGAATCACCAGCTCGCCACTCAGCGTCTGCATCAGGTAGTCGCGCAGGCCACCCTTGAAAATCCAGTTTTGCGTTTCTTTGGTTTTCTCATTGACCAGCGTCACCGTGACACCGGGCATGAGCACCGCCTTGCTGCGCAACAGATGGGCCAGTGGCGCCAGCGGCAAGGCCAGCGTTTCAAAATACTTTGCGTCCGGCCAGACCCGCACACAGGTGCCCGATTTGCGATCACCCTCCGCCTGCTCTCGGATTTGCAAGTGCTCAATGACTTCGCCACCGGAAAAAACCAGTCGCGCCACTTTGCCCTCGCGGTAAGTGGTCGCCTCGAAGCGTGTTGCTAGCGCATTGGTGACGCTGACACCGACGCCATGCAGGCCACCCGAAAAGCTGTAGGCGCCGCCTTTGCCCTTGTCAAACTTGCCACCGGCGTGCAGCCGGGTGAAAACCAGCTCAATCACCGGCGCATTTTCTTCCGGATGCAAGCCAAAGGGAATACCGCGCCCATCATCTTCAATGCTGACCGAACCATCGGTGTGCAGCACAAGCTTTATTTTCTTGCCATAGCCCGCCAGCGCCTCATCAGCGGCGTTGTCCAGCGCCTCTTGAATTACATGCAGTGGGGTGTCGGTCCGGGTGTACATGCCCGGTCGCTGCCTGACCGGCTCCAGGCCCTTGAGAACGCGGATGGAAGCTTCTGAATATTCGTTGGTTGGTTTGACTGCCATAGGGTCAAATTGTATTCTGAAACGAATGAAACCACTGTATACAATTACATAGGATCACAAGCCCAATGTTGAGGTCGGAAAGCCGGGTGAACTGTTGCGGATTTTTTCGTCAAGAACCTCCTTGAGTGCAACCGAACGCGCCCGCTCAATGCCACAGACGCCGGTACTGCGCGTCGCATCGATGCGCTGCAGGTACCATTCCCGGCTCCACAGGGCACTGGGAAAATCAGCCGGTGCGCCAACGTGGCAAACCCGGCAATCGATGATATGGCCCCAGGTTTTTCGCCATGCAACAAAGCGCGGGTGATGTCGGATGACTTCGTCATAGCGGATCGCCAGCATGACCAGGTTCCGCCCGGACGCCGACCAGGCTTGCAGGGACTCGACCACCGAGCGCTCGCGCAATGGCCAGTCCTCAAAAGTGGCATCGCTCAAAACAATCTGTTTCCAGCCGTCACGCGCCGCACAGTCAAGCGCGTCGCGCACCAATTGGGCAAATGCGGTAGGACCCGCAAATCGCCCACTGGCCAAGGGTTGCGGTGTTTCAGATTCCATGCAACCACCCCGCATCCTGCCAGCTTTGCAACAAAGACCGGGCTTGGGCGCTGGTCCGGCCCAAGTCTTGCTGGCTTAAGTAGCGCTGGTCTGACAGGCGCCGCATCAGCGTGGCGTCGCGGCCAGCCGCCCGGAAACCTTCACCATTGATGAAAATGTGCTGTGCATCGAACATCATTTTGGTACGACGATCAAGGCGCATCGGTTCCAGATTTTTTCCGCGTCGTCGCGCGCGCCCGGCCGTGGCGCCTTCAAACCAGACATTGGCTTTGGGTTCGGTCAAATATTCACCCAGGGCTCGGCCCAACGCCAGCGGGTCTTTGAGCGCGCCCAGCAGGGCGGCACGCGCAAACTCCAGCAACTGCGCCGGAATTTCCCCGGGTTGATCGACTGCCGGCTGCTGGGGATCACGATAAACAGAAACACCAACGGTATCTTCAGCGCCCTCTGCCAGTCGCTGTAACAGTTCGCGCGCCAGCTCACCCTGACTGGGTGACCTGAAGCCGATGGAATACGTCATGCACTCGCCCATGGCAATGCCGTCGTGCGCATGCAGCAGTGGCAGATAAAGCATGTCCCCAGGCTCCAGCACAAATTCCTGATCCGGCTCAAAGTTGGCAAGAATTTTCAGTGGCACATCAGGCTGCAGGCGGCGGTCCTTTTGGCGTCCGATGCGCCAGCGCCGTTGACCAAGGGCTTGCAGCAAAAAAACATCGTAGCTGTCGTAGTGCGGTCCGACCCCGCCACCGTCGCTGGCGTAGCTGATCATCAAATCATCCATGCGTGCATCCGGCACAAAGCGAAATTGATTCATCAGATCGTGCACCGCATCGTGTTGCAAATCAACACCCTGCACCAGCAGCGTCCAGCCCGGACGTTTCAGGGCCGGCAAGGCACGGCGTTCAAAGGGTCCATGCTTGAAACGCCAGCCCGGTGTTTTGCCAGGGTCCTGAATGACCATGCGGGCCTGACTGTCGTCCCGCGACGCCAGTTCAAACAACTCGGTGCGGTTCAACAAGGGTTGGAAGTTGGCGATCGCTTGTCGCACCAGCAAGGGCTTTTTTTGCCAATGCCGCTTCATGAATAGTTGAGGGCTCAACCCACCCAACAGTTGCAGTGGAAAATCTGATTTCATACGCTTGGCCTCTTGATTTTTCGATTCAAATTACTTTTAAAACTGCGACAATTCTCGCCTATGGAAATCAATCAACAATGTGTGGTCGCTCTGACCTGGACGCTCATGGACACGCTGGGCGAGGAACTTGACGTGCTTGCTGAACCGGTCGAGTTCCTGGTCGGTGGCGAGGATTTATTCAAAATCATCGAAACAGCGCTGATCGGACACGAGGTTGGCGCCAGCGTCAACATTCACATCGAACCGGAACATGGTTTTGGCGATTACAACAGCGAACTGGTGTTTCTGGAATCGCGCACGCTGTTCCCACCAGAGCTGGAAGAAGGCATGACGTTTGAAGGCGCATCACTGCCCGCTGGCTGCACCCCGGACGCCCCAAAGGACGCACTCTACACCGTCACCGACATCTATCCAGAGCACGTTGTACTGGATGGCAACCACCCTTTGGCCGGAATCGCCTTGCGCCTGAGCCTGAAAGTGGAGGCGATTCGTGAAGCGACTGAAGAAGAGATTGGGCGCGGCTCGGCAGGAACCGGGTTTTTCAAGATTCAGCCCTTGCACGCAACGGCTCCCGGCAACCGCACCCTGCACTGATTCTGGGGCGCGTCAAAACCCGGCATTGCGCCCTTATCAGCGGCTTGCGACCCAGTTAGCCAGTTGCAAGCCCGGCACCTTGGCAAACTCGCGGGTGTTGTTGGTGACCAGCAGGGCTTGTTGGCTCAGGGCGTGGGCAGCCATCATGGTTTCGAGCGAGCCAATGGGTGTGCCACGGCGCTCCAGGTCAGCTCGCAAGTCGCCATAGACCCGGACGGCGCTCGTGTCGAAAGGGTGCCCCGTCGAACAAGCCCAGGCACAAGTCGATGCTAGTGGAGTCCAGTGCGTAGACCGTTGCATCCAGACCAACGTCCAGGCTGTCGCCAGCGTAATGGTCTCTGGCACGCAGGATCAGGCGCATCAACAGCGCGTGGTAGATGCGCCTGTCGCGAAGGTTGAGTGCGTCCGACAACGTGGAGCGCGCTGGAATCCCCTTCAGGCCCATATGAAACAGCTTGCCTTGATGGGCCGTCAGGCAGACCTCGATGTCGCGCAACGATTCGCGCCAGGTCAGTTGGGCGAACGCCATCACCGGAAACAATCTGTGCAAACCCGCGTCAATGCTTGCTCTCCAGCACATTGACATCATTTAAACCGGACACTACTGGTTCTTCACAAAACCTGATACCCGCTCTACCATCGGTCCCCGCCGTTGATGCTACTTGTGCGGTTGCGATTCATCCATCAGGCGATTGGTAAAGGCCATTGCCATGGCAGAGAGCACAAAGGTCAGATGGATGATGACCTGCCACATCATGGTTTGCTGCGACAAGGTCGGTGCTTCGATGAAGGTCTTGAGCAGATGGATGGAAGAGATGCCAATCAAGGCCATGGACAATTTCACCTTCATCGTTCCTGCATTGACGTGTTCCAACCATTCCGGCTGATCAGGATTGCCTTCGAGGTACAGGCGTGAGACAAAGGTTTCATACCCGCCAACGATCACCATCAGCAGGAGATTTGCGATCATTACCACATCGATCAACCCCAACACGATGAGCATGATCTCCGTTTCCGATATGGTTTGTGTTCTTTGGACCAGGTGCATCAATTCCATTGCGAAGTGATAGACGTAAACTGTCTGCGCAATGATTAGCCCGAAGTACAGTGGCGCCTGCAGCCAGCGGCTGGCAAATACGGTTCGGGCCATCCACTTGAGAATGTTGCTTTGATGCTGAGTTTCCATGCCCCTAATTTATCAGTTCTCCGTGTCAGTGTGGTGACGCGGCAATCAAATCCCTCCGCAAAGTCGCTGCCCAGTGACAAGGATCAGAAGCACAGGCGCTTTTAAGAATTCGCTAAGAAACCCACCTGAAACTTATTGGTACTCGATACATTCGGGTCATGAGTTCCCTTTTTCTTATGCGGTGGATCGTCGGCGGTATCCAAAGTCATCTATCTGGAAATCACGCCAGTCCGCTGTCAGCTATGGAGAATTCTGACGCTGGCAATATTGACCCTCGTCGGCGTGCTGATGTAGTCCACCGCACCGAGCACCAGACCCATCAGGATCAGGTCGGACGGCGCCCTGGCCGAGGCCTGCCCTTCCTGCGGTTCACTTATCGGGTCAAGGTGGCGCGCCTGCGTCTGCCAAATAAGCGGCCTTTTGCAACAAGTCCTCGTCGCTATCGACGAAACGGGTCGCGATCGCCTGAAACTCCTGGCCCAGGGCCAAAAAGGCGTCAACCACATCGGGATCAAAATGCTTGCCGCGCCCATCGACGATGATTTGCACCGCCTTGTCATGCGGCATGCCCGGCTTGTAGACACGCCGGCTAATCAGCGCGTCATACACATCGGCCAGCGCCATCACGCGCGCCGGTATCGGAATCGCGTCGCCGCGCAAGCCTTGCGGATAACCGCTGCCATCCCATTTTTCATGGTGCGAGTAAACAATTTCCTTGGCCACCTCGAACAACTCGCTTTCGTCGTGGACACTGGCCTGCGCCTTGGCAATGGCGTCAAGACCGATCCTGGGGTGGGTCTTCATGACTTCAAACTCCTGCGGCTTGTAGCGCCCGGGGTTGAGCAAAATCTGGTCCGGAATACCGACCTTGCCGATGTCATGCAAGGGTGCGCACATGGTTGCCATTCGGATCCGATCGGCGCTCAGGTACTGGTCAAAGCCCGGTTGCTTGCTCAGATAGTTGCAAAGCGCTTGCACATACTGCTGGGTGCGCTTGAGGTGGTTGCCGGTATCGGTGTCGCGTGTTTCGGCCAGCGACGCTAGCGCCAGAATGGTCACCTCCTGTAGCGCCGCGATCTTGCGCGTCTGATTGGCAACCTCAAATTGCAGGTACTCGTTGTCGACGCGAATGGTTTTGATGCTGCAGGCGTTAACAATGTGGGCCTGCACGCGCGAGAGCAAGATGGCTGGCGTGATCGGGCGCATGATGTAGTCCACCGCGCCAACGACCATCCCGCGTTCCTCACTGCCGGTATCGGTCATGCTGGTCACGAAGATCACCGGGATTTGACGGGTCAACGGGTCTGCCTTGAGTTGGCGACACACCTCATAACCGTCCATGTCGGGCATGACGACGTCAAGCAAAATCAGGTCCGGTGCCTCCTGCCTGGCCAGTGCCAGCACGCGCGATCCGGCATTGAGTGCTTTAACGGTGTAGTGCTCCACCAGAAGGCTCGCCATCAGTGCAATATTGGCCGGCGCGTCATCAACGATCAGGATGCTGGGCTTGACCGGTAGAAAAATCTCCATCTCAAGACCCTGCCGGCAATTCAATCTGCAGCGCGGCGCTCAGCTGACGCAATTGCGCCAGCGCCGTTGCATAGTCGAAGCCCCCAATTTGCGCTTGCAACAAGTCAGCGCCCTCTCCAAAACCCAGATGCAACAAGGCCGCGTGTTCCTGCGCCAGCGAACTGGCCTGGACGTTGCTGCTGGCAAGCAAGTCCGCAAGTTGCCAGCAAACCCGCCCCAACAAAACCCGGTCTAGCGCCGCAAGCGCCGGCGCCGCAGCAGATTCCTTGGCTGGCAAGGCGTGCGCAATGGCTGCCAGCAACACCGCCAGATGCTGCTCCAGCGCTGCCTGTAGCGGTGCCAGCGTGGCGACTGGCGCACGCTGGCGCAGCGCCTGTTCGAGTTCGCCACTCAAATGGCTGCAGTGTGCTGCACCCAGGTTGGCACCAACGCCTTTCAAGGAGTGTGAAGTTCGCTCGGCGCTGGCAAAATCCTCAAGCTCAATCGCCTGGCGCAACTCCCGCCCTGTGTCGGCCGAACTGGCCAAAAACCTTCGCAGCAGCGACTCAAACAAGACGTTGTTGCCGGCGCAGTAGTGCAAGCCCTGCGCCACGTTGATGCCCTCAATCTGCAAGGAGTGGTCGGCGCTGGCGGCCTTGCTCCAGTAGGCAACGGCGCGGTATAGCGCGCTCGGCTCGATCGGCTTGGTCAGGTGCGCATTCATGCCCTCGCTCAGGCAACGCGAGCCTTCCTCGGCCGAGGCATGGGCCGTCAGGGCCACGATCGGCAGCATGGCAAATCGCTGTTGCGAGCGCAACAGCCTTGTGACCTGATGGCCGTCCATCACCGGCATCTGCAAGTCCATCAGTACCAGCGACCAGGGCAGGGGGTCGGGTGCGGCCTGCAACAAGTCCAGCGCCTGCTGGCCGTTGTCGGCCAGCGTAACCTGCACGCCCATGGCTTGCAGCAGTTCACGCGCAATCTGCTGGTTGATCTCGTTGTCTTCGACCAGCAACACCCGCACGCCCGGCAATGCGCCCCGGTGGTCAAGCGTGCTGACCGCCGCCTGCGTGCTGTGCACCTGTGGCCGCAGGATGCAAACCAGGGCGTCCCATAGACGCGACTGGCTCACCGGCTTGTCCAGGAAGGCGCTGGCCCCGGCGCTACTGCCGGCGCCGCGCGCTTCGTCCGCGCCGAAGGCTGTCACCATCACCACGCTGGGCCGGTGCAAGAGCGAACTGTCATGGGTGATGCGCCGCGTGGTCTCGACGCCGTCCATGCCCGGCATTTGCCAATCCATCAGTACCACCTGGTAGGGGTCGCTGGCATCGGCCTGATGCAAAGCGGCCAGGCCGGACTGGCCGCTGACTGCCTCGTCGGCGCGCAAGCCCAGCCCGGTGAGTTGTTCGGTCAAAATCTGGCGCGCCGCCGGGTTGTCATCGACCACCAGTACCCGCATGCCCTGGGTCGAGCCGTCACGCAACTGGGCGCGGCTTTGCTGATCGGACTGCTGCAGCCAGACAGAATAGGTGAAGGTGCTGCTCACACCGGGCTCGGACGTCACCCCGATCTGCCCCTGCATCAGTTCGACAAAACGTTTGGAGATGGCCAGCCCAAGGCCGGTGCCGCCAAAGCGGCGAGTGGTGGAGCTGTCGGCCTGGCTGAAGGCACCGAACAGCGCCTGGCATTGCGCCGCTGACATGCCGATGCCGCTGTCCTTGACCGTGATCGTCAACTCGAGGCGCTGGGCGCGCCGCTGCGTCAGCGCGATCGTCACTTCGACCTGCCCCTGGTCGGTGAACTTGATGGCGTTGTGCAGCAGGTTGGTCAGGATCTGCTTGAAGCGCAGCGCATCGCCCAGCAGGTTTTGTGGCACCTCGGGCAGCACCCGGATCAGGAACTCGATTCCTTTTTCCTGCGCCTTGTGCGCCACCAGGGTCGAGACACTGTCAAGCACGTCGTCGAGCCAGAACGGCGCGACCTCCAGAGTCATCTTGTCGGCTTCGATCTTGGAGAAGTCAAGAATGTCGTTGAGAATCCCCAACAGCGTGCTGCCCTCGGAATGGATCTTCTGCACATAGTCGCGCTGCTGGGCCGACAGGTCGGTCTTGAGTGCGAGGTAGGACAGACCGATGACCGCGTTCATCGGGGTGCGAATTTCGTGGCTCATGTTGGCCAGAAACTCGCTCTTGGCGCGGGTCGCTTCCTCGGCGCGCTGTCGCGCTTGCTCGATCGCCACGTTCTGCTCACGCAGTTCAATGCTTTGCTGCTCGGTCTGCAAAAACAGCGTATGCGTGGTCTGGTTGCGCTCGATGATCTTGAGGTTGAGCGCCACCAGCAGCAGCACCTCCTGCAAAAGCGTCTGCTCGCGCTCGCCCAGCGGCGCAAAACTGGCCAGTTCCAGCACTGCCAGCACGTCGCCTGTCACGTGTCTCACCGGCAGCAGATAGACCCAGTGCGGACGGTCTTCGATCAGCCCGGAGCGGATGCGCAGGCTGCTCGCGCCCACGGCGTCGATCTGCATCGGTTTGGCGTCGCGCGCGCACTGACCGAGCAAGCCCTCGCCCGGGGCGAAATCGGGCAGCAGGCTGCCCTCAAGGGTCAGCCCCGAGCCGCCCTGGCAACGGTATTTGCCGAGCGCCCCGTCCCAAACATAGAGCAAACCCATTTGCGCCTGCAGCAAGGGCGTGAGTTGCGCCAGCAGAGTGTCGGCAAACTCGCCCAGGCGCTCGATCGCCTGCACCTTGGCGCCGATCAGGTTGGCCTGCGTTTTGCTCCAGCGCAGCACGTCGGCCCGGTTGGCGCCTTGCTGCAGCACGCTGACCGAGCGCGCCATGGCGCCGATCTCGTTTTGAAAATCTGTGTGCGGCACCGGCGTCTGGAGTTCGCCCTGTGCCAGTTTCTCCACGCTCAGGCGCAGCCGCTCCGAGGGTCGACGCAAGGAGGAGCCCAGCAAGACACCGGAGAGCAGACCCGCCACACTGCCAAGCAACAGCAGCATCAAAGTCCAGCGCTCGATCTGGTTGGAAGACTCGATGGCGTCCTGGGCAGCGCGCTTGGCCACGCTTTCCTTGTGGCGCACCAGAGTGTCCATCAGCTTGTCGATGGCGTCAAAGACACGCACATTCTCCGGGCTTGCCAAAAAGCGCGTGATCTCGGTGTTCTGCAGCGTGCCGTCCCGCGCCAGCAGGTCAGTGACATGATCGACGTTGCGCAGGTATTGGTTGAGCACATCGCCAATATCGGCCAGCAGCGCCCGACCCTCGGGACGGAAGAACAGTTTGTCGCTATCTTGCAGTGAGCGGTGCAGGATTGAGCGCGCTTCGTACAGGTCAGCCCGGGCCACCGCCCGGCTCTTGGGGTCAGGCGACAAAACCATCTGGCGCAGCGAGCGGCCCATCTGCATCAGATGGATGCTGGCCTCCTTGATGTGCGAGACGCCTTGCAATTCAAGCTCGTACATGCGCCGTATTTCATTGCTTTGCTGGCGGGCGCTGTAGATCGCCTGCAAGCCAATGCCAACAATGATCACCAGCA
>SESD01000255.1_pt1 | contig 33003 bp, 35 predicted proteins | sample 3171411 | NCBI WGS metagenome assembly SESD01 (sample SAMN06051880, study PRJNA518727) | freshwater metagenome | biome: subpolar coniferous forest; feature: holomictic lake; material: water; isolation source: holomictic Lake 442, 16.5 m depth | place: Canada: near Kenora, Ontario | collected...
TAACTGTCCATCCCACGAGCGAAAGGACAAAGGATTGCCTGTGTAGCCATTTAAGGCAAAGGCATCGCTTAGCATGTAATCTTTGACGGTGTTTAATTCGTTGGCTTTGGTGCGTGTAGCGGCTTCACCGATGGCTCTAACAGCCAAATAAGCAGCATAATCGAGCTCTTCCATCCATCGCTCCGCTTTTTCTTTAAAGCGGTTTTGAATCTGCACGGCGCCCCATTGTTCATGTGTTTTGTGCCAAGGGGTAGCAATTAGACCTTGAGTGCCAATTACAGGTCTTGGAATCCAGGTGCGATAATCTAAATAGTCACCAAACTGACCCTGTTCATCCGCCACCACCAAGACATCATAATCATCATCGGTTTGGGTAAATACCGCCACATCCGATTGTGTAGTGCGTCTTGCATCGTAGGTATGTTCCCAAGTTTTTTCTGCCACTATATTCATGCCAAAGCGTTTGGCAGAGCGCTTAATCGCATCAGCAAATAAACGATCTTCTTGAGCCTTGCCGATTATTAGAAACCATTTAGTCCAGCGTTTTTTCATCATATATTGCGCCAAGGCGTCAGCACGCATGGCGCGACTGGGTAACAGGTGCAAAACATTACGCCGGCATTGCTCATTGCGCAACGCATCATCCACCGTTACCACATCAAATAACAGCATTTGTTTGGCAGCAGGCAAATCAGAAAGTTGGTTTAATTGTGCCGCTGGTAAATTAACTACAACATATTGAAATTTACTGCTGATGTCTTTATTAAAAGTATCGGTAACAGCACCCTCCAGCGGTGCTATGAATGTTTTTAAATTAAATTGCTGCCCGGTAAATTCTCCAGTGGTATTATCATCGTCAATACCCAGTTCTGCACCAATAATGCCTTTATTTTTAATGAAAGGATCCCAGCTGAAGAGTTGGGGAGGGATTGCTTGTTCTTGGCTTAAATAGGCGATATTAATTTGCTGTTTAGGTTTTGCACAAACAAGACTGGCATTTAATATTAGAAAAATTAATAAAAAAGATACCAGTCCATGAAAGGCCGTGTTAGTTGATTGCATTTGGTGTTAACAATAAAAGTTCGTATTTGCCAATTCTAACGGATTCAAAAAATTTTTTTTAGTTTTCGTATAAGTGTAATTAATTTCAGTTTATTTTTAGAGTTTAGCTTCAATTTAAAGGCCTATCTAAAATGACATACAGTACTTTAAGTAAAATAATTATTTATCCGGTAAAATCATTAACCGGCATTAGTGTTGGTACTTGGCCTGTTATTAGAACAGGGCTTTTGTATGACAGAAAATGGATGTTGATTGATACAGAAAGACAATTTTTAAGTCAGAGAAAGCTACCGAAAATGGCTTTAATTAAAACAGCGTTAACTGACACACATCTAATTTTGTCTGCCTCAGGAATGGAAAGCTTGTTAATACCATTATTCCAGACGGATGGTGAGATGGTTAATTGTAAGGTATGGCATGACCAATGTGATGCGCGGAGTGTATCGCTGGAAGCAGATCAATGGTTGAGCCATTTTTTAAAAATAGAGTGTCGATTGGTTTATCAACCTGATGAAATGATTCGTCAGGTTGATCCGAATTATGCCTATCCCACTGACAATGTAGCATTTTCTGATGGCTTTCCGTTTTTGATTATTTCAGAAAGTTCATTGGCTTCATTAAATCAGGAAATGCAGTTGAATTTATCAATGAGCCGTTTTAGACCCAATCTGGTTATTTCCGGCTGCCCCGGCTACGCAGAGGATAGCTGGAGAGAAATCAGTATTGGCGCTATTGATTTTAGGTTACCCAAGCCTTGTTCACGCTGCTCTGTTCCAGCTATAGAACCGGAAACAGCAGAAATTGGTAAAGAACCACTAACTACACTTAGTCGCATCAGGAAATGGGATAACAAGATTTATTTTGGACAAAACGCTGTGCATAATCAGCGTGGGTTATTAACCATCGGCGATGCCGTAAAGGTTAAAGTGATGGGAGCAAAGCAACCACCGCTTTAATTAAAGAGACTTTGAATTTTGTAGTTTCCACAGCTTAACTGAGAAGGAAAAATCAATGATGCCTCATCATCACGAAACCCACCGCACTCATCGTATTGGCTGGTTACGCGCTGCCGTTTTAGGTGCAAATGATGGTATTGTTTCTACGGCCAGTTTAATTGTAGGCATTGCCGCCTCCCATGCCGTTCATAATGAAATTGTATTGGCAGGTGTCGCAGGACTGGTTGCGGGAGCGATGTCGATGGCTGCCGGTGAATATGTGTCAGTCAGCTCACAAGCCGATACCGAACAAGCCGATTTAGCGCGAGAACGCAGAGAACTGGATGAAAATAGTGAACATGAACAAAAAGAACTACAAGCCATTTATAAAGCTCGAGGGCTTGATTCGGTTTTGGCTGAACAAGTTGCCCTCCAACTCATGAGTCATGATGCTTTGGCTGCTCACGCGCGTGATGAGTTGGGTATTTCAGTAACAGGCACCGCAAGGCCTATACAAGCAGCACTGACTTCGGCAACTACTTTCGCCATTGGCGCAGTCTTGCCACTATTGATTGTCCTGCTTGTGCCTGAACCATACTTAATAGTAGTTGTCTCATCCGCCTCCTTGCTATTTTTGGCATTACTGGGTACTTTAGCCGCATATACCGGTGGCTCCGGAATTATTAAGAGTGCTTTTCGGGTAACCTTTTGGGGTGCATTAGCTATGGGTTTGACTGCAGGTGTTGGAGCTTTTTTTGGAACAGTGGTTTAAAACTTTGTGTCGTAAAATTGAACAATTATTGATAACAACTGATATTTGCTATGCCTGTTAAAAACCAGCCGATTGCTATTTTTGGTGAAGTGCTTATAGATCAATTTCCTGATGGTTTGCAGGTATTAGGTGGTGCCCCTTTTAACGTGGCTTGGCATCTTCAAGCTTTTGGGCAGGCTCCTTGTTTTATCAGTCGGGTTGGTAATGATTTGATAGGTGAGCTTATATTAAAGGAGATGAGCGCTTGGGGTATGGCCATTGAAAATGTGCAAATTGATCCTGATTATCCTACGGGAACGGTTAAAGTTGCTATCAAGGATAACGAGCCTAGTTATGAGATTCTGGCAGATCAGGCTTATGATTTTATCGTTACACAACAATTAAACTTATTAACCCCCTACAATGTTCTTTATCATGGTTCGTTGGCATTGCGTAATGATGCTTCAGAACACACACTTAAGGCTCTAAAGGCCTGTCATACCGGCAAGGTTTTTATTGATGTTAATTTGAGAGCGCCTTGGTGGAACAAGGTATCAGTTGGGCTGTGGTTGAGCGCAGCCAATTGGGCCAAGCTTAATCATGAAGAGTTAATGCAATTAGCGCCAGTACAAAACACGTTGCAAGAGTCGATGCGTTTACTTTTGGCTCAATATAAGCTGGATGTTTTAATTGTTACTTGTGGCAGTATGGGTGCTATGGCACTTGATAATGTCGGTGAGTTTGTTGAGATTACCCCATCGACCAATTTGAAAATAGTTGATACGGTGGGTGCGGGCGATGCTTTTTCTGCGGTTTTGTTGCTGGGAATTCAAAAAGGTTGGCCATTATCTTTGACAATGGCCAGGTCGCAAGACTTTGCCTCTGCATTGGTAACACAACGTGGAGCAACGGTTCAGGATTTAGAGTTTTATCGGGGATTTATTCGAGAATGGAATCTGGATTGATTTATACATCAGGAATGGTTGTTAAATCTACTGGCATATTACCAAGTCAGTATAGATCGTTAAATTAATGCCTGTATTTTCGGCACTTTTAACCGTTTTCTTTGTTCGATAAAGTTTTAAGATAAAGCGGTTTTTTGGGTTTTTAAGAGCCTGATTGCGCTTAAATGATAATTAATATTTTAAATTATGAATACTATAAAACAATTACTTAAACCTGAAGAAGAGCGGCGTTTTTTTGCGTCTTTAGTTTTTTTTCTGCTGATATTATTAACGTTGTTTTCTCACGGTACTTTTGCAGCGGACATTACGGTTTCTTTAGATCGTAATCCGGTCAATCTGGATGAGTCTTTCCAGATAATGTTTACAGCGACTGAATCACCCGACGATGATCCGGACTTTACCCCTTTGGAGCGGGACTTTTCAATACTTAACCAAAGTAACAGTAGTAGCTCTTCATGGGTCAACGGAAAATCCAGTAAGACGGTGCTTTGGACTGTTAATGTGATGGCTAAACACTTGGGTAACTTGGTTATTCCCGCCATTAAATTTGGTAAGGATGTCAGCAATTCTTCTACTGTTTTGGTAGCCGATAATGTCACTAAAAAAACGGTCAATACCGACGAAGATTTATACATAGAAGTTGAGGCAACACCAGAAAATCCGTTTATACAATCCCAAGTTTTCTATACCTTGCGTTTATATACTAAGGTTGATATTTCTCAAGCAAGGCTTAATGAACCTGATTTGGCAGACGCAGTGATTGAGCGTTTGGGTGAAGACAGTAACTACAATACTCAGGTTAACGGGTTGAATTATTCTGTGACTGAGCGTAAATATGCACTGTTTCCACAAAAAAGTGGCCAATTAACTATTAAGCCACTGATATTAACAGCGGAGGTTCTGACTAATAGTCGACCCAGTTTTAATGGTTTTTTTAATTCACAAATGAGTAAGACTAAGCGCGTTGAATCGAAAGCAATTACTCTGAATGTAAAACCTGTGCCTACAATGTTTACTGGCAAACACTGGTTATCTGCAGAGCAACTGGTTTTAAAGCAGGAATGGTCAGGTGACATTCTACAAATGAAAGTTGGAGAGCCGTTGACCAGAACGTTAAGCCTAATTGCAAAAGGTACAACAGTCGGCCAACTTCCAGAATTAAATACGACCGAGACGAATGATCAGTTAAAAGCTTATCCCGATCAGCCAGTATTGCAGGAACAGAAAAAAGTTGATGGATTACTGGCTTTTAGGGAAGAAAAAATTGCCCTTATACCCTCAAAATCAGGCAGCTATACCTTGCCTGCTATTGAAATTCCTTGGTTTAACACTAAAAGCCAAAAAATGGAACTAGCGAAAATCCCGGAAACAACTTTGTCTACAGTTGCTGTAGCTTCAAAGTCCGAAGTTATTAATCCGATCGTTACCCCAGAAGTACCAAAAAACACAGAAACCAGCTTGGTGATTGAAAGCCCTAAAAAAACTAATATTTGGTTATGGGTTTCTCTGCTTTTAGCTGTGGGTTGGTTAATAACAGTGATTGTTTTTTTAACTAAACGTAAAGTCACAGAGCCTGTGATTGAAATTAATGATTCAGACATTAAGTTAAAAGACTGCATCAAGAATTTAAAAAATGCCTGTAGGACTAATGATGCGGCAGCGACTAAAAATGCTTTGCTTGAATGGGGTCGACAAAAGTTTAATGTGGCTAATCTTGGTGCCATCGCGGCATATTGTGATGCTCGCTTAAGAGATGAGATTTTGGATTTAAATCAAACTTTATATGGTAAGGGAGTAGGTCAGTGGCAAGGTAAAAAATTATTTCAGGCTTTTACTGAAAATAAAGCCAGAGAAAAAATCGCAGTTACTGAGGATAACAGTTTGGAACCGCTTTATCGTTTGTAGATTTTAAGGTAAAAGCTAGCTAGCAATCTAAAGACCCGAAAAAATTATTCCAGTGTTACCTGTTGTTTGAATAAAGTAGTCTTTGATCGGATATTTTTTTAAATATGCTCGTGCCTCTTGTGTCAAATTAAGGTCTCTTGGTTTTAGTTTACACTTGCCACAGATTCACAGATAAATTTTATTCTCTGAATCATTGGCGTTTTTATTTTTGCGAAATATCTAAATAATCATATTGGTATTATCCTTGTCAATCTTCCGTTTTCAACAGTTTTCAGTTATACAGAAACAGTCAGCCATGAAAGTCTGCACGGATGCGGTTTTATTTGGCGCTATGGCGCCCGTTAATACGGGAGATAGGGTTTTGGATATCGGTGCAGGTACTGGTGTATTGTCTTTAATGGCTGCTCAGTTAGGTGCTGGTCAAGTATCAGCAGTAGAGCTGACGCTGCAAGCGTATGAAGAAGTTCGGCTAAATTTTGTTAATAGCCCTTGGGCGGATCATCTCGTGGCAGTGCATCAAGATATTAAACGTTTTGCCAGTTCTGACAATGACCAATATGACCTTATTATTTGTAATCCACCCTTTTTTGAAAACCATACCAAGACTGCGGATTTACTTAGAAAAATTGCCAGGCATAATGATGAATTATCTTTTGTTGATTTAATTAAAAGTGTTGATTATTTGTTGTCTGTAGATGGCTTGTTTTATCTATTGCTTCCCGCTTATGCAGTAGAAAAATTCGCTGAAGCAGCTTTGTCTGCCGGTTTTTATTTAAACGGTCAAACAGATTTTCGTGGTTATGTTCATAACGAGGCCAAAGTTTCTGCTTTGACCTTTAGTCGCGTAGAAGTAATTTTTACCAAGACATTATTGACCATTTACGAATCTCACCGGGTTTATTCACAAGACAGTGAGCGTTACTTGTCGCCTTTTCTTTTGAGGTTTGCTATCGCTAACAAAGTATGAATAGCAATAATAAAATTGCCAAATTGCTTGCTGGTTTTGGCAACACATCCTTGTGTTGAGGTATTTACTAAATCGAATTATCTGACAACTTTGTGTCCGCGACCACTCATGCAATTATTAAATGAGCTTTTATACTTGTCTTCGGAACTGACACCTTTATAGGCGCCGCCGCCAAAGCCACCCGCCGCTGCACCAATTGCAGCGCCTGTGCCGGGACTTCCAGCAAATGCGCCAATAATGGCACCGCCAGCAGCACCCAATAATGCACCGGTGCCTGCACCGACAGCGGTTTCAGTGGCTGTGCCGCCCGATGCTTGACTTGCCAATTGTTTGCATTCGGCCATATCTTGATTAATGCGATAAGCATTGGGATCGTTGTAAGAATCAACAGTGGGCGTCCACCCACCTTGGCTAGCGCAAGCTGTCAGTAAAATACTACCGATAAAAATACCGCTGGTTGTTAATTTTTTCATATTGATTACCTCTAGAAAGTTATGGTTGCAGTTTATTGATTTATTATGAATACAATCTGAACGCAGTAGGCTTATAGATCTCTTAAAACCAGTAGTGGGGATTTATTCAGAATATGTCTAACACCCCAGCATCCTGCTATGCCAATGAATAAAATTCCTATAAAGGGTATTATAGCCCACAAATATAAGCTGGGCTGATATTCTATAGCCAATACTCGTGTATATAAAGCATAAATAATAGCTTCTGATACGGCTACTGCCAACAATCCGGAAATCAATCCAAGCGCACTAAATTCAATGATATGGATCTTTCTTAGAAATGACCTTTTAGCACCTAGTGTGCGCATTAAGGCACCTTCATAAATCCGATTATCTAAAGTAGCATAAACCGCAGCAAATAAAACGGTAAATCCTGCCATTAAGGCAAAGTAAAGCAAGTAGTTGATAGCTTGTGTTAATTGTGTCAGTATTTTTTTAAATTGCCGTAAAATTAAATCAACTTCAAGAATGGTGGTTGCTGGAAACTTTTTTATCAAGGTGTTTAATGCATTTTTTTGTGTTTCTGGTAAATAAAAGCTGGTGATAAAAGTACTGGGATAGTTGTCTAGTGAGCCTGGTGAAAAAACCATATAAAAATTAGGCTTCATGGTATCCCATCTAAGTTCGCGAATACTGGTAACGGTGGCGTTCATTTGTTGATTGCCAACGGTAAACGTCAGAAGGTCTCCCAATTTGATTTTTAGGTTATCGGCTAGTTTTTGTTCAATAGATACCAAGCCGATTTGTTGGCTTATCAACCAATTTCCGGCCACTATTTTATTGTCCTCGGGAAGTTCTTTTGCCCAGGTAAGGCTTAGCTCTCTATTTGTTGCATTTTCGCCTTGGGTATCTTTGGTGACGAATTTTTGTACCGGGGTGTTATTAATTTCTACCAACCTGCCTTTAACTACCGGAAAAAATTGACTTTCATTAATGTTTTTTTCTTGTAACTCTTGTTTAAAAGCCGCCTGTTGGTTGGGGAATATATTCAAGGCAAAATGATTGGGTGCGTTATCGGGTAATTGTTTTTGCCAGTTGTCGATTAAATCGGTACGCACGGTAAAACTGATTACCATTGCGACTAAAGTAATACTAAAGGCCAGAATTTGACTAATACTGGCTGGACTGTTTTTTAATAAACCCTGTAAGCCAAACCGCCAAGGTAGGCTCATTGATGGAAGTAACTGCCTGGCTAGTATCAATAAGACATAAATTAACAACCCCAAAATCAATAATGTGAGTATCCCAATCACTAAGATAGCGGTTGTCATTTTAATATCATTCGTATACTTCCAAATTAACAAACCAATTAGGCCAATCGAAAAGCCATAAATCAACCATGCACTAGTGGGCAACGGTTCCAGTTCGCGACGTAATACACGAAGAGGCGATACATGTTTAAGCCTTAATAGGGGGGGTAACGCAAAGCCGGTTAAAGTGACCATGCCGACGATAAAACCAAAAGAAATGGCTAATAAACCAGACTTGGCAATTTGTTGTGGAAGTAATTCTTTTAGTAGATGAAATAAAGCTTCTTGTGCAAACCAGCCTAACAAACAACCCAAAGCACTGGCTACGATTCCCAACACAATAAACTGACTGCTATAAAGCCAAAGTATTTCATTTTGTTTGCAACCTAAGCAACGTAAGAGTGCTGTAGCATTAAAATGTCGTTCGGTATAACGGCAGGTTGCCATGGCAATGGCTACGCCTGAGATTAAAATGACCAATATACTGGAAAGTCCCAGATAACGATCTGCGCGATTTAATGCAGAACCTAGTTCAGGTCGGTCTTCATGAATATCCAGCGTACGCTGCGAGGGATTTAACTGCGGCTTAACCCATTGTTTAAATTCAGTTAATGCCGGAACCTCGCCGCTGAATTGAAAGAAATAACGAACCTGACTGCCGGGTTGTATTATTCCGGTGGCTTGTAAATCTGTCAGATTAATCATTACACGTGGAGAAAAGCTGTAAAAATCGCCTTTTTTATCGGGTTCATAGGTAATGATACGAGTAATGGTTAGTTGTTTTTCTCCAACGGTTAACGGGTCGCCTAATTTAAGTTTGAGCGCAGATAAAATTCGTTTTTCAAGCCAAACGGTTCCTTGCTCAGGCCCATTATTAGTGATTGTTTCGGTCAAATAGTCTTCTTTTGTCGTTTTTAAAAAACCACGTAAAGGATAATAGGGGCTAACGGCTTTAATACTAGCTAGTAAAAGTTCATCATGCTCGATTAATACACTTGAAAATTCAGCGGTGCTTGCTTGCGCCAAATTAAGTTGCTTGGCTTTGGCTAACCAGTCAGTCGATATCGGGGCAGGGCTGGAAATGACTAAATCCGCAGCTAAAAATTCAGCGCTTTGGTTGGTCATGGTTCGCTGCAGACGGTCTGAAAAAATTGCGATGGCAGTTGAGCTGGTCACGGCAATTATTAAAGCTATTATCAGTATTGTTAGTTCACCGGAGCGACTGTCACGCCATAATAATCGTAGAGCCAGATTGAAGCGACTCATACTATTAGTCCAGCATTAAGTTGAATGGTTCTATCACAAAGGGATGCCAAATTGTGATCATGTGTCACCAGAATCAAGGTGGTTTTGTTTTCAAGATTAAGCTCGAATAGTAAATCAATAATTGTTTTACCGGTTTTACTATCTAGATTACCGGTAGGTTCATCGGCAAAAAGAATGGCAGGTTTTGTGACAAACGCTCTGGCTAGCGCTACTCTTTGCTGCTCTCCACCAGATAGCTGTTTGGGTGTATGTGAAAGACGATGGGATAAACCGACTCTGTGCAATAAAGCGGTTGCCGCAATTCTGGCATTTTTGTCACCACTTAACTCTAGGGGCAACATTACATTCTCTAATGCAGTAAGCCCCGGTAATAATTGAAATGACTGAAAAACAAAGCCAATCAATGCATTACGCACAGCTGCACGACCATCTTCGGTCATGTTGGTTAACAACTTTCCATTAAGGGTGATTGACCCGTAACTAGGTGTATCTAATCCTGCCAACAAGCTTATTAGGGTTGATTTTCCTGAGCCGGACTCACCAATAATGGCAATACTTTCACCCGATTTGATTATCAAATCTATCGATGCCAATATATGTAATATTCCTTCAGAAGTTACCACTGATTTACCCAAGCCTTCTGTTATTATAATGTCGTTAGATTTTTGATTAATTTGAGTTTGCATAATGCGTATATTGTTATTTACGGTGATAGTTTTATTAATGCCCATGTTTGCAATAGCCAAGCCATCAACAATAGTCGTTTTCGGAGATAGTATCAGTGCCGGTTATGGAATTGAAGTTCAAGAAGGTTGGGTTGCGTTATTAAATAAAAAACTCAAGGAAACGAATAGCAATTACATAATTAGTAATGCCAGTATCAGTGGCGAAACCACCGCGGGAGGCTTAGCGCGTATTGACCAAGTTTTAACAACACAAAAACCAGCTATTGTATTGCTTCAGCTTGGCGCTAATGATGGTTTACGTGGTCTTTCTCCAGTAGTGATGAAAAATAATCTTGCAGATATGGTCCGCAGATCTCAAAAGTCTGGAGCAAAAGTGATTTTATTGGGAATGAAAATCCCACCCAATTATGGTAAACGTTACGTCGATATGTTTTATAATGTTTATCCAGAATTGTCCAAAGAAATGGGTATTCCAATGGTCCCTTTTCTTCTCGAAGATGTTGCTTTGGATAAAGATTTGATGCAAGCTGACAGACTTCATCCTAATGCCAAAGCACAACCCATACTTGCCGACAAAATTAAGCCTTATCTTATTCCTCTACTTAAATAAACGAGAGTTACTGATGACAGTGTTAACGTTGAAACAAGCCAATCTTATTATAAACACCGCTACTCATATAGCGAGAGAATTAAATCTGGCGCCTCTTACGGTTGTTGTTCTGGATGCCGCTGGTCATGTAAAAGCCATACAAAGAGAAGACGGCGCCAGTATGATCAGGCAACAAATTGCTACGGCAAAAGCTTGGGGAGCCGTTAATATGGGCGTATCATCTCGCAGTTTGGCTGGCGTGGCGGCACAAAGACCGGATTTTATGAATGCTCTAATAGACGTGGCTGGTGGAAAAATAATGCCGGTTCCTGGTGGCGTTCTTATCCGTGATGCCGACAATAATCTCTTGGGTGCCGTTGGGATTAGTGGTGATGTATCAGATCAAGACGAGCGGTGTGCAATTGCAGGGATAGAGGCTGTGGGATTTTTTGCAGTTATTTGATTTTTAAAGACAAGAATAACCAGCTTGTTTGCACATTCTTTACTATTTTTGTAATAACTTGGTCCATCATATCATCGCTGGTATCGATGATATGATGGGTTTCTATAACAAATTAAGATTTTCGTTAAGTAATAAAAAATCTTGTTCGTAATGTCACGCGTCTGTTTGATATTGCGACTAATTATCTTTTTGTTCTAGTTTATTTATAGCTAACGAGTCTTCCAGAGCTATTTCGTCGTCATCATCTTTACTTTGTTTGGGCACGAACAATCGTGAAAAAAACAAGCCTGCTTCGAACAGCAGCCACATGGGCAATGCCAACAATGTTTGCGAAATGGCATCAGGAGGCGTTAGAAAAGCACCGATTATAAATGCACCCACGATTACATAGGGGCGTTTATCAGCAAGATCAGATGGTGTGACCAAACCTGTCCAGACCAATACAATAGTAAATATAGGTACTTCAAAACAAACCCCAAACGCAAAAAACAGCGTTAAAACAAAGTCCAGATATTTGGTAATATCTGTCATAACAGCAACACCTGTTGGTGCGGCAGCAGTCAAGAAGCCAAATATGATTGGAAAAACCACAAAATAAGCAAAGGCTGCCCCCAGATAAAACAGTAATGAGCTTGCAATCAGTAAGGGCAAGATCATTTTTCTTTCGCGTTTATACAGGCCCGGTGCAACAAAAGCCCAAAACTGATAAAGAATAACTGGAATAGAAATAAAAACAGAGACAACCAAGGCCAACTTGAAGGGTGTAAAAAAAGGAGAGGCCACATCAATAGCAATCATCGTGCTATTTTTGGGCATGTGTTTCATTAGTGGCCCTGCCAAGATGCTGTATATTTGATTGGCGTAAGTAGATAAGGCTAGAAATATAGCTAAAACGAATAATATTACCTTTAAAAGGCGATTACGCAGCTCAATGAGGTGGCTAATGAAAGGCTGGGTAGCCTCTTCTAATTTATTTTGGTTCATCGGGAATATTGACGTCTATTAGAGCCTTTTCCGGTAATTCTGCAAGTGAAGCTTTAATAGAGTTTGTGACATCGCTTGTTTCATTGATGGCGCTATGAAACTCATTAATATCGACATGCTCTTTTAATAGCTGACGAATTTCTTCCTCTTGCAATTCTTGTTGTATTTCTGCTTTAACCGAGGCCACCATAGAGCGTGACTTTCCAATCCAGAAGCCCGCAAGTCGAGCGACTTTAGGTAAGCGCTCTGGTCCTATAACTAATAAACTGACCAAGCCGATCATTATAAGCTCGGAAAAACCGATATCAAACATATCAGTCTTTTTCGTTTTTCTTGGAAGTTACTTCACCCTCAATAGTTTCTTCTTCATCGTCAGCTTGTTTTTTTGCTTCTTCACCATCTTTAACTGCAGAGCGGAAGCTTTTAATCGCACCACCCAAGTCACCGCCTATGTTACGCAGTTTTTTGGTGCCAAAAAGCACAATCACGATAACTAATATGACTAATAATTCTTTAATGCCTATGCCCATTTCTTACTCCGGTGGTCTATAACTGTAAACTTATATTGTTAAGAGACTATAATTAAGCAAGATAAACAGGTTGGAACAAGTTTAACTTCGCAAAAGAAAATTTCTTATGATAATGGTTAATAATAAAACGATGTTATTAGGTTTGTATATATTCAAATTATCTTAACATACAAATGCTGGGTTTTTTATTTACTACGCTGTGCTTTTTCATCCAGACCAGATAATCCAAAACGGCGTTGCAGTTCTTGTAATACGTCATCTGGCGCCAAGCCTTGGTCGGCCAGTAATACCATGCAGTGAAACCACAAATCAGCGGTTTCATAAATAATTTGTTTTTTATCGCCATTTTTGGCAGCGATAATTGTTTCAGCCGCTTCTTCGCCTATTTTTTTTAGAATAGTATCGATTCCTTTTGAATAAAGACTGGCTACATAAGATTTATCTGCAGACTCCAGTTTACGTTGCTCCAGAATTTTGGCTAGTTCTTGTAATACTTCACTCATGATTTGATATAAATTGATTTTGGATCTTTTAATACGGGTTCTATAGCTTGCCATTGCCCATCAATCAGGCGGCGATAAAAACAGCTTTCACGTCCTGTGTGACAAGCAATGCCACCTTCTTGTTCAATTTTGAGGAGGATAACATCTTCATCGCAATCCAGAAACAAACCAATCACTTTCTGTCTGTGTCCGGATTCTTCACCTTTGCGCCATAACTTACCGCGCGACCTTGACCAATAAACAGCATATCCTTCTGAGACTGTTAAGTTTAGGGATGCACGATTCATCCATGCAAACATAAGTATTTTTCCGGTATCGGCTTGTTGTGCTATAACAGGACAAAGGCCATCCTCCGTCCATTTGATTTCGTCTAGCCAGGAAATGCTCATAGACGCATTTCTATGCCACGTGAGGCCATGTGTTCTTTAGCTTGTTGGATGGTGTATTCTGCAAAATGAAAAATACTGGCTGCTAGAACGGCATTAGCTTTGCCTTGAAGTATGCCTTCAGCTAAATGTTCCAAGTTACCTACGCCGCCCGAGGCAATAACCGGCACGGTAACCGCTTGACTAATTGCACATGTTAAAGGCAAATCAAAGCCCTCTCGCGTGCCGTCTCTGTCCATGCTGGTTAACAGTATTTCCCCCGCGCCATAATTGACCATTTTTTCTGCCCAGCTGATTGCTTCTATGCCGGTAGGTTTACGTCCACCATGGGTAAAAATTTCCCAGCGATCAACTTCGTTTGGTTTACTGACTTTCTTGGCATCTATGGCAACAACAATGCATTGTGAGCCAAAACGTTGCGCAGCTTCGCGAACAAATTCAGGGTTAAATACTGCGGCACTGTTAATACCCACCTTATCCGCTCCCGCATTGAGCATGCGGCGAATATCATCTAATGTTCTGATGCCCCCACCGACGGTTAATGGTATGAAAACCTGGCTGGCTACTTGTTCAACAACATGGACCAGGGTGTCACGGTTATCATGAGTCGCGGTAATATCTAAGAAAGTAATTTCGTCAGCACCTTCACGATCATAACGCCTTGCAACTTCTACAGGGTCACCGGCATCACGAATGTCAACAAATTTGACGCCTTTAACTACTCGACCATCTGCGACATCCAGGCAGGGAATAATACGTTTAGCTAAACTCATAAGGCCTTAAATGATTCAGCCAGTTTTTCGGCTTCGGCAAAATCCAACGTGCCTTCATAAATGGCTCGGCCCGTAATAGCGCCCATAATTCCCTCATGAGCTACTGCGCCCAATGCTTTGATGTCATCAATATTAGTAATACCGCCGGAAGCAATGACCGGGATTTTAATGGCTCGTGCCAGTCGTGCGGTAGCTTCTACGTTAACACCCTGCATCATGCCGTCTCTGGAGATATCTGTATAAATTATGGCTTCTACACCATCAGCTTCAAAATGTTGGGCCAAATCAATCACATCATGTTTGGATAGTTTTGACCAGCCATCAATTGCAACTTTACCGTCTTTTGCATCCAATCCAACAATGATGCGTCTTGGAAATTCAATGGCCATGTCTCTGACAAAATGAGGCTCATTAACGGCCTTTGTGCCAATAATAACGTATTCTACGCCTGCATCAAGATAAGCTTGTATGGTTTCTTCATCACGAATTCCGCCACCAATCTGCACAGGAACATTGGGATAGGCTGCTACAATGGCATGAATAACTTCGGCATTTACCGGTTTTCCGGCAAAAGCGCCGTCTAAATCAACCAAATGAATTCTTTTGGCGCCAGCAGCAACCCAGCGACCGGCAACAGCAACAGGATCATCAGAAAAAATGGTGTTATCGTCCATCCTTCCCTGACGTAAACGCACACATTTACCTTCTTTCAAATCGATAGCGGGTATTAACAACATAAATACTAAATCCTTAACAACTTGTAAACACTTAAATTTGACCATCCCAATGCAAAAAGTTGTTTAGTAGTTGCAAACCTACCGCCTGACTTTTTTCTGGGTGAAATTGTACTGCAAACACATTATCTTGAGCCAGAGCGCAAGCAAAAGGTTTTTGATATTCTGTGGTTGCTACTATTAAAGAGGAAGCGTCAGGTTTTGCATAGTAACTATGTACAAAATAAAAACGACTATCCTGTGGAATATTTTCCCATAAGGGGTGAGGTGAGAAATGAACTTGGTTCCAGCCCATGTGTGGGATTTTAAGCTTATTTCCATCACTGTCGAATAAGGCTTCTGAAAAATGCACGACTTTTCCAGGAAGAATACAGAGTCCTTGGGTGTTGTTGTTTTCTTCGCTGTCAGTCAATAATGCCTGCATGCCCAAGCAAATACCCAGTAATGGCTTTGTTTTTGCAACTGATCGGATAACGGCAGATAAACCTGAATCATTGAGTGCCTGCATACAATCTCGCATCGCTCCCACGCCAGGAAATACTACGCGGTCAGCTTGCAAAATCAAATCAGCATCAGCCACAATTTGTACGTCGACATCAGGGGAGGCGTGTTGAAGGGCTTTTGCAATTGAATGCAAATTTCCCATTCCGTAATCAATTACAGCGACAGAAGACATAAGAAAATCAGGTTAAAGGTAAAAGGTGTAAAACAAACTTTAAAAGGCTTTTTCGCTATTAGCCTGCTGCCTATTTATTTAAAGACTGCCTTTGGTGGATGGCATTATACCTGTCATTCGTATGTCAGCGGTAATTGCCATACGTATCGCACGACCAAGTGCTTTAAAAATAGTTTCCGCGACATGATGCGCGTTTGCACCTTTCAGGTTATCAATATGTAATGACACACCGGCATGATTAACAAAGCCCTGAAAAAATTCCCTAAACAAATCAACATCAAAAGTACCTATATTACCTTTTGGGTATTTGACATCATAAAACAGGCCGGGACGACCTGAAAAATCAATGACTACTCTGGATAAAGCTTCATCCAAAGGAACGTATGAATGTCCATAGCGATAGATGCCTTTTTTATCACCAATTGCCAACGCAAAAGCTTGCCCTAAAGTAATTCCGATATCTTCAACGGTATGATGTGCGTCGATATGCAAATCACCTTGTGCGTTAATATCCATATCAATCAAGCCATGTCTTGCGACTTGGTCAAGCATGTGATCAAGAAAAGGTACACCTGTAACGAAAAAGGCTTTACCTGTTCCATCCAGATTTATTTTACAAGTGATTTGGGTTTCGAGCGTATTACGCTCAACTTCCGCGATTCTTTGAGTCATAACTTTTTAAATAAAGTGGATAAGGTAAGGCTGGCATTAAAGAATTGCTCACCTTACCTGAATTGGATTTAGGCCAATCACAAAGGATTGTCCACTAAAATTTAATTCTTGGATGCTCTTTTTCGTTCATTTTCAGTCAACAGCTTTTTACGTAAGCGAATGGACTTGGGCGTAACTTCAACTAGTTCATCTTCAGAAATAAATTCAAGCGCTTGTTCTAACGTCATCTTCTGAATTCGGGCCAATACTAAACTTTCATCGGTACCTGATGCGCGTACATTGGTTAATTGTTTTGGTTTGCAAGGATTGACGCATAAATCATTGCTACGTGAATGTAAACCTACCAGCATGCCTTCATAGATTTCATCGCCATTAACGAGAAGCAATTCGCCGCGTTCTTGTAAGGGATGCAAAGAATAAGTAACGGCTTTACCAGCAACCATTGATATCATTACACCACGTTGACGATTGCCGACTTCACCCGCTTTCATCGGGCCGTAATGGTCAAATACATGATAAAGCAAACCAGAGCCTGATGTAGCTGTCATAAATTCAGTTTGGAAGCCAATCAGGCCGCGTGAGGGCATCATATATTCCAGACGGATACGACCTTTTCCATCTGGAACCATATTTGTTAGATCGCCTTTACGCTCGCCCAGTTTTTCCATAATAGAACCTTGGTGCTCTTCTTCAACTTCAATGGTCACCATTTCAAACGGTTCACATTTTTTACCATCAATTTCTTTGATGATAACTTCTGGACGCGAAACGCCCATTTCAAAACCTTCGCGGCGCATGTTCTCAATCAGAACAGACAAATGTAATTCGCCACGACCCGATACTTTAAATTTATCTGGATCAGCGGTGTCTTCAACTTTTAAAGCAACGTTATGTTGTAATTCTTTGTCAAGTCTGTCGCGTATTTGACGAGTCGTAACGAATTTACCTTCTTTGCCGGCAAAAGGTGAGTTGTTAACTTGAAATGTCATAGTCACTGTGGGCTCATCAACCGATAGTGGTTTCATTGCTTCGACTGCATCAGGATGGCAAAGCGTGTCAGAAATTTCCAGCTTCTCTATACCGGCAAATGCAATAATGTCGCCAGCTCTTGCATCAGCAACTTCAACACGCTCTAAACCATGGAAGCCATATATTTGCAGCATGCGACCTTTACGCTCGACACCTTCTCGATTGATAATAGTTATTGGCTGATTGGGTTTGATGCTGCCGCGCTGAATACGCCCGATACCGATAACACCCACATAAGTGTTGTAATCCAAACTGGAAACCTGCATTTGAAAAGGACCATCTATATCAACAGGTGGTGGACTTACTTTTTCCACTATTGTTTCAAATAAAGGTGTCATATCGCCACCAGTTATGGTGTGTTCCAAGCCCGCATAACCGTTTATAGCAGAGGCATAAACGATAGGGAAATCCAGTTGCTCATCGGTAGCACCCAAACGATCAAACAAATCAAAAGTTTGATCAACAACCCAATCAGGACGAGCGCCGGGACGGTCAATTTTATTGATAACAACAATGGGTTTTAAACCTAAAGCAAAGGCTTTTTGGGTTACAAAACGGGTTTGTGGCATTGGACCATCGACAGCATCTACCAAAAGTAATACTGAATCAACCATTGATAATACTCGCTCTACTTCCCCACCAAAATCAGCATGGCCTGGGGTGTCAACGATGTTAATATGATAGCCATTCCAGTCTAGCGCCGTGTTTTTTGCCAGAATGGTAATGCCTCGTTCTTTTTCAATATCGTTGGAGTCCATCATTCGCTCAGTCACTTTGGTATGTGAGGCAAAGGTACCCGACTGTTGTAATAGCTTATCAACCAAGGTAGTCTTACCATGATCAACGTGGGCAATAATGGCGATATTTCTTAATTTTTCAATCACTTTTTGTGTACTCTAATGGGTTTAATAAAATAAGTGTTAGGCAGGGTTTGATTGCCCTTTAAAGCTGTTGTATCGATGGGTAACTAAATCTAGGTGTTTTTTAAGCATACGCAAACAAAAGATGGTGAAGCTTCCATCATAAATTTAAATAGATTTTGTTGGTAAAACAGTATTAATCGAAATTGAAGGCATGTTAACTTTGAATCCATGGTAAGTCATTGAAGCGCCAGCCGCCGAGATTACCTCGGTGGTTATTTTGGTCTAGCGGGCCTTCAAAGCCATCAATAATGTTAATAAGCCTGCAATAGCCAGCTTCATCAAGTGCCTTTGCTGCATCCAGTGAACGCTGTCCACTTCGACAGAGTAATAAAATCGGTGCATTTCTATCTGAGACTCGATTTTTGACTTCAGTAACAAATTCTGGGTTAACTTGCCAGTTAGGCGCTTCTTTCCAAGCAATATGAACTGCACCTATGGGGTGACCGACAAAAGCATGCTCAACTTTTGTGCGCACATCTACCAATACTGCGTCAGTATTCTGTTGTATCAATTGCCACGCTTGTTGTGGCGTTAAATTTTCTATCATGGCATTACCAATTATTTACGTTTCTGGCCGACAAACTGAGCTTCATTTCTTAGACCTCGATGTTGGTCACCAATTAAAGCGTTTTCTCTGTAAAAAACTACCCTCAATGGTTCAAATAGCTCTAACATTTCACTACAGCCAAGTAGGTAATCGGGGTTATTGGGAGGTTTTTGGCTGGTTTTTGCTTGGGTAAAAGTCTGATAAAAAAGTAATCCGCCAGATTTTAATCCTCCTATTATCGCATCACTAAGACTGCGGTCAAGAAATCGACTCACAACGATGACGTCAAATGAGCATTTGGCTAAACTATTTACCACGATTTTTTCTTGGCAAGCATTGATATTTAGGCCTTGTAGAGCCGCATAAGTCTTTAATTTGTCGATAGCAACAACAGAAATATCCCAGGCAGTCACCGCCAATCCATGTTTGGCTAAAAAAATGGCATTAGCACCCAATCCACAAGCTAAATCTAAAGCTGTTCCAGTCTTTGGCAGCAAAAAATCATTTTCTGATAGTACCTCAGAAGTGTTAGGTAATGCTTGATTATCTTGCTTATAAATGTAATCCCATTTCCTAATGGTCGCATCCACTATTCAGTTCCCGGCATACTCACACGATGTTCGAGCCAGCTCTGTAAAAAATCCATAAAGCTTTTCACTTTAGCGGATAAGTATTTTCTGTGGGGGTAGACTGCATGAATATCCAATGGTGGTAAGGGGTAATTTTCCAACACCACCTTAAGCGTCCCATTTTCAATGTCCTTGCCAACAATATAAGTGGGTAGCATCACTAACCCAAGGCTATTAATAGCTGCAATTCGTATCGGATGAGCTGCGTTAGCCTGCATTCTTCCGGAAACAGTGACGGCTTTTAATCCATGGTCACTTTTAAATTGCCATTTGTTTCGGGGTGATACGGACCAATTAACAAGGCAACTATGATCTATTAAATCTTCTGGTGTTTTAGGCACACCATAACGATTTAAATAATCGGGTGAGCCGCAAACAACAAGCGATGAGCTGGCTAATTTGCGTGCGACCATACTGGTATCTTCCAAGGCTCCCAGAAGAATGGCAATATCAATGCCTTCATCAATTAAATCACCAGGACTGCCCTGTAAAATCATTTCAACTGTTAAATCGGGATGGATTTTTAAAAACTCTGCCACTGCTCGGGCAATATGAGTTGCACCAATAGCAGGTGGGGCGCTAATTTTTAAAAGCCCCCGAGGCTCTGTTTGTAAATGCGTTACCGCAGATTCCATTTCTTCAACATCCAGGAGTACTTGCTGGCAACGCTCAAGATAAGAGACGCCAACATCAGTAAGGCTCAAGCTGCGTGTAGTGCGGTTTATTAAGCGCGTTCCCAAGCTGCCTTCAAGTTGCATTATATGCTTGGTTGCCATTGCTCTGGAAATTCCCAGGTCACGCGCTCCACCTGCAAAGCTTCCAGCTTTAGCAACCCGAACAAAAACAGTCATACTCGTTAATTTATCCATTTAATCGTCATTAATGATGGGTAAGGAAGATAATTTGTTAATTGTATCTTACACTAATAAAAAACTTGACATTAAAATAGTTTCCAATTTAGAAACAATTTATTTAGTATTTTGCATATTGTATACAAAAAATAACAATGTATAGTATAAAGCATGTAAGAATGCAATAAAATTTGTAAAACAGTAACGGCGCTGAATAAACATTTTTTAAACTTTATTACTGGATCAAAGTGATGAATAACTTCAACAAAGACATAATTATTGGATTAATCTTTATTGCTGGAATATGGAGTTTCATTTCCGGTCAATTTATTATTTCGACCGTGTTGTTTGCCACTGCTGCTATTTATAGCAATATTGTAATGCGAGTTAAGCTAAAAAGCTAAGCGTTAAAAGTTAACTACCTCCTGGTGTTATACCTCCAAGCAGTTCCTCCTCATAAATGCTCTGCTTGATTTTTCACCTCTCTTTGCGTTAACGCAAAGAGAGGTTTTTTTTGACTAAAATTTGGTAGTTTTAATTTTTAACTCGCTAAATTATTTGCCTCATTATCTTGCTTCCACAACAAGTCACCAATTTTACACTGTGGTACAAAGCCAGAAACAGCAAGTTTTAATATCGTCCTAACTTGCTCAAAATCATCATCCTTAGTAGCCATTTCTAATGATTTCAGCATTTTCTCCAATTCAATCCAAGGGATAACTTGTTCTTCTGCCCTCATAATTCTTGGGTGAGTGGTTTCCGACACATTATCACCGATTAACAGTTCCTCATAGAGTTTCTCGCCTGGCCTTAAGCCGGTAAAATTAATGGCAATTTCACCGTTTGGATGCGTTTCATTTTTTATTTCCAGACCACTTAAATGAATCATCCTTTTCGCTAAATCTAGAATTCGGATAGGTTCTCCCATGTCTAGCACAAATACATCTCCACCCTGACCTAAGGCACCCGCTTGAATTACCAACTGCGACGCTTCAGGTATGGTCATAAAATAACGAATGATTCGAGGGTCGGTAACGGTTACCGGTCCGCCTCTAGCTATCTGTTCTCTAAACAGGGGCACTACGGATCCTGATGAGCCTAATACATTACCAAATCGAACCATCGTGAAACGGGTGAGATGCTTATGATCAACATTGATACTCAAGGCTTGCAAGATTAATTCTGCAAACCGTTTGGTTGCGCCCATAGTGTTGGTTGGCCTTACCGCTTTGTCTGTTGAAATTAATACAAAAAGCTCAACTTCAGCTTTAATGGCTGCTTGCGCTGCACGCAAAGTACCAAAGATATTATTCCAAACCGCTTCGCCAGGATTTTTTTCAACCATTGGTACATGCTTGTAAGCGGCTGCGTGATAAATGGTTTGAACCTTAAAGGTTTTACATACTTTTTCAATACGTTTAGAGTTTGTGACTGAACCCAGAACGGTAATAATTTCTATGGGTTTAGCTGGCTTTATATTGGTTAATAAGTGATTTAATTCTTTTTCAATGGCATAAAGCCCAAACTCACTAAGTTCAAATAAAATCAGCGCAAATGGTTGTAACTGAATTATTTGTCGACACAATTCAGATCCTATCGAGCCGCCAGCACCCGTTACCATAACTACTTTACCGCTTATGGTGGCTTTAAGGAGCGATTGGTCTGGCGCTACCGGATCACGGCCCAAAAGATCCGCAATATCGACTTCCTGTAAGGCATCAACAGTCACTCTGCCCTGGGCTATATCAGATAACCCTGGCATTGATAGTACATGAATAGCGTAAGGTTCAAGTAAGCGGATAAGTTCACTGATGCGTGAACGCTTTGCAGACGGCATGGCCAGTAAAACATCAGAAACTTGATAGCGCTCTATTAAATAACTTAAAGAGCTTAGCGGATATATTCGCAGGCCATTTGCTTTTCTTTTGTGTAATGATTGATCGTCATCAATAAAGGCGACTGATCTAAAATCTCGACCGTGCGCTAGTGCAGAAGCTAGTTGCACACCGGCACTACCTGCTCCATAAATAACTACATTTTTTTTACCAAGGTTTGCTGAGCCTCGACTGCCGGCTAAGCTAAAATATGTTTCTCCCAGCCACCAGCGTGCAAAAAAGCGACTGCTACCAACCAAGACCATAATAATGAGCCAGTTTAGTGGCGACACCGTTCTAGGAATAATTTTGATAGCCGATTCATACAAAACAAATGCAAAAACAAGCGCGTAAAGCGTAGTAGCCTGAATTATGGTCCATAAGGCCCTGATTTCAATATACCGAATAATCGCTCGGTATAAACCTAATCTTGCAAAGATAGGGACAGCGATGAAAGGTGCTACTGCAAATAAATACCACTCATCCCCTTTAGGGATATAAAGTTCTCCCCAGCGCAAAGAAAAAGCTGTCCAAAGTGCGATCAGGACAAAAGAAATATCAGTACAGATTAGGATAATCGCCTTATGTCGACGCTTAAGGCCAATAAACCAGTGAGCTAATCGTTTTTGCATGACTTTGATTCTCTAGTACCGGCTTGAAAATAGACAGCCAAGAAAATTAGTGGCAAATAAGCTGATACCAACCCTAATAATGCATTTAATTTCATAAAACCTACCAGTAGCGCCAAGGGTGTTAACCAGAATATATTAATGACACCAATAGCCAATGAAACTAATTTATGTGAATTATAATACCGGGACGCATATTGATAAGCATGACTTCGGTGGGCTTCATAAACTTTTTCACCGTCAAGAAAACGCCTTGCCAATGTCCAAGTTGCATCAACAATAAAAACGCCCAGTAAAATTAGCCAGCTCCAAAAAAATTGCGGTTCAATCCAAGTCGCCTGAATAGAAAAAAGCCCCAGCACTATACCCAAAAAACCACTACCCGCATCACCCATAAATATTTTAGCGGGCGGAAAATTCCAAAACAAAAAACCAATAACGGTCATTGCCAGTAATAAAGTTAAGGCACACAAACCAATGACATCCGTGCCTAATAAAAACAAAAGAGTACCGCCCAGACAAACAGTTATTGCTTCGATGCTAGCCAAGCCATCAATTCCATCCATGAAATTGTAGAGATTAAGTAGCCAAACCAAATAAAATAGCCCTAGAATTTGCCCCGCCCAACCTAGATTAATAGTAAAGATATCATGGCTATTGGGCAACGAAAATACGAGTGGAGGCAATCCTCCCAGCCAGTAAAGTCCCCAAGCCGCTCCGATAAAATGAGCAAGTAGTCGCCATCGTGCCGGAATGTGACCATGGTCATCCAAAAAACCGATCAAAGCCACCCAAGCTCCTGCGCCAAACAGAGCCCATAAGGTTTCTGGTGTTAACAAGTCCATCCATGAAAGCACGGAAAGCCCCAATAAAAATACGATAACAATCGACAAGCCGCCACCGCGAGGCGTTGGTATGCTATGAGAGCTACGGGCATTAGGCATATCCAATAAGCTCATTGCCAATGCGTAACGACGCAACAATCCGGTGATTATTACAGTTAAAAGCAAAGCAATAAAAAAAAGCCAACTGAATTTAATCATTTGCATTACTTCTATAATACTGGGCCGTTTTAAGCAATGCTTCATCTATAGTCACGGGTGGCTTCCATTGCAACACATCACGAGTCTTCGAAATATCAACTTGTAGCGAGCTACAAAGTCGTTGCGATAAAGCTTGCTTACCTAACATCGTAAAGCCCCAAGCTAGTAAAAAAGCGGGTATTTTAAGTAAGCAAGCTTTTTTTCCAAGGGCTATTGCTGTTCGTTGCAAAAGTTCCGTGGTGGATAAGTCTTCGTCATCGCTTGCCAGAAAGATTTGGTTGGTTGCTGCGGGGTGATCAATGCAAGTGTTAATTAAGTCAATCAAGTTATCGACTGACAAAAGGCTTCGTTGGTTATTAATCGCACCTAGCGGTAAAGGATAACCTTTATCCAGAAAATACATCATGCTTAGAAAATTAGCCTTAACGCTTGGTCCATACATCAGTGGTGGGCGAATAATAACAACTTCAAGTTCTGTGTCTTGGGCTAATTTTAGTAAAGCATCCTCGGCTTCGCGTTTGGAAGTGCCATAAGGATCTTGTGGGTTTGGCGAGTCTTCAGCCGTAAACGGATGTCCTGGCAATGTTGCTTCACCATGAACTTTAATAGAACTGATGAAAATAAATCGCTTTACCCCAGCTTTAACAGCCTGCCGAGCAAGATTTAAAGTGCCTTCAACATTGACTTTGCGAAACTCAGCTAAAGCATCATTAGTAATATCATTCATTACATGTACGCGAGCGGCAAGATGAATAACCACATTTATTCTTGCTAAAGCTTCGCTCCAATCCGTTTTATCGTTTATTTCACCGATGTAGACAAGCTCATTATTGTCGACTTGTTTTCTTGATGTGCGCACCTCTGCGCGGACATAAAGTCCTTGTCGAATTAGGTGGGAGCATAGCGGGCTACCCACAAAACCGGTGGCTCCAGTAACAAGCACAGTCGTCGATTTTGGGTTATGCTTGCTATGTAAGTTATCCATTTTCCTCATTATATTGCGGCATCATAATAATAATAATAATAGTATTTTGGCCCGAGAGTTTCTGATTTGAACGGCATATCTCGTTACGGTTGCTAGGCATTATTGAGAGCAATGCATAAAGGAAAGTTATAGGTTTAAAAGGGCCTACTTTATAAAAAATTTACTTAATGATAAAACTATCAAGGTTAATTGGTCATTATATTTTGCATTTCATTGGCTATTAAATCACCCATATACAAAAAACCATTGGTGCTTAAATGGGTATCATTGGGCATATAAAAATCTTTAAGTATCTTACTTTCTTTGATAAACGCTGCGCTTAAATCGGGAGCGGTTAGCTCTGGGTATTGAGCAAACTGTTGCCATATGTTCTGATACGGATATTTATTCAATGCCCCATAGCCCAGATAAACGGTTGCTTTATCAGGCACAATTAGCCATATTGGCTCTATATCTGCGGTTTTTAAATTTTTGTTAATGGTCAATACGTTAGCAATAGAAATGAACGTTGGTTTATCAAAATCTCCAGTAGTAAAAAGGGCGAAATTGCATAAGCGATGAGAAAACCACTGACAGCCATCAATATTAATAGCTTGCACAAGACCTGATTTAATATAATTTTGGGGTAAATTTAAGAACAGTTTAATGCTATTATAAAGCGCCGTGACTCCCCATCCTCCACCATTGACTCTATTCCAAGAGACGCGTTCGCGCGAAGTTAATTGATCCTCGTGGTTCTCGGAGCTAATGACTTGTAGCGTTTTAGCAATTGGATGGTGAGGCGCTTTAGAAATAGTATTCATCCGAATTTGAAATAGACGCTCTATACTCTCAATTATAACGTAACGACCTTTAAAACCAGAAGCCCTCAACTGATTACCTAAGTCACTGTGTAAGATGCCATTGGTTTTTAAGTCATCCCAGTGAATCGTTCCTACTTTTAAACCACCTGCAATTAGTTTGGTTTGCCAAGTTCGACCCATAGAAAAAGAATCACCAATGACTAAAATATCGGCCTCATCCAATGGATAATCTTTAAACAAGTCCAGTGAAATGGATGGTTGCGGCAGTTGCCAACCAAAATAACGTTCCGGAAAATTACCAGTGCGAGTTAAATCGCCATAAATTTTCTCAAAATATATTTCCATACATCCAAAAATTACAGCCATGAAGAAAAACATATAAATCAGGATTAAACTGTATTTTTTAAAGCTGATAGGTTGTAAGAGGATGTTCATTATTTTTTGTGTAGGACTTAAAATTGAAAGTATAAAAAAGTTGATTGTTTATGCAAATTTATGAGTACAAAATAACTTATTAGAGTAATGATAATGGCACTAACTATAGATGGTTGCCATATAAATAATGTGGGTTTTTTAAGCAATTTCTCTGAGTTTAAAGCGGATGAATAATTGGCCATAATTTGCTGCACATTGGGCATAGTAAAAATAATAATTAGCCCTACAACAAGGAGCTTGATAATTTTGCTGGAAGGTAAATTACTCATCGTCAGGGTGCCGATAAATTGAGCGCCCCCATTTTTAAGAATGGCGCCCAGTGTCGAAAACTCGGTATATTTGGAAAATGAACAGCCATTCGATCCAGCCATGCCGCTCAAAATTTCTGTAGCAACGGTCAAATTATCGGCTCGAAAAAATACCCAACCCACTACTACAGCTAAAAATGTTAACAGACCGGCACCAAAACGAGAAAATTTACCGCCATCAGGCCACTCCATGCGTTGTTTTAAATTTCGCCAGGCATGATTAATGATCAGGTACAGTCCATGTAAACCACCCCAAATCACAAAGGTCCATCCAGCGCCATGCCATAATCCTCCCAGTAACATGGTTATCATTAGATTTATGTAACGTCTAAATTTTCCGTTTTGACTACCGCCAAGAGGAATATATAAATAATCGCGCAGAAAACGCGATAGTGTCATGTGCCAACTGCGCCAAAAATCAATAATACTGAGTGACTTATAGGGTGAGTTAAAATTGATGGGTAAGCGCACATTGAATAGCAATGATAAACCAATTGCCATGTCTGAATACCCAGAAAAATCAAAATATAATTGCAAGGTGTAAGATAGCGCGCCAAACCATGCTTCAATCAACATTGGGTGCCCACCTGCTTTTACCCCCTCAAAAATTGGCGTGGCATATTCTCCTAAGCTATCGGCAAGCAGCACTTTTTTAGCTAAACCCAAAATGAATATAGTCAAACCAATCGCTATATTGTCCCAATTAACTCGACAGTTATCCTGTTTTGCAAATTGTGGCATCATTTCTTTGTGGTGCAGAACGGGGCCAGCGATTAAGTGCGGAAAATAAGTTACAAATAGCGTGTAATGAACGAAGTTATATTCTTTAACTTTACCTTGGTAAGTATCGACCAAAAAAGCAAGTTGAGTAAAGGTGAAAAAAGAGATCCCTAAGGGTAGAAATATTTTAGCTATATTAAAAGCTGACCCTGACAGAAAGTTCGCTGACAAGAAGTTGAGATTATCCATGAAAAAATTAGCGTATTTAAAATACCCCAGTAAACCTAAATTAGCAATAATTGAGGTGATTAACACGAGTTTTGCATGATGTCGAGAACGAGCAAGGCTATGCCCTATCAAATAACCTGCGCCATAGTTGACGAGAATAGAGCTTAGTAATAAGCCTAAAAAACGCGCATCCCACCAACCATAGAAAAATAACGATGCGGCAGTTAGCCAAAGTGTTGCCAAATGGTGACTATATCGTCCTAGACTATAAAATACGAAAATAACAACAGGCAGAAAAGCAAAAATGAAAACATACGAATTAAATATCATGAATAAGGCTTACCGGTTATTTTTTTGGTTTGTCTACAAAAGGCTGTAATAACAAGGTCGCATAAAACAAAGTCTTGCAGATTAACTTGTTTAGTCGATTCTTTAGTTAAAAACATCATCTTTTATTGCTCGTGTTTATTATTAATTTCTTGAGGGGTAATATTAGAAGCCAATTGCAAGTAAAATGCTTTCAATGCGTTATAAAGTAAATCGGCAGTAAAATTACCATTAACTCGGGCTCTTGCCGCCACCCCCATTTCTTTATATTTATTTGGATTTTCTATCGCATCCAACATGATCTGCATTAATGCCCCAATATTCCCGCCAGGAAACAATCGTCCTGTTATACCATCTTCAATGGCATCTATTAATCCAGGTATAGCCGAGCCAATTGTGGGCGCACCTATAGCCGCTGCATCTATGACGATAGTTCCAAATCCTTCGCGGTAACTGGGTAGACATAAAACATTAGTGGCTGCCAAATAGACTTCATGATTTTTTACTAAATCAAATTCAAAGACATTATTGAACATATCTGGATTGTTGTTGTGCAATCGTCCAATCTTTCCATTAGATTCATCAGGGCCTATAAATAATAGTTTTGCCTCAGAGTGAATTCTGGAGACCTGTGCAAATGCTTCCAATATATCAATAGCGCCCTTGTCCTGACTTTTTCGTGCAATGAATGCAAATACAAAATCTGATTTTTTAAGTTTTAGTGACTTACGCAATTCGTTGGCTTGGTTCGCTAAAGATTGGCTATTAAATCTTGTAATATCAACCCCAGAAAGTGAGCCTTTTAACAAAACGGGTAATGATTGCCCTGCATGAGTGATTTTGTGATTATGCAGAAAAGCCGATTGAGATGGGCTATCCGTTAAACATATTGTGTTTAAGGAATTTATCGATTTATCAGCCAGATAATGAAGTGCTCTAGTTAGCCCTGACTTCGTTGCCCAAACTTGTCCGGTAAAAGTATGAATTCGAATAGGTATCCTGCAAAAAAAACCTGCAAAGGCAGTTAACAATCCTGCTTTTGGCATGATTGAATGCACAATATCCGGTTTATAGATTAGCAAGAAGCGACAAAGATCAATAAAAGCCAATAGGTCAGTAACAGGATTTAATTTTCTATCGATATTTATATCGACCCATTTAACATCAGGAAATGCTTCTTGGCATGATGATACGCCTTGTCCAACGACGCATACTTCAAAATCTTCAGACATTCTTGTTAGCGTGTTGGCCATGTGCCAAGGTACTACATATGAAGCGGTAACTACTCTGACTACCTTGAGTTTTTTTTTCATCCGATCCATTCCAAATTTATATCGTATTTATCAGAGCTATTCATTTTTGCCTATTTAACTTTTCTTTAAGTTCGATTGCCAATAGTTAACGAGATTGGTCAATCCATCTTCCATAGAAATTAAATGGTTGTAACCCAATTCTTGCTCAATTTTTGTATTTTGATAAATAGTATAGTTTGTTAAGGCATTTATTCTTGAATCAGTCAGTGGCATGCCAGGAATCCATCCCAACAATTTGATAAGTAAACGCACAGGTAATTCAGGTATTCTCAGATGAGGTATTTTGCACCCTAACGCATTGGTGATTATTTTTACAAAATCCTCCAAACTTCGGTAATCTGATAAATTATAAACTTGGCCCTTTAGGTGTTTAGCAGATCCACAGAGTAGCAGTGCTTTGACTACATTATCTACGTGTATATAATTTGCTGAAGCACTGGGTTGTCCTATAAAAAAAAACCACCCTTTCTGAATCAATGCAATCAGGCCGAACAAGGAGCGATTGCTCATTGTTTCACCATATACGATAGATGGTCTAAGGATGACATAGTTAAACGCTCCTTGATGCGCTGCATGGATTACCAAGTTATCGGCCTGTACTTTGGTTTCTTCATATTCGCCTTTCGGATTTAATCTTGTTTTCTCGGTCACAATCCCCTCACGGTGCTGACCATAAGCACCCGTGCTGCTCAACTGAACCCAACGACCAATTCGTCCCGTTGCCATATTGATTAATCGGGCTGTGCCATCGACATGTAGTGCTTTCATTTTCGTTGCGTCTTTAATTTCGCCGGCACAATGGTAGAGAACATCTGCTTTATCAACGAATGACAGTAAATCTCCAGATTTGCTTAGGTCGCCAGAATACCACTTTACAGAATCCGGCAGTTCAGACTTTTCGGGGGGGCGACGTGATAGTACTCTAACTTCATCACCTTGTTCCAAATGACGCATAACCAGTTTACGACCGATAAATCCCGATCCGCCAGTGATTGCAACAATCATTGCCACGAGAATAGTTTTTTATGTGATTTTTGAATGTACATGTTCTTAAAAACGTCCGATCAAAAACAAGGCTCGCAAAATAAAGGTATCAAAATATCTTTGCCTGATAAGCCTTGAAGCGAATGCAAGTTTAAACCTTTTAATAATGTTATCTTTCCCATCGATTATATTTTCCAATAGATCCAACTGGTTATCTTTTAGCATCCATGAAAAGCAGCGCTTAAATTCTTTGGCCTGTGTCGCGAGGCCAAAGATACCGCTATCATTTTTTATAAAGCGCTTTATTCGACGATATAAATCCTGAAATATATTTGTAGCAGCTCCCAAGCTGTTATTATCGTGTTGCCGATATTTAATGGATGGGAATGCATCATAAATAACTGTGCCAAAGGTAACGATGACGATATAAGCCCACCAGTCATGGTAAAACCACCAGTTTTGCATTATGACTGGGCATGGTGGGTTTTCTATAATTAATTGTCTTGCTGATTGCGTAAGAGCAACAGTGCAGCCTATAGCGATATTTTCTACGAGTGCGTTTTCAAAGGCAATTGCCTTAGGAATCCTTGAATACTTGATATGAGCCAGATTGTCATCAACATATTCGAGTCGAGAACAATATAATGCTATCTGTTCTTTTTTAGCGGATAGTTTATCAACGGCACGTTCAATTTTTGAGTTTTGCCAATAGTCATCTTGGTCGGCAAAAAAGTAGAAATCAAAATTGTTATCGGTGTGCATGAGCAGCTCAAAAAAACTATTCGCCGGGCCTAGGCGAACATTAGCTTCAATAAATGCAATTTTAATTTTGTCCGCATAACTGTGGATTATTTCCAGGGTTTCATCAGTTGAACCGTCATCCCTGACCATTAATTTGAAATCAGTATAAGTTTGAGCCACCAAACTATCCAGAAATTCTCTGATATATTTGGAGCCATTGTAAGTTGCCAACAAAATAGCAACTTTACTTTTTGGTTCTATGGTTTTTGCAAGCTGCACAACTAACTCCGGCTGTGTCGACAGATCAGAATCCAAGTTTATTCCTCAAAAACAAGCTTAAAGCACTAAAAAAAGATTTATAGGCGTAAGGCCAAGCATTAATTGTACATTTGACAAGGTTAAGTTTTTGTTTTGTAGAAAGATTTAAGCTGAATACCCGCCGGAATACAAAGTCGATATAAATATCACCTTGAGATACCCAAAATTGCTCATAAAAATTATCCATACATCTCATTGACATAAAGTCCTCAGGAAGAGGGATATATTGATTGTCTTCCATCGAAATACGCAATCTGTCTACACAGCGATTAATAGATTGCTCGTTAATCGCTTTTTCACGCACAGTCAGCAATCTATCATGAATTGCATCCCTGTTTTTTATGTGATTTGATAATGCACTGATTAAATCTGCAATCGTGTAGGATTTTAATATTTCTGCATAAGAGTAACCCGCCATTAAACCTAATCCGAATGAAGGAATACCCAGCATAACGGATTCAAGAAATCCTGTTCCGTTCCCTTGCGGAAAGCTATCAACATAACAATCTGAAGTCTCAAGAAGTTCCATATATTTCTTATGAGGTTGTGGGCCTAAAAAATCGACATTTTGACGGATATTTTTATCTAATGCTCTCCAGTACTTTTCTTTACCCGTTGGTCCACAAATTGTGAATTTGACCCTATTTTGTATTGAGTTGCGACTATAAAATTGATTAATAAATTCAGGAACACTATATTCGCCCCAAGGAACAAATTTATTGTAATGCCCCGCCATGAAGACTTGTATTGCTTCGTTTTTGCCGAGATCACTTTGTTTGAGATCCAATATAGGTATTGGAATCCCTACAAAGCTCTGTTTATGATCAATGTTACGAATTGCTCCCCGAATCCATCCGTATTTGCTAATTTCAAATACTTTTTTTGCTGCCGCATAACCAAAACTAAATAAATGGTCAGCATGATTATACATAAAAACGTTTACACCTGATTTAGCTAATAGAATTGCTGCAATAGCACCATAAATATCATCAGGATGGATATGTAAAATAACGTTATTAAATTTAAGTCCAATGGCTACAATTTCTGAAATTGTGGCCGCGGCTGAGGGCTTCCGAATTCCATTAAAAACCAGAATATGCTGTGGGATTTTATTCAGAACGTCTTCTGGTAACCTATCAAGTATTGCCAATCCATCGCCTGCCCCGGCTGTTAGGAATCTCTCCACAACTCGCGTGTGTCCTCCAATAGAGTAACCGGTTGTCATCAAGTGAAGCGTATCTGAAGTGGCTTGCTTAGCCTTGCCATTCAATAAGCCAGAAAAATATTCGGCAAATTTTAGTTCAAATTCACTATCCGCTAATATCCCAATATAATTAGCCGAGAGAAACTTGCCATAGATACTTGCAACCATTAAAGCCGCGTCAATATCTGTTTTGGAAAGGTTTAATGAAAAGTTTTTCAGGTTATTTGCAACCTTTTGGGCCGCTTCAGTGTGACTCATTATTCAACTCTCTTATCATCCTATTGCAGTGTATAACCATCCCACCATTACTTAGTATTGAAAACACATAGGTTCCAAGAAACGCATACACAGCACCTTTAATACCGAATTGCGGAATTAGCCAAAGGTTGGCTACAAAATTTATTATACCGAGCAATAGCGTAAGTGCCGCAGCTTGCCAAAAATAGCCTCGGCCAATCCATTGTGGAGCCATAACTGTAGAGAAAGTCATGCCGATTAAGCCT
>SESD01000256.1_pt1 | contig 32998 bp, 29 predicted proteins | sample 3171411 | NCBI WGS metagenome assembly SESD01 (sample SAMN06051880, study PRJNA518727) | freshwater metagenome | biome: subpolar coniferous forest; feature: holomictic lake; material: water; isolation source: holomictic Lake 442, 16.5 m depth | place: Canada: near Kenora, Ontario | collected...
TACGCTATTACTACGCAGCAAAGCTTAATAGCTCCATGGAAGATATCGACTTGAGCTTGGATGACTTTGTTGCACGAGTCAATAGCGATTTGGTGGGTAAGTACATTAATATTGCTAGTCGTACAGCTGGTTTTATTAATAAGCGATTTGATGGGAAATTAAGGGCGACAACTAAGCATCCTGTGATTGAAGCGCTGAAAAGTGCTGAGAAACTTATTGCTGAGGCATATGAAGCACGAGAGTATGGTAAAGCCTTAAGGGAGATTATGCGACTGGCAGACCTTGCTAATGCCGACGTTGCAGAAGCGGCGCCATGGGTTAAGGCAAAGCAAGCGGGGGATACTGCTGCACAGGAGTTGCATTTAGACTGTTCTGCGGCGCTAGAAATGTTCCGATTACTATCTTTGTATCTCAAACCTGTATTGCCAAAATTAGTTGGTGACGTTGAGCGGTTCTTAAATATTGCCCCTTTAACTTGGAGTTCTGTGGCAGATTCAATTGCAAATGGACACCAAATTAACGATTATGAACATTTAATTACACGTGTAGACCCCAAGCTAATTGAAGCCATGACTGAAGCTAATAAAGAAAACCTCATCGCTACGCTACAAGTAAGTGCACCAAGTGTAAGTAAGGCTATACCTGCGACAGCGGATTTGCCTGAGGCTGAATACATCAGCATAGATGACTTCACTAAAGTGGATTTACGTATTGCTAAAATAATCAATGCCGAGCATGTGGAAGGTGCTGAAAAGCTTCTTAAACTTACGCTTGATATTGGTGAAGAAAAATCACGTCAAGTATTCGCAGGTATTAAATCTGCTTATGATCCTGCAACATTAGTAGGGCGTTTAACTGTAATGGTCGCTAATTTAGCACCCCGTAAAATGAAGTTTGGCATGAGCGAGGGTATGGTGTTAGCTGCCAGCGATGAGAATGGTGGGCCATTTATACTGAGCCCTGATGCTGGTGCAAGCTTGGGTATGCGCGTCAAGTGATGATAAAGACTGCAACTTATTTAGTTAGATATATAGCCTAACTTTTAAGCGGCAGTACTTTTAACATTGTAGCCACTGCGTTACTTAGCTTTTACTTTAATTGCTTTTTTAGTTTTAGATAATTTATTTTTTCTAGCAGTAGATTTTTTTTGTAGCTTTTTTTGAGTAGAGGCTTTTGAGGGTTCTGCTACTTTAGCTACGTGTTTGGTGTCTTTAGTACTCTTCTCTACGATGGCTGGCTTTTGATTCACCAATACTTTTTTAGGCTTATCCACCTTTATCGCTTGAGCTACTTTCCTATCTGCTGGTAGTGGCGCTGCAGTTTTAGCGCCATTAATTAAAATATCTTTACGTATATTTTTTAAAGTGACCGGGCCTATCCCATCTACTTTGTCTAGATCTTCAATATTTTTAAAATTACCATTTTTTTTGCGATAATCAATGATCGCTTTTGCTTTGACGGGGCCGATGCCATCTAAACTTTCTAAGTCGGCTTGCGTGGCGGTATTAATGTTAACGGTAGCGAGTGCGCTGAGACTGAAGCTTAGAAATGTAACTAATGCCAACAAGATTCTTTTCATTTTGGCTCTCCATGGTTGTAAATTTAATCGTTAATAGACGCTATTTTAACTATTGAAATATCAGCAGTTAATCATAGCGTAAATAAGAGATTGATTACAACTTAGCCAATCAAATGAATTTGATTAAATAATATAGATTTTTACTTAAGTACACATTGAGCATGAATTGACTCTAGCATTTTAAGTGGGTCTGTTGCTTGAGTGATAGGTCTGCCTATGACTAAATAGTTCGATCCATTTCTCAAGGCATCTGCTGGTGTGACAATGCGTGACTGGTCGTCTTGACTAGCATTGGCAGGCCTTATACCAGGGGTTACTAAGCAAAAGTCATTGCCCAATTGCGCGCGTAACATGCTAGCCTCAAGCGCTGAGCAGACAACGCCATCTAAGCCCGCTTGTTGTGTGAGTGTCGCTAGATTAAGCACATGAGTTTCTAAGTCCGTTGTAATGCCAACCTGATTTAAACTGGCTTGATTCATGCTAGTAAGCACGGTGACAGCAATTAACAACGGCTTGTTTTCGCTGGTATTGATCGCTTCTTGCGCTGCTTGCATCATTTCAAGTCCACCGCAGGCGTGAACGTTTAACATCCATACGCCTAAATGGCTAGCAGCTGCACAAGCCTTTGCAACAGTGTTTGGAATGTCATGAAATTTTAAATCCAAGAATACCCCAAAATTAGAGTGTACTAATTGTTCGACAAATTTCGGACCTTCTGCAGTAAAAAGCTCTTTACCAACTTTGAGCCGACACAATGCTGGATTTAGTTGCCTGACTAATTTGAGTGCACTTGCAGCGTCGGCATAGTCGAGCGCAACTATTACTTTAGGGTCATTGATATTAGAGATTGATTTAGACATGGCTATTGATGAATATGCATTAAATGGTAGTAGGTTCAGCTGGCAGCGATTCCCATGCATTGCAAGCGGGGCATTGCCAGTGATGATATTTCGCTTTAAAGCCACATTGCTCGCAATAGTAGGCAGTTCTGTTGCCAATAGCGTGACGTACCGCTTGCTGCATAAGTTGTGTATCTTGAGCGTTTGAGTTTTTTAGGTTTTGCGGATGATTGCTTTCTACAATTGCACGCGCCTGCAAAAGTTGATCTAACGTATTTAAACTTGGTTTTCTAATTAACTCATTACGGGCTAATTTTGCGGCACTTTCAGCACCTTCTTCGGCTAAGGTGGCCTCAAAGAGTACATTCAGCAGTGAGGATAGTTTATAAGTTTGCAAATAAGATTGCAGTAAACTTAAGCCCTCTGATATTTGATTTAGCGCGCGGTAACTATTGATTAATTTGGGTGCAATTAAACCTAGATATTCAGGTTTTTGAAATTCAATGCGTTTCCAAGTAGAAATGGCTGATTTGTGGTCCTCGGTCTCTACCTCTAAATCACCCAATAATACGTTAGCTCGAATACTATTTTTATTGGCATTTAGCGCTTGTTCAAGTTCAAATCTCGCGGTATGTGTGTCATTCGCTAATTTGGATTTAACTGCCATTTCACAGTAGTAATGCGAGACTTCTATGCGAAATGGTATACCAGATAGACGTTCCAACTCCGTCGCAGCTTTAATTGCACGTTCCCACTCACGCTCGCGAACGTATATTTCTAGTAGCGCACGTAGCGCAGGTTGGCGATAGCGATTGTCGTTAAGTGATTCAAACAATTCTTCAGCCCGATCTAGTAAGCCGGCTTTTAAATAATCTTGCGCAAGCTCTGCAGTAACTGCTAGTTTTTGTTGTGGCTCGAGCTCTTTCTTTTCAAGTAAATTGAGATGTAAATGAATGGCGCGGTCTACTTCACCTCGTTTTCTAAAAAGGCTACCTAATGCAAAATGTAATTCTAATGAGTCTGTATTGGCTTGTACTGCTTCACTGAAAGCTTCAATTGCTTTATCTTGCTGATTGGTAATCAGAAAATTTAGACCTTTGAAATAAGCTGCAGGCAAGGCGGTAGATTCTGCTAGCAGTTGCTTAAGATCTATACGAGCAGCTAGCCATCCTAGGCTAAAAAATAGCGGTAGTGCTAACAGCCACCAGAACTCAAATTCCATGAGGATTCACTTTATGACGAATGTGTAGGTGATGGAGGTAGTTCATACAGGTGTGATTTTAACTTAATTTTAAAAGTAAGTAAGATTTTCTGGAAGAGGGAATAAAAAACGGCAGCCATAAGCTGCCGTTTTTTATTATGTAGCAATAGAAAAACTTAACCCAAATCTACACGTTCACGTAATTCTTTGCCCGCTTTGAAGTGAGGTACATGTTTTTCAGGTACTTGTACTTTACTGCCGGTTTTAGGATTACGACCTAAGCGAGGTGGGCGGTAGTTTAAGCTAAAACTTCCAAAGCCTCGTATCTCAATACGCTCGCCAGTGGCAAGGTTATCAGACATTGCATCTAAAATCGCTTTTACTGATAGTTCAGCATCTTTCACTACTAATTGCGGGAAGCGCTCTGCAAGTAGCGTGATTAGTTCAGATTTAGTCATGCTTAATGTGCCTTTATCTTGTCACTAGGTAGCTTATTTCTTGCTGTCTAATTTTGCTTTTAATAAAGCACCGAGGTTGGTCGTACCTGCAACTGCGCCGTCATCTGGCACTTTTGAAGTAACATCTTTAGTTTTAGCAGATTTGGCTTTAGGTTTGCTTTCAGATTTATCTTCTGAAGCAGATGATGCGCCAGATGGATCAGCAGAAAGCTGTTTCACACCTAGTGAAATACGTTCTTTTTCCACATCAATAGCTAAGATAACAGCCTGTAACTCATCACCTTTTTTGAAGTTGCGAATGGCTTCTTCACCAGTTTGTGACCATGATAAATCTGACAGATGCACAAGACCATCAATGCCGCCTGGCAAACCAATAAATACGCCGAAATCAGTGATAGATTTGATTTGGCCAGCCACTTTATCGCCTTTAGCGTGTGTTGCTGAGAAATCATCCCATGGGTTTGCTTGACATTGTTTCATGCCTAATGAAAGGCGACGACGCGCTTCATCAATTTCAAGAATCATCACTTCTACTTCATCACCTAACTGAGCAAGTTTGCCTGGGTGAATATTTTTGTTAGTCCAATCCATTTCTGAAACGTGCACTAAACCTTCAATACCTGGCTCGATTTCAACAAACGCACCGTAATCAGTTAAGTTGGAAACTTTACCGAATAAACGAGTACTTACTGGATAGCGACGTGTTAGGGCAATCCATGGATCATCACCTAATTGTTTGATACCTAATGAAACGCGGTTTTTCTCTTGATCAAATTTCAAGATTTTAGCTTCAACTTCTTCACCTACAGTTAATACTTCTGATGGGTGTTTAACACGACGCCATGCTAAGTCAGTGATATGTAGTAAGCCATCAATGCCGCCTAAATCAACGAATGCGCCATAATCAGTAATATTTTTAACGATACCTTTCACTACTGAACCTTCAGCAAGTGAACCCATCAATGCTTCACGGTCTGCACCAGCGCTGACTTCCATTACCGCGCGACGTGAAACTACGATGTTGTTACGTTTACGATCAATTTTAATGACTTTTAAATCACACTCTTTGTTTTCAAATGGGGTAGTGTCTTTTACTGGACGTACATCTACTAATGAACCTGGCAAGAATGCCATGATGCCGTTGACAGATACGCGTAAGCCACCTTTAACTTTACCGCTAACAAAACCTTTAATGATACGACCTTCGTTCATCGCATCTTCTAGGTCTAGCCATGTTTCCATACGCTTTGCTTTTTCACGTGAAAGTAATGTTGAACCAAAGCCATCTTCTAGCTTTTCGATTAATACTTTTACAAAGTCGCCCACTTTAACTTCGATTTCGCCTTGAGCGTTTTTGAATTCTTCAGCAGCGATAACGCTCTCTGATTTTAAACCAGCGTTTACAATAACGTGGTCTTGGTCAACAGAAATAACCTCAGCGGTGATTACTTCACCAGAACGCATTTCTTGATGAATTAAACTTTCTTCAAAAAGCGCGGCAAAAGATTCCATTGAAGAAGATGAAGCAGTAGATTTAGATGTAGAAGCCATTAAATAAAATTACCTAAAAAATAATCCCACCTAGCAGTGGGTTGATTAAAAAACTGCGGATTAATGTAATGCGCAGACGAAAAAAATTCACTAAATTTCAAAGAATAGAATTATAACTAAAACATTGAAAAATAAAAGACTATTTACATAATTTACGCTGAAAATTGTATAAAAGGTTGATATTTTTGTAAAACAAAGGCAACTGCCTGTGAAATGGTTAAATTATCGGTTTCCAATAGGATGGCATCATCTGCCATAACGAGTGGTGAGCTAGCTCTATTTTGGTCTCGTTCATCACGTTCTAGCAAATCCTGCAAGATGTCATCATAGTTAGCTGCTTGTTTCTTATTGATTAGTTGTTGATAGCGGCGTGAGGCGCGAACCTCCGTTGAGGCTGTTAAGAATACTTTTAACGGTGCGTTGGGAAAAATAATGGTGCCCATATCACGTCCATCTGCTACTAGACCAGGTGCTTTGCAAAACGCATGTTGCATGTGAGTCAGTGCGTCTCGCAGTGGAGCATGTACAGCAACCTGCGATGCGCCTTTGCCTATAGCTTCAGTGCGGATATCATTGGTAATATCTTTGTTATTCAGAAAAACTTGTTCATTCTCAAATGTGATATGTAGTTTTTTTGCACATTCAGCAACCGCTTGTGCATCTGACCATGCAATATTTTGTTGTTGTGTAGCAAGTGCCACTATGCGGTATAGAGCACCAGAATCTAAATAATGAAAACCTAGTTGTGCCGCTACTAACTGTGCGACAGTGCCTTTGCCGGATGCGGAAGGTCCGTCAATAGTGATGACGGGTATTGGGGGTTTCATTGAACAATTTTTCCAAAGCATGAAAAGTAATCGGGAAATGTTTTATTGACGCACTTAGGGTCATTAATAATGATAGGAACGCCAGCTAGACACACTAGTGAAAAGCACATCGCCATGCGATGGTCATCGTAGGTTTCAATTACGGCATTTGGTGTGAATGTGACTGGCGGCGTGATTTTAATGAAATCCGCACCTTCAACAACAATGGCGCCTACTTTTCGTAATTCGATAGCCATTGCCGAGAGCCTGTCGGTTTCTTTTACGCGCCAGCTGGCAATATTTTTGAGTGTAGTCGTGCCGGTTGCAAATAAAGCCATCATTGCCAGAGTCATTGCTGCGTCGGGAATATGGTTGCAGTCGAGGTCTATGGCTTTAATTTTAGATGCCTTGTGTGCGGTAATATAATTTTCACCATATTCAATCTTGCCGCCCATCATGGTGAGCGCTTCAGCAAAGCGAACGTCACCTTGTATGCTGTGTTGACCTATGCCATCGACACAAACTTTGCCGCCAATTACGCCTGCAGCCAAGAAATACGAAGCGCTAGAAGCGTCACCCTCAACATATATTTCATTAGGGCTAATGTATTGACTGTTGGCTTCTATGGTAAACCTTTGCCAGCCATCACGCCTAACCTTCACGCCAAACTTGGCCATTAGGTTAAGCGTGATTTCGATGTAGGGTTTAGAAATTAATTCGCCAATCACTTCAATAGTGGCTTGCTGTTTGGTGAGTGGTAATGCCATCAGTAAAGCGGTTAAAAATTGACTGGAAACATCGCCGCGTATTTGTATGGGTTTACTTAAATCAGGATCTGCTGGTGAAATTTTTAGCGGAGGAAAGCCTTCATTACCTAAGTAATTGATGTTGGCACCAGCTTGATGTAACGCATTGATTAGATCGCCAATCGGCCGTTCGTGCATACGAGCCACACCTGATAGTTGGTAATGGCCGTTTGAAAAAGCCAAGGCAGCGGTGAGTGGCCTAAATGCAGTGCCGGCATTGCCGAGAAATAAATCAGCATTTTTGTTAGGAAAGTTAGCCCCACAGCCAGTGACACGCCATGCATTTTCGGCAAAGTTCTCTAATTTAACACCCAGTGTTTCTAAAGATTCCAACATGCGTGCAGTATCGTCGGACGCCAATAAATCACGAATTTCAGTGGTGCCGGTTGCCAGTGCCGCTAGCAATAAAGTGCGATTTGAAATACTTTTAGAGCCAGGTAAGGTCATGCGACCATCAGCGCGAATGGCGGGGAGAAGGGTGAGTTGTTCCATTTTGTTTCTTTTAATTAATGATTCTATCGGCTAAATTTTTGATTCTGCCCAAGCGTTACGAGCAGTACTGGCGCGCTCAAATAATGCTTTTAGCCCATGTTCATCATCATTCTCAATTAATTTTTTTAGGGTAGATAATTCAGCTTGGTAGGCAGTTAGTTCATTTAACAGCGCACGTTTATTGGCTAGGCTAATGTCTCGCCACATTTCTGGATGACTACCGGCAATGCGGGTAAAGTCTCTAAAGCCACTGGCGGCAAAGCTAAATAACTGTGCAGCATTTGGACGTAAAGCAATGTCGTCGACAAGTGCAAAAGCTAAGAGGTGCGGCAAATGGCTCACTGCAGCAAAAATGCCATCATGGGTTTCAGCTGACATTTCACTGACCTTTGCACCGCAGGTCTTCCAAAACGAAGAAACGCTGGCAAGTGCCTGGATGTTGGTTTCAGGGGTAGGTGTTAAAACAACATTTTTACCGACAAATAAGTCAGCCATGGCTGCTGTAACCCCACTTTTTTCAGCGCCGGCAATGGGGTGGCCACCCACAAATTGGCTAACCTGATCGCCCAAAATTTGTTTCGCGGAACGCAACACATCGTCTTTAGTACTGCCCGCATCGGTAATCACCGTTTTCATATTTAAATGTGGCTTAATTGCTGACAGAATAGAAGTCGTCTGAGCGACTGGTGCTGCAATTAATACGATATCAGCATCTTGAAGCGCAATTGCAATGTCGCTGCACGCAACATCAATCACGCCTAGATTGAGCGCTGTTTGCAGGCTTTCATGGCTTCGGCCCATGCCTACGATTTGTATGCTGGGCAATGCTTTTTTAAACGCCAGGGCAACAGAGCCGCCAATCAAGCCCACACCAAAAATAACAATTTTTTTCAATTCATATTGCTCTATTTTTTTAACAAAGTCGATTGTAGCATCGTTAGAATTAACAAGCAGAAGACGCAGGTGTTTTTTTACTGGTTTAAGTAGGGGCTGTTATTTTTGCCATTCACCAGCAATCAATTTTTCTAGGGGCTTAAAATTTTCTTTATAGACCATTTTTCGACTGTCTTTTATCCAATAGCCTAGATAAAGGTGGGACATATTTAAAGATTTAGCCCATTCAATCTGCCAAAGCACGTTATAGGTGCCAAAGCTGGCTTTGGCATCACGTGTGTTATAAAAAGTATAAACCGCTGAAATGCCATCGAAAACGATATCAATCACACTGATCATCTTTAATTGATTGTCTTCTCTAAACTCAACCAATACACTTTCAACATTAGTTTGGCATAAAAAATTGCGATATTGCTCGGCATCGTCCTGCTCATCATTGTCTTGTTGATTGAATTGTTCATTGGCGTGTCTTGCTTTTTGATAGTCAGCGTAGAGCGCGTAATGCTCTTCATGAAATGCCACCGGTAGAATAGTGGTGGTGAGATTTTTATGCTGTTTGTAAGCGCGTTTTTGACTGCGGCTAGCGTTGAAATCTCCCACAATAATTCTCACTGGAACGCATTCATGACAGTGTTCACAATGGGGTCTGTAGGCAAATTTCCCACTACGCCGAAAGCCTTGCTGAATCAATCCGCTATAAACCGTGGCATCAATTAAATGTTGTGGTGAGGCAATTAAACTTTGTGCGAGTTTATTGGGCAAATAGCCGCAGTTATAGCCAGTAGTGACGTAAAACTGTAGCTTGTGTAAGGGTGGTTCGCTCGCTAGCGTCATACTAAAATTCTATCAGTTTTAACAGTTGCTGCATGAATGCAGTGCGGGAGATTTCACGGCCACCAAAGTTTGTGAGTAATGATGTTTTCATTTGGCAATCTATCATTTCAACGCCTTGTTTTTGCAAATATGCGACTAGGTGCACAAATGCAACTTTAGAAGCATCAGTGACATGGTGAAACATACTTTCGCCATAAAACATATGACCAATGCTTACGCCATAGCAGCCACCAACCAATTGATTGTCTAACCAAGCTTCAGCGCAGATCGCATGGCCAGATTTAAATAGCGCACAGTATGCGTTAATCATCTCTGGGCTTATCCAGGTGCCGGGTTGATCGTGTCGCTTGGCATGACTGCAAGCCGTCATTACCGAACGAAATGATGTGTTAAAACGAATTTCAAAAGAGTGTTTCTTGAGCGTTTTTTTGAGTGAAAGAGAGACTTTCAATTCATCTGGAAAAAGTACCATGCGTGGGTCTGGGCTCCACCACATTATAGGATCGCCTTCGCTAAACCATGGGAATATGCCGCGTTTGTAGGCGTTTAAAAGGCGTGTGGCAGACAGGTCACCCCCAATTGCTATCAATCCATTGGGCTCAGTTAAGGCGTTAGATAAAGGCGGGAATTCACAATCGCCATCAATGCTTGCGACTCGCCCATTAGGTAATTGATAGTAAGCGTGAGACATTGAATTATATTTAATCACCATTCCAGAAGCGATATATCTGGTTATACTAGATGTGATATTTGTTGATAAGCCTGTTGTTTGATATTAAACAATTAACAGGTTTAGTGAAAGGTGAAAAATGCAATATTTGATTATAAAATATTTAATAACCGCTGGCGTAGTCGTATTGGTTTCAGAGTTTGCTAAACGTAGTGATAAGTTGGGCGGGCTCATCGCAGCTTTGCCTATGGTCACGGTGCTCACCTTAATTTGGCTTTATGTTGAACATCAGCCGACTAGTAAAATTGCCAACCATGCGTATTATACATTCTGGTATGTACTGCCTACTTTACCCATGTTTCTACTTTTCCCTTATCTATTGCCTAAATGGGGCTTTGTATTGAGCTTAATTTCTTGTGTGATATTCACCATAGTTGTGTTTTTGTTATTTGCCCAGGTGATGAAACAATTCGGGGTAGACTTGCTATAAGTAGGGTTAATGTGATTCAAAATATTTCAAAAAAATCTTCTTAATCATACAATTAGCGCGTAAAATGCGCCTACTTTATAGTTAGTAGCGGATATTTTGGAACAATACTTAACCATGCTTGCCAAGCCCATTCAAAGCTATCGCCCTTATTGGGCGAAACGCTTTGGTGCGGCACCTATTTTGCCTATGAGTCGTGCCGAGATGGATGCCTTGGGTTGGGATAGTTGCGACATTATCTTAGTTTCGGGCGATTGTTATATAGATCATCCCAGTTTTGGCATGGCTTTGGTGGGTCGCTTGTTAGAAGCGCAAGGTTTTCGTGTAGGTATTATTGCTCAACCTGACTGGCAAAATGCCAGCGCTTTCAAGGCGCTCGGTAAACCTAATCTCTATTTTGGTGTGACTGCAGGCAATATGGATAGTATGGTCAATCGTTATACGGCGGACAGAAAAATTCGTAGTGATGACGCTTACACCCCAGATGCTGCACCCAGCAAACGTCCAGATCGGGCTGTGTTGGTTTATAGCCAACGTTGCCGCGAGGCCTATTCTGATGTGCCATTGGTGATTGGTAGTATTGAAGCCAGTTTGCGCCGTATTGCCCATTATGATTATTGGTCTGACAAAGTTCGCCGCAGTATCTTAGTAGATTCTAAAGCCGATATTTTGCTCTACGGAAATGCTGAACGTGCCTTAATTGAATTAAGTCATCGGATTGCTAAAGGTGAAAAGGTGGCGGATATTCAAGATATTCGCGGCACTGCTTTTTTACGTAAGAAAATCCCAGAAGGCTGGAGTGAGATTGAAAGTACAAAATTAGACCGCCCAGGTACGGTTGAAAAGCATATTGATCCCTACGAAATGAAAATGGGTAAGGCCGATGCAAGCTGCGCATCTGACAATAATCAAGAAAAAACAACTTTAGAAGCAGGCACAAAAGTCATTGAGATTATTCGTAAACCCAAAGCAGATAGGGCAAAGCAAGTGGTACGCTTACCTGATTATGAAGCGGTTGCGCAAAATCCCGTGTTATATGCCCATGCTTCACGAGTGTTGCATCTAGAAGCGAATCCTGGCAATGCCCGTGCACTGGTGCAAAAGCATGGTGATCGAGAAGTTTGGTTAAATCCACCCCCAATTCCGCTAACGACTAAAGAGATGGACTATGTCTACGATATGCCCTATGCGCGTAGACCTCATCCAGCTTATAAAGATGCAAAGATTCCTGCTTGGGAGATGATTCGTTTTAGTGTGAATATCATGCGGGGTTGCTTTGGCGGATGTACTTTTTGTAGTATTACCGAGCATGAAGGTCGCATCATCCAAAGTCGTAGCGAAGCCAGTATTTTGAAAGAAGTAGAAGAGATTCGCGATAAAGTCGAAGGGTTTACGGGGGTTATTTCTGATCTCGGTGGTCCTACTGCCAATATGTACCGTATTGCTTGTAAGAGTGAAACGATAGAAAAATCTTGTCGCAAGTTGAGCTGTGTATACCCCGGCATTTGCGAGAACTTGAACACTGATCATAGCGCGCTGATACAGTTATACCGTAAAGCACGCGCGCTTAAAGGCATTAAAAAAATTCTAATCGGCAGTGGTGTGCGTTATGACCTAGCGGTGAAATCGCCAGAATATGTGAAAGAGCTAGTGCAACATCATGTTGGAGGCTATTTGAAAATAGCACCAGAGCATTCCGAAGAAAATGTACTTAGTAAGATGATGAAACCTGGCATGGAAGCTTATGACGAGTTTAAAGCCATGTTTGAAAAATTTAGTGCAGAGGCGGGCAAGAAACAGTATTTGATTCCCTACTTTATTGCGGCACATCCAGGGACGACTGATCAAGACATGCTCAATTTAGCGCTCTGGCTGAAAAAATATGACTTTAAGTTAGATCAAGTACAAACCTTTACGCCAACCCCTATGGCGATGGCTACTGCAATGTATCATTCAGGAAAAAACCCGTTACGTAAAGTGACGGCAGATTCAGAAAATGTAGCTATTCCTAAAGCGGGTAATGTGCGTAAGTTGCATAAGGCTTTTATTCGTTACCATGACCCTAATAATTGGCCAATCTTACGCGAGGCTTTACAGAAAATGGGGCGCGCAGATTTAATCGGTAATGGCAAGCAGCATCTGATTCCTGCATGGCAACCACTTTCAAACAAGCCGATTACCACAGTGCGTGGCGAACAGTTGGAACGTACAGTTAGACCTAAGCGAGTGGTTGAAGGTAAACGTAAATACTCTTGAGTTAATTAACGTGAGGGCCTGCTTTATATTCAATAACCTCGCTAGATTGCTTTACGTAAATTAACTTATCGGTATCAAAGCCCAGTTCTTTTGCCTGTGCAATTAAGTGCTGTTTAATTGGATAGGTGAGTTGTGGTGTGCGGGCAAGTATCCACAAATAGGATTTATTCGGCCCGCAAATCATCACGTAGTTATAGTAAGGTTTATCGAGCGCGATGATGTTGTAAGCGCCGTAGAAGGGTCCAAAAAATGATACCTTAAGCTTGCCGGTATTGGTTTTATCGGCATTTGGCGGATCAACAAAATACGCTTTGCCTTCAGCTTCTTTCCATTCATTGGTTTTGCTATTAAAGCCACGATTAATGACTTTAATGCCACCTTCTCCGCGTAGGCTGTAAGTGGCAGTTACTTTTTCTAAGTCACGTTCAAATGAATGGTCAAGCCGAGCAATTTCATACCAAGTACCAAGGTATTGATTAGCATCTACCGATTCAATAATTTTGATATGATCAGGCACACCCATACAGGAAGTGAGTAGTAAGGTGAAAAGCCATAATGATTGACGCATAATAATTAAATTGCTCCGAGTTTTACCATGTCGCTTTCGCTCAACCAACGCCATTCACCGACAGCTAAATCAGCCGGTAAGCATAGGTCACCAATTTGTATGCGTTGGAGGGCCTCTACGCGGTTGCTAATGGCGGCAACCATACGTTTTACTTGGTGATATTTACCTTCTGCGAGCGTCATATGAATCACGTGGTCGCTGATGCGAGTGCAAGCAAGCGCAGCAATTGGCGCATCTTCGTCAACCAATTGCACGCCTTTTAGGATATGGGCAATTTGGTTTTCATCAACAGGGTGTTTACATGTAACCTCGTACATTTTGGGTACCTTGTGTTTGGGTGAGCTCATGCGGTGAATAAACTGCCCGTCATCTGAAATCAGTATTAAGCCTGTGGTATCTTCATCGAGTCGACCTATGCATTGCACGTCGCGCACCACCAGTGGGTGCGGTAGTAAGCTGTAAATGGTCGGGTGGTGCTGGGTTTTATGTGAGCATTCGTAATTGCTTGGCTTGTGTAACATTAAATAAGATTTTTCACGGTAATCCCACGCTTCGCCTCGTACGGTATATTGTAAATTATCTAAATCAAACTCAGTATTAGGGTCGTCACAAGGTAGGCCGTTGACGGTGACTTCATTATTCCAAATCATGATGCGACATAATTTTCGTGCACCAAAGCCTTGTTGTTGAATAATGCGTTCCAGGGGTAATTTTTTTGCCATACGCCCATTATAGCGTGGGCCATCATTCATGCGTAATAGGTGACGATAAAAACCAGCTTGTGGCATTATTGAGTAATGTCGCATAATAGAACGATTGCTGGAAGAAGTCTTAAATTTAATCATTCATCAGATAAGCAGTGTTTTTTAGTGCTTGTTCCAGTGGTTAATCTATAGGTCCTTAGGCTATTGTTGTTGTAGTATTTTTTAGTTAATTTTTTGGTAAATTAAATGTCAGAAAAACACTTTACTGGGTTGCGTCCAAAAATGTTGATAGTTGTGGCTGCAGGCATACTGTTGCTGTTCACATTGCTATTCGTAGTGGTACGCACAATGCTGCTTGATGGTTATTTCAAGCTAGAAAAAGACAAAACCACAATCCAGGTGAAGAGTGCAATGAGTATTCTTAAAGAGCAGTCTCAGCAGTTGGATGGGATAGCCGTTGAATATGCTCACTTGGATAGTACTTACAATTTTATGGTAGAGCCTAATGCTCGCTATACCAAGACTACCTACAGCAATGACGCATTTAGCCACCTTAAAATTAAAGCCATCATTCTTGTTAATGCCGAAGGCAACATTCTCTATAAGCGTGGCTATGATTATGTGAGCGGTAAGCCATGGTATATTCCAGAGGAAATCATAAGGAATTCTGCTAGAGGCGGTTTATTTAATGAACCCTCTAAAGTGCATGCTGCCGGGTTTTTTTGGACGCCAGAAGATGTTTACATTGTTTCGTCTGTAAATGTGCAACCCAGTGATGGGGTAAGTGAATATCGAGGCACACTGATTATGGTGCGAGATCTCGACCCTACCTTAATGGCGCATATTGAGGGCGTCGTGGGTGCAAAGATGGCTATAGCGCCGCTCGATAAAGAAAAAATGACTGACGTATCACAATTGTTATTGAAAGATGATGTGGTGGTAATGCCGCTTGATGATGCGCGTGTGGCAGGCTATGCCAAAATGGAAAGTATCGATGGTTCGGAAGAGCTGGTAGTAAGTACTGTAGATGATAGAGAAATCTTTAAGTTAGGGGAGACTACATTAACTTTCTTATCTTGGTCTACTTCAGCGATTGCCATAATGCTTGCACTCATTAGCTGGTTATTTGATCGCTTAGTCCTACTAAGGCTAGAACGGTTAAATGAAGATGTGATTCATGTTGGTGATTTAGGCAATATGAGAACCCGAGTAAGAAGTCTTGGTGGCAATGATGAGTTATCTAGCCTTTCTCATGGCGTTAATGGCATGTTGGAAAGTCTAGAAGAGTCGCAATATGCGCTACAACTAGAAAAAGAGCGCGCTCAGGTCACGTTAGAGAGTATTGCTGATGCGGTTATCACCAGTAGTGCATCAGGCCAAGTGCTTTATATGAACGCCGTAGCAGAACGCCTCACGGGGGTTAATTTTAGTGAGGCTAAAAATAAAAAAGTTAAAGCATTATTCCGTCTGATGACAGAAGGAAAAACTTCGCCAGTAGATAGTACTTGGATAACAGATTCATACAGTACTTTAGATGAAGTCATTCTAGAGCGCCCAGATGGGCAAGAGTTTGTGATTCGTAAGTCAGCATCACCCCTATATGACCGTGATGGCAATACCTTTGGTGTGGTCACCGTGCTCCATGATGTCACTATGCTTAGAATATTGTCTAACCAACTTTCATTTCAAGCTAGGCATGATCAGCTCACTGGTCTGATTAACCGCTATGAGTTTGACCGTAAAGCGCAAGACGCGATTGATGATGCTGTTAACGGAGGTCGCACACACTGTCTAGCCTATATTGATCTCGATCAATTTAAAATGGTGAATGATAGCTGCGGCCATATGGCGGGCGATGTATTACTTAGGCAGCTTGCACATCATCTTAAATCTAAGGTACGTAGTTCTGATTCATTAGCCCGTTTGGGCGGTGATGAATTTGCGCTGTTATTGATGGGATGTGATTTAAGTAAAGCCCAAGTCATTGTCGACGGTTTGTTAAATGCAGTGAGAGAGTATCGTTTTACCTTTGACGATAAAGTATTTAAGGTGGGTGCTAGTATTGGTCTTACCCAAATTTCATTGGACAATACACCTTCATTAAGCGAGTTGTTAAGCGAGGCAGACTCAGCTTGCTACACCGCTAAACAAGAGGGTGGCAACCGTATCTATGTGTATCGTTCTGGTGATAAAGATATAAAAGAGCACAATAACCAACTTGAATGGGTGTCTCGTATTCATATTGGATTAGAGAAAAAACAGTTTGTTTTATATAGTCAGCCTATGTTAAGCCTGAAACCCGACGCGGAGCTTCATTGTGAACTGCTCATTCGTATGCAAGGCATGGATGGCACCTTGTACCCACCAGGATATTTCTTGCCAGCAGCTGAGCGTTACCACTTAATGCCATTGATTGATCGATGGGTAGTGGGCGAAGCGTTGTCTATTATCGCGCGCAAAGGGCCTAATTTCCCTTATGTATGTGCCATTAATCTGTCGGGTCAAACTTTTTCTGAAGAAGGTTTTCTTGAGTTTGTACTGAGCCAAATCACAAAGCATGGGGTAAAGCCGCGTAAGATTTGTTTTGAAATTACCGAAACTGCAGTGATTGCAAATCTTGATAAAGCCCGTCAATTCATGCAAGCGCTACGTGAGATTGGATGTCGCTTCTCGTTAGATGATTTTGGTAGTGGTCTATCTTCTTTCGCCTACTTAAAGAATTTAGATGTAGATTTTCTGAAAATTGACGGGATGTTCGTTAAGACGATTGCCAACAATAAAGTCGACCGCGCTATGGTTGAGTCTATCAACAATGTAGGCCATATCATGGGTATACATACGATTGCCGAATTCGCAGAAACAGAAGCTATTCTCGATGTGCTTAAGGAAATTGGCGTGGACTATGCGCAGGGTTATGTTATCGCTGAACCTGAACTATTTGAAGATACTTTTTTTGTTAAAAAGTAGATGTTCTAAAGTTTAGTTAAAGCCATAAGTTACAACAGGACTTAGTTGCTGCAATTCTTCATCATTGTATAAGCGCCCACGTGTAATAAACGCCATGCCTGTGCCACAGTCTAATGAAAATGAGCCACTAGAGCCAGGTAGTGCATCTATTATTGTGTGCATGTTTTCTGCAAATTGAAAGTGATTGTGGCCCATATAAAACATAGCGCCTTCAACTACTTCACCTATCACAATATCAGATGGACTAGGCTTAAATTCGCTCACCGGCATACACAGTGGCACACTTCCTTCGCAGCAACCTCCTGATTGAAAGAATAAAATGGGACCATATTGTGCGGTGAGCTTATGGATTAACTCAGTGGCGGCAGGGGTTGCAGATACGCGTTTAGTCATCACTAACTCCAATACAAAAAAAGAGGCGGGGTTAGCCGCCTCTTGATTTTAATCTTGTTTAAATACTAAAACAAGAAACCCGTAAAACAAGAATAATTAGAAAAAGCCTAGTTTTTTAGGGCTATAGCTGACTAGTAGATTCTTCGTTTGTTGGTAATGATCTAGCATCATTTTATGTGTTTCACGACCGATGCCTGACTCTTTATAGCCACCAAATGCTGCGTGTGCTGGATAGGCATGGTAGCAGTTAGTCCATACGCGGCCCGCTTTAATACCACGGCCCATGCGGTAAGCACGACTACCATCACGTGACCAAACACCTGAGCCTAGGCCAAATACGGTATCGTTAGCAATCGATAGTGCTTCAGCTTCATCTTTAAAGGTTGTTACAGCAAGCACTGGACCAAAAATTTCTTCTTGGAACACGCGCATTTTGTTGTTGCCTTTAAGGAGCGTTGGTTGAATGTAGTAACCTTCGGCAAATACGCCACTCAGGATGTTACGTTCACCGCCAATAAGTACTTTGGCGCCTTCTTGTTTACCAATGTCCATGTAAGACATAATTTTGTTTAATTGGTCTTGCGATGCTTGCGCGCCAATCATAGTGTTTGGATCTAGTGGGTTGCCTTGCTTAATGGCAGCAACGCGAGGTAATACACGGTCCATGAATTTGTCGTAGACAGATTCTTGAATTAAAGCGCGTGATGGGCTGGTACAAACTTCACCTTGGTTAAATGCAAACAATACCAAACCTTCAACGGCTTTATCAAAGAAATCATCATCAGCATCTGCGATATCTTCAAAGAAAATGTTAGGGGATTTTCCACCTAACTCTAATGTTGCAGGGATTAAGTTGCCAGCAGCAGCCTGGGCAATCACACGCCCCGTTGCAGTTGAGCCTGTAAAGGCAATTTTGCCGATACGTCTGCTATTTGCTAGTGGGGCACCTACATCACGACCATAGCCATTGACAATATTAATCACGCCAGGCGGTAAGATATCTGCAATTACTTCCATTAAAATCAAAATACTAATAGGCGTGAACTCAGCAGGCTTCAATACTACGCAGTTGCCAGCAACGACTGCGGGCGCTAGTTTCCAAGCAGCCATCAGAATAGGGAAGTTCCAAGGAATAATCTGCCCGATAACGCCAATAGGCTCATGGAAATGATAAGCCACCATGGTCTCGTCAATTTCACTTAAGCTGCCTTCTTGAGCACGCATACAGCCGGCAAAGTAACGGAAATGATCAATGGCTAGTGGAATATCAGCATTAATCGTTTCACGGATAGGCTTACCGTTATCAATTGTTTCTGCTGTTGCTAGTAGTTCAAGATTGGCTTCTAGGCGATCTGCAATTTTAAGGAGTAAGTTTGCACGCTCACCTGGTGCGGTGCGACCCCATTTATCAGCGGCTGCATGTGCTGCATCTAATGCAAGTTCAACATCTTCTGCACTTGATTGAGCTGCTTTTGTATATGGTTTGCCGGTAATAGGCGTAATAACATCAAAATATTGTCCTTTTACTGGAGCTACCCATTTACCGCCAATAAAGTTATCGTATTTGGCTTTGTAAGGTATTTTTACGCCAAGGCCTTTTAAAAGATCTAAACTCATGCTAACTCCTCTAGTTTTGCTATCGTTAATGTAGTGTATCTATTTGTAGAACCGCATTGCTTTGTGGATTTTTTATTATGTTTAAAACCTAGCTTTATACTTAGCGACGCCTTATCAGTTAAGGGTTTTAGAATATAAGCCCGAACTAAACAATAAACCTTAGAAGCGAGCAAATCAAGCGATAATTAACGCATTTCTTATATATTTATAGATATCTTATGTTTTATATAAGACATCTATTTAATATGATGAAATTGTCCATCAAATCTTATGCTTGTAAATTCTCTATAGCGACTTGTTATGCCACCACAACACAGCCTATTCATATTTCAAACTATTTTTGTAAAATAAGCATTGAATATTTCTAGAATTTTTACGCTAGAAAAAGCAATCATCTTAGGCTATAGTGCATTAGTGAGTCCTACAAAGAGAGTAGAAAGCATTGTCAATATGTTAAAAGATTCAGTCCCCAAGTCTATATTAACGCGCGAATTTTGGATCGAAATCTCTAATCCTACGCCAGAATCATTAGGTAAATCCATTCTGTCATTACTTGTACTGGCAGAGAGTCTTGTTTGCATTTTCTGGATATACACGCTTTCTAGCTTAGGCGAAGCTTATGCCATGATTGCAGCAGTACCCTATGTGTACTTGGTCATTTCTTACCTTAGCCTGTTCTTATTTTATCGATACAAGCACTTTGAATACTTTACCTTTACCCAACTTGTGATGTTGCTGGTGATGCCATTTTTTATGCAATGGGCTATTGGGGGATTTGCCGCATCGAGTGGCGTAGCGATTTGGGCAATCTTAGCACCAGTGGGCGCACTGATGATTCTCGGCACTCGCCAATCAAGCCCTTGGTTCTTACTTTTTGTTGGGTTAGCGTTTATTTCATGGAAGCTCAATTATTACTTTGCTGGTAATGCTATGCCGATTCCAGACGACATAAAAGACACTTTTTTCTTGATGAATATAACCGGCACGGCTTCAATATTGTATGGGGTGTTGCGCTATTTTCAGACACAAAAAGAACGTGTCATGGTCTCATTAGGGCTGGAGCAAGCAAGGTCAGAGAAACTATTGCTGAACATTTTGCCAGCGCCCATCGCCGCCAGACTTAAAGAAAACGACATGCGAATTGCAGATTATTATGATGCAGTGACGGTAATGTTTGCTGACTTAGTCAACTTTACAGAAATATCAGAAAAGATGCCGCCGACTCAATTAATTGATTTGCTTTCTCAAGTTTTTTTAAGGTTTGACCAACTTGCAGAAAAGTACCAGGTAGAAAAAATTAAAACCATAGGCGATGCCTATATGGTGATTTCTGGTGCGCCGATAGCGTGTGATAATCATGCACATCGAATTGCCGCCATGGCATTGGAGATGAACGGTGCATTAAAAGAAGTGGCAGTTAATGCAGGCTTAGATTTAAATATGCGTATTGGCATACACACTGGGCCAGTGGTCGCAGGGGTTATTGGCAGTACCAAATTTAGTTACGATCTATGGGGTGACACCGTTAATTTGGCGAGCCGTATGGAAAATACATGCAAACCCAATTTCATTCAAGTAACACGGCAAACCCAGCAGATGCTTCAAGATACCTATATTTTTTCAGAAAAATATAGCGTAGAAGTCAAAGGTAAGGGCGTTGTTGAAACGTTTGTACTGCTCGGGCGTAAATAGCCTAATTAATCTTTTTGCTTTTCACCGATATGTACTTCACCACGTTGTCTAGCTAGCACTACTTGTTTTTGGCGTTCGATGAGGCGGGCACGTTTATCTTCAGATATTTTGTCATAGCAGTAAGGACAAGAAATACCAGCGCTATATTGTGGGCTTTGCATTTCACTGGGTGAAAGTGGATGCCGACAGGCATAGCATTGATCAAATTCACCCACCTCTAAGTTGTGTTTAACGGCCACACGCTGATCAAATACAAAACACTCGCCTTGCCACATACTTTGCGCTTCTGGTACTGTTTCTAGGTATTTTAAAATACCACCTTGCAAGTGATAAACCTCTTCAAACCCCTGATCCATCATATAAGACGACGCTTTTTCACACCGAATGCCACCGGTACAAAACATAGCCACTTTCTTATGTTTTGTTTTATCAAAGTGCTCAGCCACATATTCAGGAAACTCACGAAAAGTAGTGGTTTTTGGATCGATGGCGCCTTTAAACGTACCAATATCAACCTCATAACCATTGCGGGTATCAATTAAAATGACATCTGGGTCAGAAATGAGTGCATTCCAGTCTTCTGGTTTGACATAAGTGCCGACTTGTTTGGTTGGGCTTACACCGGGCACGCCCAGCGTTACAATTTCCTTCTTGAGTTTTACTTTCATCCGATAAAAAGGATGCTCACTTGCAAAAGATTCTTTGTGTTCTAAATCAGCAAAACGATTTTCAAATATCGGGTTGCTGCGTAAAAATGCCAATAAACGCTGCACATCCTCCGCTAAACCGGCAATTGTGCCGTTAATCCCTTCTTCGGCAAGTAACAATGTACCTTTGATATGATTGCTAATGCATGCCTCATGAATAGGGGCTTGCAGAGACTTGTAATTGGGTAAGCTGACAAATTTGTATAAGGCAGCGGTTAAGTACTTAGCGCTTGGATTAGCTGTCGTTAAATTTGAGGAGGTGGAATGTGCTGACATGATATTTAGCTTTTTCTTGCGTCTAGGCTTTCCCAGCGGGCGAGTAAATTTTCTAACAGGGTGTCAATTTCAAGAAGTCGAGATTGCAATGTTTTAACCAGCTCAGCTTGAGTTCTGTATAGGTCGCCATCGGCAAGCTGGTTGTTGATATCAGCTTGCTCTGTTTCTAATTGTTCAATTTGCAGGGGTATTTCTGCTAGCTCTTTTTCTTCTTTAAAGCTTAATTTTGCGACTGGCTTGGTTTGGCTAGTTGAACTTTGCTTCACATTCGCTTTTGCGGTTTGTGCTAAATCGTTTAAGCGTTTATCTTCTGCGCGACTGTCTTGTAAGCGTTGTTGGGTGAAACGCTGCCAGTCATCATAGCCGCCGCCAAATTCAGTGAGTACGCCATTACCTTCAAAAGCGATGACTTGTGTGACAGTGTTTTCTAAAAATGCACGGTCATGGCTCACTAAAAACAGTGTGCCAGCAAACTCTTGCAATAAACTTTCTAAAAGTTCTAGTGTATCAATGTCTAAGTCATTGGTCGGCTCATCTAGCACCAGCACATTGGCTGGGCGGGCGAATAGGCGTGCTAATAACAAGCGGTTACGTTCACCGCCTGAGAGTGATTTAACAGGAGAGCGTGAGCGTTGTGGGGGGAAAAGAAAGTCTTCTAAATAACTAATCACATGCTTGCGTTCATTGCCAATTTCTACAAAATCAGAACCTGGGCTAATCGTGTCAGCCAGCGTAGCTTCTTCATCTAACTGTTCGCGCATTTGATCAAAATAGGCCACATTGATTTTTGTACCGCGTTCAACTTTGCCGCTGCCTGCCTCAATATCCCCTAAAATTAATTTAAGTAGTGTTGTTTTACCAATACCATTGGGGCCAAGCAGACCAATTTTGTCACCACGTAAAATCCGCGTGCTAAAGTTTTTGATGAGTGTTTTATCACCATAAGCTTTGCTGACATTTTCTAGCTCGGCTACCAATTTGCCACTACGTTCACCAGCATCTAAATTCAATTTAACGTTACCTTGGCGTTCGCGGCGCGCGGCTCTATCTAGGCGTAAAGCTTCTAGCCTACGTACTCGGCCTTCATTGCGGGTTCGGCGCGCTTTAATGCCTTGGCGTATCCATACTTCTTCTTGGGCTAAAAATTTATCAAATTTTGCGGCATGAATTTCTTCAACGGCGATTAACTCTTCTTTTTTAACTTGGTATTGGGTGAAGTTGCCGATAAAGTCTGTGAGTATGCCACGGTCAAGTTCAGTAATGCGCGTCGCTAGGCTATCTAAAAAACGTCTATCATGCGTGATGAATAAGACGCTACCCGTAAAGCCTAATAATAGGCCTTCTAGCCATTCAATCGCCTCTAAATCCAGATGGTTGGTGGGTTCGTCTAGTAATAATACTTCAGGCTCTGCCACCAGTGCCCGACCGAGCGCCACACGTTTGCGCCAACCGCCAGATAGTGTGGAAATTAACGCATCCGCATCTAACTTTAAGCGACTTAATACGGTTTCAACTCTTGATTGTGCAACCCAGCCATTCTGAATGTCCAACTCATGTTGTAGGTGCTGCATTTTTGTCATCAGCGCATCAATATCTGCGTCTGGCATGCCCATGTCATGCGTCACTTGGTGGTAATCAATAATGGTTTGTTGTAGCGAGCCTAGGCCTTCTGCTACCGCTTCAAATACGGTATGCGTTGCGTCCAGCTCGGGTTCTTGTGGTACATAGACAACGCGAGTATTGGGCGCACGCCATACCGTACCTTCATCTAACTTAATGGTACCGGCAATGGCTTTTAATAAGCTAGATTTGCCTGCGCCATTGCGGCCAATTAACCCAACGCGTTCGCCAGCATCTAACTGAAACGAGGCATGGTCGAGTAGGGCGTGATGGCCAAAAGCGAGGGAGGCATTATCTAAGCTAATAAAAGGCATATGGGTATATTTGATTTCTACAGATGGATGTGATGTACGGTGGTTAATAGCAAAGTGGCTAGATGGTAACGGCCGGTATTATAACCGAGGCTAGGCGTATTTAATGAACTTTAGTTGCTAATTCAATTACTTATTTGCCAACATGGCTTTGATATTGGCCATTTTTGATTTACCAAAGTCTTTGCTAATTTCGGGGTCATTAAACGGATTACCAAAATGCCGCACGTCGTCTTTAGGTAGTTCTGCAATAAAGCGGCTAGGCTCACACATTTGTATTTCACCGGCACGTTTACGTTTTTTGCACCATGAGATATTCAGTGACTTTTGTGCGCGCGTAATGCCCACGTACATCAGGCGCCGTTCTTCTTCAATCTTGCTCGGGTCTAGCACGCCAGCATCAATACTTTCACGGTGTGGCAAAATGCCTTCTTCTACACCAATTAAAAATACGTGACCAAATTCCAAGCCTTTGGCCGCGTGTAGTGTAGAAAGTTTGACCGCATCCGGCTCACCAGCATCCGTGCCTTCTAGCATGCTCATGAGTGAGACCATTTGTGTCAGCGCTAACAGATTTTTAGCTTCAGTTTCATTGCCATATTCGGTGTTGGCTTCACCTTTATTGGTCAGCCAGCCAATAAAGTCTAGTACATTGGCCCATTTACTTTCAGCTGCGCGAGGCTCTTCGCTGTCGTACAGAAACGCTTCGTATTGAATAGTATTGAGTAAATCGTTCAGCACCTCACCTGCGGGGTCGCGCACGGCCCTGACTTGCAGTTTATTGATGTATTGGCAAAAATTAAGTAAATCATCTAATTGTTTATTGCCTACTTCACTTTGAAAGTCTGCTTCAAAGGCAGCAGCAAATAATGAAATCTTGTGGGCACTGGCAAATTCCCCCAGCCTTTCTAGCGTGGTATTGCCGATGCCTTTTTTAGGGGTGGTCGCGGCGCGGATAAACGCAGGATCGTCATCTTCATTGGCGATTAAGCGTAAATAACTGATTAAATCTTTAATCTCAGCTTTATCAAAAAATGACTGACCCCCAGAGACGGTGTAAGGGATTTTATGGTTGCGTAATTGCTGTTCAAAGATGCGCGATTGATGATTGCCGCGATACAAAATGGCGTAATCGAGAAACTTAGTTCTATATTCAAACTTATGCGCTTGCAACTTCATGATGACTGATTCCGCCTCGGCTTCTTCACTCATGGCGGCAGATACTTGAATTAAATCGCCTGTCCCTAAATCGCTCCACAATTTCTTTTCAAACAGTTTCGGGTTATTACTAATAACTTGATTGGCCGCGCGCAAAATACGTACGGTAGAGCGATAGTTTTGCTCTAATTTAATCACTTTTAATTTGCTAAAATCATCGGTGAGTTGACGCAAATTTTCGACATCAGCACCGCGCCAACCATAAATGGCCTGGTCATCATCACCCACGGCAGTAAATTGGCCACGTACGCCGGTGAGCATTTTCACGAGTTTGTATTGGCAGGCATTGGTATCTTGGTATTCGTCTATCAGCAAATATTGTAATTTACGTTGCCATTTATTAAGGGCGCTTTCGTGCTGTTCAAACAGTTCTACCGGTAGTTTGATTAGATCATCAAAATCTACCGCTTGGTAGGCTTTAAGGGTTTGTTGGTATAGCTGATAGACCTTAGCGGCGGCATGGGTCAGTTCTTCATCGGCTTGCGCTTTGGCTTGATCGGCATTAATAAAGGCATTTTTCCAAGCCGAAATTTGCCACTGTGTTTTACGTAACAATTGCTTATCGGTGGTGGCTAAAATATCCGCCACAATTTTAAAACTATCGGAAGAATCTAAAATTGAAAACTGTGGTTTGTAGCCCATTAACGAGGCTTCAGCCCGTAGCATTTGTAAGCCTAGTGAGTGAAACGTGGCAATGGTGAGGCCTTTAGTACTTCTGCCTTGCATGAGCTTACTCACGCGTTCTTGCATTTCACGCGCCGCTTTGTTGGTAAAGGTGATGGCGGCAATTTCTTTAGGCGAATAGCCAGCCTCATCAATTAAGTAACTGATTTTTTGCGTAATCACGCGTGTTTTGCCACTACCAGCGCCAGCCAGTACCAGTAAAGGACCGTCGAGATATTTAACTGCCTCGCGTTGCGGCGAGTTAAGGCTGTTTAGCATGCGTGACTTAAATGTGAGGTTGAATGTCTGAGAAAAACTTCAGCGTGAGATTTTAGCGTCTAAGCCTATAACTAGCTACCTAAACTTAAGTTTCAATGAGATTCGCTAATCCATGCCATAATATTTAGCATGACCAGTGAGTTAAACGACTCGTCAGCCAACATAAGGAACACGCATGAGATCAACCAGAGCAAGCGCCGCCATTGATAGGCTTAAACGCCGTAGCGAAAATCCAAATTATTCAATGACCATGAATAGTGGCGCGATGTTTTGTTTGGTGTTGCCTAATGAGGCAGGCGATTCAGTTCGCCTGTGCGAGCCCATGATGTTGGATGATTTTGTGACTTTTGTGAACGCTTATGGTCCACAAACACCTAAGCGCGTGAGTAAGATGGAAGTTGAGTTTAGTAAGCAGTTGGTCAAAAAAGACCGTTAATCTAGCTTTTCATCCGCTTCAGGTAAGGCCTCATTGCTGGGTTCCACAGGTAAAGTTTTCTGCATCATGAGTTGCCGACTTGCAGGCGTTTCAAGACTAATTCTGCCAATTGCGCCACTACGGTAATCGGTTAAAAATGCGACTGCCGTTTTTTCCATATCGTATAAGCCATCATGACGTTTATATGAGCGGCGTCTGGCGATGGCTTCGAGTAAATCTACCCCATCCATGTTGAGTACATCTAAAAAGCCACCCTCATGTTTCATGGTATCTAGTTTGTAACGTGCATTAATGAGCGCAGGATAAGTTTTGAGTAAATTGTCTGCTAAAAATAGCGCCACATCTTCATCAATGACGGCATTGCGACCAATCGCATGACTGGCTGCTAGCATGTAGCCATCAGATTCATACTGAATTTTTGGCCACATCATGCCTGGCGTATCGGTAATGCTCATGGTCTCTGAAATATCAAAGCGCTGCTGACTTTTAGTCACCGCTGGCTCGTCACCTACTTTGGCGACGCGGCGGTTTAACAGCGCGTTCATTAAGGTAGATTTGCCGACGTTAGGAATGCCCATAATTAACATGCGTAATGGCTTTAAATGCGTGCCACGGTGAGGCGTTAGCGCCAAACATAGCTTAGGAATTTTATTGGCTTCACCGGGCTTTTTACATGAAAGCGCTACAGCCTTGGTATTGGGTTGTCGGTTAAAGTAATTAAGCCAAGCCTCGGTTGCTTTAGGGTCAGCCAAGTCAGATTTATTCAATATTTTTAGGTTGGGGCGCTGGCGAAATAAGCGCATTTCATTGATAACCGGATTATGGCTGGCTTCAGGCACGCGCGCATCTAGCACCTCAATCACAATGTCCATAAACTCCATTGTTTCTTCAGCTTTTTTGCGTGCTTGGGTCATATGACCCGGATACCATTGGATTGCCATTTATTCTACTTCCTCATCAATTCTGACTTTTTCACCGCATCATTTGTTGATGATGAAGCGAAATTGTTTGTTTCTAATCAGGCATTTTAACATTTAGCGCTACAAATCAAGTTTTTATCTGCATTCAATAATCTTATTGAGTTTTTGTCTTAAAATAGCGCCATGACACAAATCGCTGAAATACGTCCCAATCAATCCGTCGAGCTGCTCAAGGCGTTGCATATCCTGACCCGTGATGGCAAGCTTAATCAAGATAGTCGCCGTAAATTGAAGCAGGTTTATCATTTAGTCAATTTTATTGAACCCTTGTTTAATGAAGTGTTGTTACAAAACCCTAACCCAGTGATTGTTGATCATGGTGCAGGAAAGTCATACCTAGGCTTTATTTTGTATGATTTGTTGCTTAAGCAGCACGCCACAGGGCAAGTGATTGGCATTGAAACGCGGGCAGAATTGGTCGAGAAATCTAAGCAATTAGCGGCAGATTTACATTTTGAGCGTATGGATTTTCAACATTTAACCGTTGAAGAGTCGATTACGTCGAACACCCTTCCTGAAAAAGTAGATATTGTCACGGCACTGCATGCGTGTAATACGGCTACGGACGATGCGATTCAATTTGGCTTAAAAAAGCAGGCAAAGTATATGGTGTTAGTGCCATGCTGTCAGGCTGAAGTGGCTGAGGTATTGCGGCAACATAAAAATGAAAGTTTTGCTAAAACGCCATTAAGTGAGATTTGGCGACACCCCATTCATACGCGTGAATTTGGCAGCCAAATCACCAATGTCTTACGTTGTTTACAGCTAGAAGCCGCAGGCTATCAAGTGACGGTCACCGAGTTGGTGGGTTGGGAGCACTCCATGAAGAATGAGTTGATTATCGCTAAATATACCGGCCAAGCACGTAAAAATGCACAAACGCGGCTAGAGGCAATTCTTCATGAACTTAATTTAGAAGCCTTGCAAAGCCGCTTCGTTAGCTAATAATTTAGCATCCCCAACGCAAAGCGGCGGTATGCACTGGGCTATCCCAGTGTTGTTTAATTTCATCATCAAGCAGGCATAAAGTGAGAGATGCGCCCGCCATATCCAGTGCGGTGGTGTAGTTGCCGACCAATGAGCGTGCAATATTGATGCCGTGTTGTTTGAATAGCTTAGCGGCAATGTTGTAAATTAAATAAAGCTCCATCAAGGGCGTTGCGCCAAAGCCATTAATTAATAGCAAGGCTTCATTATTTTTCTCTAGGGTTAAATTTTTAACTTTAAAGTCAGCCAAAATCGCATCAACACAGTCAGTAATAATAGCGTCAGCTTCACGCATGACTTCCCGCCTACGGCCAGGCTCGCCATGAATGCCTACGCCCATTTCAATTTCAGTGTCACCAATATCAAAAGTAGGGCGGCCAGCAGCGGGCACGGTACAGCTTGTTAAGGCAACACCTATGCTGGAAATTCGCTGATTTACTTTGTCGCCTAGCGCTTTGCAGGCGTTTAGATTGGCGCCAGTTTCTGCCAAGCTACCTACACATTTTTCTACAATGACTGTCCCCGCTACGCCGCGGCGCCCAGTGGTATAGGTGCTATTGACGACCGCGCAATCATCACTGGTGTAAACAGTGGTATTTTCAAAGGCGAGCATTTCTGCGGCCATTTCAAAATTCATCACATCACCCGCGTAGTTTTTCACAATAAATAATACGCCTTGATTTGCATGTGCGGCCTCGGCTGCTGCCAGCATTTGATCAGGGGTAGGGGAGGTGAATACATGGCCAGGGCAGGCCGCATCTAGCATGCCATAGCCGATATAGCCGGCATGTAGGGGCTCATGGCCAGAGCCGCCACCAGAGATAATAACAACTTTATTGGCAGCTTTATTCTTACGCACAATATAGGCGGGGTCTAAGTGCAAGCTCACTAAATCAGCATGCGCGGTGCTAAAGCCGCTTAAGCTTTCAACTAAAATATCATCAACGTGATTGATAAATTTTTTCATGATGTTTCTTTCATTTTTTTAGGATTTTAATATTAAATTGCACACGCTAGTAATCATCAATTGGCAACTTTTAGCGCCAGGGTCAATATGCCCAATTGCCCGCTCACCTAAACCCGCCGCCCGACCTTTAGTGGCAATTAAGTCTTGGGTGGCCAGCATGCCTAGCTCGGCTGTTTCTATCAAGCCTTTGCAGATGAGCGCGGTATCGCTATTTTGTTGGGCGAGCAATAAGAACTGATTTGACACGGGGATGAGTACATCCAGCATGGTTTTTTCACCGAGGTTGGCTTTACCTCGTTGAATAATGGCTTGCACACCTGCTGCAAATGCGCTGGCAATTTTTAAATGAGATTCACCCTCATGGCTTTGTAGCGCTTTGCCCATGCTCATAAAAAAACTAGCCAGTAGTGGCCCTGATGCGCCGCCTATGGTGCTGAGAAGTTTAAGGCCAATCTTGTTCAGCGCTGCTTCTGGGCTAAGTACTGCTAATTCAGTTTCTATGTCTACAATTGCTTGCGCACCACGCTTCATATTAATGTAGTGATCACCATCGCCAATGGCGCGATCTAAAGACTCTAAAGTATTTTCATTGGCTAAAATAGTCTGCTGAATTTCCTTGGCAGCATGCATGATAAAAGTAGTTTTCATGGTGGTGGTTCCAAGCTGTGGATATAGTGAATATCACTATGTCGTTATTTGATTAAAGTTGTTAAACTCTACACATGTTAACTTGTCATGACAACCGCAGTGAATAACACAAAGCAATTACTTAGAAGTCTAATATTCATGAGCTTAAAATTCCGTTTAAATTTATTAATCACCTTGCTGTCTCTGGCTTTTATATTGGTGGTAGGTACAATTTTGGTCAACGATACGCGCGTTTCAATTCGTGAGCGTGTTGAAGCCGCAAGTCGAGTAACAGTACAACTGCTCGATACCGTCATCATCAGTTCTGCGCTTAATCCTGAATATGGACAAACCGATAAAGTATTGCAGAACTTTTTGCAATCGCTTGGTTATGTGCGTAGTAGCCATATTGTGCTTTATGATGTCCGCGGTGTTGAGCTTTACACTTCGCCCGCATCCACTTATAAAACTAGCGTACATGCGCCTGCGTGGTTTGTAAAACTGGTAGAACCGCCGACTGAGATTGTTGAGCGTAGGATACGTTATGGCACATTGGTCGTGTCATCCAGCGCCGCTGGCTCCATTCGCGAGGCTTGGTCTGGGTTTAGGCAGATTATGTGGGCAGGCTTGGTCTTTTTTATATTACTTAATTTGATGGTGTATGCCTTACTCAGTCATTCGCTTAGGCCGATTAATCGAATTTTGGCCTCGATTAATCGTATGGAGAAAGGCGATTTAACCACACGCTTACCGGTATTTACCTTGCCCGAATTCGATCGTATTGGGCATAGCTTAAACCGCATGGCAGAGTCGCTGGCTGCTGAGCGACAGTTAGAAGAAAATCGCCAACTGACGCAGCTTATTCAAACGCATATTGAAGATGAGCGCCGTAGTTTAGCCAGGGAGTTGCATGACGAGCTTGGCCAGTATGTCACGGCGATTAAGACGTTTGCAGTAGCCATTGTGAATAAAACCAAAGAAAAAGCACCCGATGTCGCGAGTAATGCGCAAACCATCGTGGCCGCGGCCAATGAAATTTACGATGGTATGCATAATATTATTCGCAAACTACGCCCTGGCGCATTGGATAATTTAGGGCTTTCTGAAACCTTGCGTGATGCGGTCAATTATTGGCAAACAGTCAATCCAGACATACGTTTTAGTTTAGGCTTAGACGGTGATTTAGATCAGCTTGGCGAAATGCTCAATATCAATGTTTACCGTATTGTGCAAGAAGCGATTAATAATGCATTAAAGCATGCCCATGCAAGCGCCATAGGGGTTAAATTGGCGGTAGATGGCCATGAACTTCAACTGACCATTCATGATGATGGGGTAGGCATGAATATGGCGGCAGTAGACCAAAGTCAACATTTTGGGTTGCTAGGTATGCGTGAGCGTGTACAAGGTTTTCATGGTAATTTTAATTTAGTTTCTGAACCGAATCTTGGTACAGCTATCTATATCAATATACCGTTAGTGGCACACGTATCAATTTAAGTAATGGATAAACATAATGAGTTTAATTAATGTCATGTTAGTAGATGACCATGCCGTGGTGCGTATGGGTTTTAAAATGTTACTAGAGAGTGACGCTGAAATTAAAGTGGTGGCAGAAGCAGAAAGTGGCGAGCAAGCCATTCAACGTTACATGGAGCATAAGCCTCATGTGGTGGTGATGGATATTACAATGCCTGGCATTGGTGGTTTAGAGGCGATTGAACGTATTCTTGCTAAAGACAGTGCAGCTAAAATTTTAGTACTCTCAGCCCATGAAGATTCTGTTCATCCCAAACGCGTATTAAATGCCGGGGCTATGGGTTATTTAACCAAGCGCAGTGCGGCAGAGGAAATGATTAAAGCCATTAGAGTAGTCGCCAGTGGTAAAAAATATTTAGAGGCGAGCGTCGCTCAACAAATGGCCATACAGCAACTGTCTGCGGATCAAAACCCGGTAGATGTATTGTCCCCACGCGAATTTGAAGTATTTATGGCGTTAGCAAAAGGTAAGACCACCAATGAAATTGCTGAAACCTTGTTTTTAAGTCCACGCACCGTAGGTACGCATCTTTACAATATTAAACAGAAGCTGAATGCCAATAACTCGGCAGAAATTTCTCTGATTGCCATGCGAAGTGGCCTGCTAGATGTTTAGCTAAAGGCTGTTGTCTTCCAGTTCGCCAAATGTTTCGTGATAAACAATCACATAGCGACCATCCGCATTGCTATAAGAAGTCACTTGAACGGTATACCAGCGTCTTTCTTTGGGGGTATAGCAAGGGTATTTAAGCGAATAATGTGTTTTTACATTGGCAATGACTTCTCTGATGCCTTTCGCCATAGACTGACTAAACACTTTATCAAAGGTCGTGATTTCATCACAAAGCGTTAGATAATTTACCCCTTCACAAAGATGCTTGCCGCCATCATTACTATTGGCAAAGGCCATATTACGCCAAGCTTGATTCACTAGAATAATCTTCCCTTGCAAATCGAGTACGGCAATCCTTGGCGCTACAGATTCTAACGCCTCTAATGCCAACTGGTCAGATGAGCGTCGTTCATGCCAAGCGCGGACATTATCCTGATCAGTATGAGTTGATTCGGAATCTTTAGGGTCAGTCATTGCAAATACACTGACTGGGTTGATGTTTAACCAATCTACTAGAATTTGGAGAGCGCTCGCTTTCGGTAGTGCTAAGCCCTTTAGCCATTTACGCGCTGTTTCACGGCTAATAAATTTGGTGCCATAAGCACGTATATTAAATTCATTCATAAAGAACGCCGCCGATGGCACCTTGCCGTATCGATTACGCAAGGTGTCGGTTAGGGCGCTACTAAAATTATCAACAGGCTTTTTATGATGTTGCATAGTCATTACTCTTAAATTTTAATCATGCTTATATTAAATTCTAAACTAAAATGCCTACTTATAGTTGGCATAATCAGCATTATTTAATAACAATTAAAAAATAAATCAGGTTAATATACTTATGTATATAAATTTAATTTCTTATCGCTAACCCTTAAGTTAGGTTAAACACATGGCCGATCCTTTATTTAAAAATATAGAGCATCTTAAAATTATTCAGTTAACACATGAATTAATTGAA
>SESD01000257.1_pt1 | contig 32939 bp, 28 predicted proteins | sample 3171411 | NCBI WGS metagenome assembly SESD01 (sample SAMN06051880, study PRJNA518727) | freshwater metagenome | biome: subpolar coniferous forest; feature: holomictic lake; material: water; isolation source: holomictic Lake 442, 16.5 m depth | place: Canada: near Kenora, Ontario | collected...
GTACAGAGCACGCTCTGAGTTGATCTCGATAAGTGATGGCTCTTGTCCTGGAACATAGCGACCGATCTCTTCAATTGAAAGACCGTTACGTGCTTTGCGTGAGTCTGTAACGACGACGCGGAAAAATGGTGTGCGGATCTTGCCCATGCGCATTAAACGAATTTTTGTAGCCAAGAAAGGTGTCTCCTGTTTATGTGTGTCGAATCTTTTCTCCACAGCGGGGTGCGTGGTGAGCGGATCTAACTATCGGTCTTATGGATGTTGAACGGGGATAGAGGGCCCCTTCAACAGGTTGCTTATTCTGCCACCTAGGCCACTCATACGCGAAATCGACTACTGAGCCTGCTCAATGGCCCGTTTAGCTGGATTGCCCGACTTGGACTTCTTCTTGTGCGCAACTGGGGGCTTATTGGCGGACATCGCCGGCAAACCCATGCCAGCCATCCCAGCAGGCATTCCACCATTTCGAACCTGGCGCATCATCTTTTGAGCTGCACTAAAGCGATCGACGAGATTATTTACATCAGATACTTTTCGCCCGGATCCAAGGGCGATGCGGGCCCGACGCGAACCGTTTAATACTTTCGGATCACGTCGCTCAACTGGCGTCATTGATTGCACGATCGCCCTTGTTCGAATGACCTCGCCCTCATCAAAGTTCTCAATCTGCTTTTTCATAGCCCCCGAACCCGGCAACATACCTAAAATTTTCGACATCGAGCCCATTTTCGACATGGCTTGTAGTTGCTCTAGGAAATCCTCGAGTGAGAAATCCTCACCACTTGCAAACTTTGCCTCCAACTTTGCCGAAGTCGCACCATCAAAGGCCTTCTTGGCCGTCTCGGCCAGAGTTGCAACATCGCCCATTCCCAAAATTCGAGAGGCCATGCGGTCGGGATAGAAAATATCAAAATCGCTAAGTTTCTCGCCCGTAGATGCAAACATAATCGGGCGGGCGGTAAGGGATGCGATAGAAAGGGCGGCGCCACCTCGTGCATCGCCGTCAAGTTTTGTTAAAACAACACCATCAAAGCCAACACCATCTAAAAATGCTTGTGACGTTCGAACTGCATCTTGCCCGATCATCGCATCGACGACGAATAAAATCTCATCAGGGTTAATCGCATCGCGAATGTCACTGGCTTGTTTCATCAAATCGGCATCGACACCTAGACGTCCAGCAGTATCGACGATGACCATGTTGTATTGCTTAGCTTTAGCAAACTCAATTCCGGCCTTAGCAACTTTTACAGGATCGCCAACGCCGTTGCCAACTTCGGGGGCAAAAACTGGAACGTTAATGCTTTCACCTACAACTTGTAGTTGAGTAACGGCATTTGGCCGCTGCAAATCCGATGCAACTAATAGCGGTGTGTTTCCTTGGTCGGCGTAGAATTTAGCTAACTTTCCGGCAAGCGTTGTCTTACCCGCACCTTGTAGACCGGCCAGCATGATCACCGTCGGCGGATTTTTGGCAAAGCGCACTCGACGCGCTGAACCACCGAGGATTTCAATAAGTGAAGCGTTAACAATTTCAAAGATCGCATTGGCTTGATTAGTGCCGGGCTGCATCGTTTCTAACGCTGCACGTGATTTTTCAGCGATTTGGGCGACAAATGGATCAACTACATCTAAGGCAACATCAGATTCAAGTAAGGCCTGACGGATTTCGGCGCATGTTTTTTCAATATCGGCCTTTGAAATCTTTCCGCGAGAGCGCAGCGATGAAAATGTGGCGCCAAAGCGCGAGGTTAAGGATTCAAACATGGTGGGGTAAGACTACTTCAGAGCAAGGCGCAGTTGCGACGTGACCTCATCGGCCCGCTCATTCGTGAGTGGGCCACCGCTTAATTCAGTCACATACAAGGTATCGATGGCCTCAGCACCTAAAGTTGTAACAATCGCCGAGCGAATATCCACTTGAGAGTGGGTGATCGCCGAACCAATCCTAAAAAGTAATCCGGGACGGTCATGGCTTCGCACTTCAATTACCGTGGCATCGGTTGCTGCATCATTGAAAAATACGACCTCAGGTGGTGGAACGGGAATACTTGGAATCGATGCATATGCCTTTGCGCGCGAGATAATTTTCTCTTCAATAAGGGTTGCATCTTCAAAAGCTTTCACAATCTCATTACGAAGCCCCGTTTGGGTAATCTCAGGTGCATGTGCCTCAGGCGTAACAATCCAATACATAACGGCCGACGGTCCATGCGTCTTAGTCCGCGCCGATTTAACATCCATACGTGAAGTGTTTAAAACTCCGGCTACGAGAGAGAGTAGACCGGGCTTATCGGGTGAAACAATCTCAATGGAGTATCCACTCGCGTGTTTTTCCAGCACAACGCTAAGGACACCGCTCTGCGCCATAACAAGTTGTTCAGCGGTCAAAGCCGGTTGTTCTGCAATCATCGATCCAGACATTGCGCGTCGGACGCGTCGGACTAAATCACCGACAAGGGAGGCCTTCCAATCACTCCACCCAGCACTACCCGTTGCTTCGCCATCTGCAATGCTCAGAGCATGTAAAAGTTCGAGCGTATTTAAATCGGGAATTATTTCAATAATGGATGCAATCGTTGCCGGGTCATCTAAATCTCGGCGTGTAGCAGTTGCAGATAACAAAAGATGATACTTAACTAAAATCTGTAACGTCACAACGTCGAGTGGTGAAAAACCAATGCGGGTGGCAAGAGGTGCGATCAATCGCTCGCCACGATCAGAGTGGTCTTCATCGCTGCCTTTGCCGATGTCGTGAAAGAGCGCAGCAAATAAGAGTAAGTCTGGACGGTGGACTGTGCGCGTTAACTTTCCCGCTTGCACTGCAGTTTCAACCATATGTCTATCAACAGTATGGCGGTGAAGTGCGTTTCGTTGAGCCAGTGAGCGCAGCGGACGCCACTCGGGTATCCACCAGAAAATGATCTCCTCTTGATCTAAAGTTTCAAAGATTTTAACCATGGATTCGCCTGCGCCAATAAGAGCGATAAGGCTTTCGCGGGCCTCGCGTGGCCACGGCGTTTGTAACGCACCAGTTCCATTTATGAGCGACTCGGTTATGAGTGCGCAACTCTCTAGTGAAATTGGCAGCCCAAGCTGCGCTGCCGTTGCTGCAGCGCGCAAACCAATAACGCGATCATCGTGAATAGAAGTTAACGGATCAATGACAATCTCATTATTTGTAACACTTATATTCTTAGCAACGGATACGGTTCGTGGTTTCTTTAGAAGCCCCATGATGCCATCTCGACTCTTATGGTCGATTAAATGCCAGGTGTACTCAAGAAGATAATCAACCAGGCGTGCAGCTTGGGCAACTTCACTCATCATCACATCGGCATTGGCATAACCAAGAGCTGCGGCAACTTTGTCTTGCTCTTGAAATAACAAACGATCCTTATTGCGTCCAGTCACTTGATGGAGAGCTTCACGTACGTTATTGAGTGTTGACTCGGCCCAACTGATTCGCTCGAGCGGAACTGGTACGACACCAGCTGCGGCAATTGCCCGCAAAGCGGTAATGTCACGCAAGCCACCTCGCGCCTCTTTAATATCGGGCTCTAAGAGGTAGGCCAGTTCGCCTGCACGCTCATGACGTGTTGCCATTGAGGCCTTTAACTCTGGCAAACGGATTCGTGAATGCTTTTGCCAACTACTCACACTCTCGCGTTGTACGCCAGATACTAAATCGGCGTCTCCTGCAACAAGTCGAATATCTAGTAAACCGAGTGCAACCTTGATATCACTCGCAGCAGCCTTACTCGTTTCACTTCGTGTTCGTATTGAGTAATCGACGGTATTTGTATCCCAGAGCGGATAGAGAAGTGCATTGACGAAGGCACCGAGTTTCTCCGCTGAATATTGACCTTGGTGGAGAATGAGAATATCTAAATCCGAACCTGGAGCTAACTCGCCACGGCCATATCCACCCACTGCGGCAAGGGCAACACCTTTGTGATTGTCTAAGTGTGTTTGAACCGCGGAATTAAAAAGTGAGAGAAGAGAGCGATCATTAACTCCGGACCGCTCTCTTCTCTCACGAGTACCCATGTCTATTCTTTAGATTGCATCCGATCCGCGTTCGCCGGTGCGCACACGAACTACTTGATCAACTGGAGTGGTCCAAACCTTTCCATCTCCAATCGATCCAGTTGATGCCGCCTTAATAATTACATCGACAACTGAATCAGCATCGGCGTCATCGGCCAATACTTCAAGTCGAACTTTAGGAACTAGATCGACGGTGTATTCAGCACCTCGATAGACCTCTGTATGTCCCTTTTGTCGACCGAATCCACTGGCCTCTGAAACTGTCATGCCAGTGACGCCATGAGCTTGCAGAGCGGTTTTTACTTCCTCTAATTTAAATGGTTTTAAAATTGCGGTAATAAGTTTCATTAGAAGGAACCTCCACGTGATGAGCTCGACATTTCATAGGCACTTTCAGCATGTTCATTTAGATCGATACCTTCGACTTCCTTATCAATCTTAATTCTAAATCCAATCGTTTTTTCGATTACGTAGCCCAGGATCAAAGTTACAACAAATGAATAGAGTGCAACCATTCCAACGCCTAGGGCCTGCTTACCGAGTAGCGCAGTCCCGCCACCATAGAAGAGCCCGTCTAAACCGATGCTGTTAACGACGTGCGTTCCAAAGAGACCGATAGCAAGAGATCCCCAGATTCCGCCCACGAGGTGAACGCCCACCACATCGAGTGAATCATCAAAGCCCAATTTATATTTCAGGCCAACTGCAAGTGCGCAGAGAACGCCGGCAAGCAGACCGATTACTACAGCTGCCCATGGAGCAACGAATGCACATGCGGGCGTGATTGCGACAAGACCCGAAACCGCACCCGACGCGGCGCCAAGCGATGTTGCATGTCCATTGCGAATCTTTTCAACCAATAGCCAACCGATAAGTGCGCCTGCCGTTGCTACTTGAGTATTCATAAATGCAAGACCCGCAGTTCCATTTGCAGCTAACGCTGAGCCTGCATTGAAACCAAACCAACCAAACCATAGGAGTCCGGAGCCAAGTAGAACTAATGGCAGTGAGTGGGGACGCATCGACTCTTTTCGCCAACCAACGCGCTTTCCAAGAATGATTGCAAGGGCAAGTCCTGCCGCTCCTGCATTGATATGGACCGCGGTTCCACCTGCGAAATCCTCTAAACCCTTGCCGGCAAGAAAGCCCGTACCTGTGGTTTTATCTCCAACTTTATTTCCGAAAGCAAAGACCCAGTGTGCAACTGGGAAATAAACGATAGTGGTCCAGATTGCTACAAAAATTGCCCACGAAACGAACTTAGTTCGATCGGCAATTGCACCTGATATTAGGGCTGGTGTAATAATCGCAAACATTAATTGAAATGCTGCAAAGACAAGAACTGGAATCGGGTAGATGCCCCCGTTATTAGTGAAGTCATTTACCATTCCACCAAGGCCAGAGAAAGAGATATTTCCATACCACGGTGAGTTAGCTTTATAACCAAAGGCTAATTCAAAGCCGTAAATCACCCAGATAATACTTACGATGCCGATTGTTATAAAAGACATCATCATCATGTTTAATACGCTTTTAGTTCGAACCATTCCACCGTAGAAAAATGCCAACCCAGGTGTCATGAGCAGAACAAGGGCCGTACTTGCCAACATCCAGGCTGTATCGCCGGAATTTAGAACTGTTTGAGTCATAAGAGAATCTGCTTTCGGGTAATAACTACTCAATTCTCGCCTTTGAGATGATGAAGATTGCACCATTTGGGTTACAGGCGATGCTCACATAAGTTTCGGCCGTATTGCGCAATGGAGTTTTGTGTTACATACAGGTTACGAAAGCAGCCCCTTGATGTACTCATCTGCGTTAAATGGGGAGAAATCGCTCTCGGACTCCCCCGTACCTACCCATTTGATCGGAATATCTAGCTCGCTCTCAATGGCAAGGGCTATTCCCCCTTTGGCACTTCCATCTAACTTAGTCAGAATAATTCCAGTCACTTGAACACTTTGGGAAAATATCTTGGCCTGAACCATTCCATTTTGTCCGGTGGTCGCATCAATAGTTAAGAGCACCTCGTCTACCGGTGAAACTTTCTCGACGACGCGTTTTACTTTCTCAAGCTCATTCATTAAATCGCTCTTATTGTGTAAGCGTCCGGCAGTATCGATGATTAAATAATCGGCTGACATTTCTGCGGCCCGCTTGGCGCCATCAAATGCAACTGAGGCAGGATCGCCATTAGCTTTACCTGAAATTACCTCTACCCCTATGCGCGAACCCCACGTTTGCAACTGTTCAACTGCCGCAGCACGAAAAGTATCTCCCGCAGCGACAACGACTAAAGCTCCAGATTTCTTAATCCGCCCGGCCAACTTTGCAACTGACGTTGTCTTACCAGTGCCATTAACGCCCACCACCATAACAACTGTTATGCCATCAGCTTTAGTAATTGGCGCACGTGACTTTTCACTTAAATGCGAAGTTAAGGTTTGAATCAAGGCCGTCTCAGCATTATCGCTCTTAACTTTGCGCGCGGCTTCCAACAATTCTCGCGTAAGGCTTGGACCGATATCGGATGCCAGAAGTTCGCTCTCTAACTCTTGCCAATCGGCAGAAGTAAAGGAGTTCTCTCCCTTTATTTTGGCAATGAATTTACTGAAGAGGCCCATCGGAGCTTCTTTTAACTTGCGTCAGATTCACGCAGACGCTGCGAGATTACTTCGGTTACGCCATCACCGCGCATCGTGACACCATAAAGGGCATCGGCAATCTCCATCGTACGTTTTTGGTGCGTAATAATAATTAACTGTGAGCTAGCACGTAGCTCTTCAAGAACACCAAGTAGTCGACCGAGGTTTACATCATCCAGGGCCGCTTCAACTTCATCTAGAACATAGAAGGGACTTGGACGAGCTTTAAAGATTGCAACTAACATCGCAACTGCCGTTAAGGATTTTTCTCCACCGGAGAGTAAAGAGAGGCGCTTGATGCGCTTTCCTGGTGGGCGGGCCTCAACATCGACACCACTTATCAGCGGATTATCCGGATCGACCAAAATTAAACGGCCATCTCCACCTGGGAATAAGCGTGCAAAAATCTCTTCAAAGTGGCGCGCAGTATCTTCAAATGCCTCCATGAATATTGTCTGCACTCGGTCATCGACTTCCTTGATGATATCGAGAAGATCTTTCTTAGTGTTCTTTAGATCCTCTAACTGATCGGCTAAGAACTTCAATCGCTCTTCAAGGGATGAGAACTCCTCAAGGGCAAGTGGATTGATTTTTCCTAACAAGTTAAGTGATCGTTCGGCGGATGCAAGGCGCTTTTCTTGTTGATCACGGCGATAAGGGATTAACTCTGTTGTGACAATCTCGCCGGCTTCATTTTCAAAGAAAGTTGGAACGTCGTTCTCTGGTCCATACTCAGCCACCAGTGTCTGCGTATCGATTGCAAACTCTTCGGCGGTTTTATTCTCAAGGGATTCGATGCGCATGCGTTGTTCAGCTCGGGCAATCTCGTCACGGTGCACACTTGACGTAAGGGATTCAAGTTCAGTGGCGAGCTCACGACCGCGGGTACGAACGCTAAGCGTTTCACCTTCACGGCGAACACGAGACTCCTCTAACCGAGCACGTTCAATTGCCGCCTTAGAAATTGAACGTTCCATGTGAATGAGAACCTCGTATGCAGCCTCTGCAATTGCTGCTGAAATTAGCGCTGCACGTGCACGTGCCCCGCGGCGGATAACTGCCCGCTCAGATGCCTCGCGCTCATTTCGCGCCGAGTCTTCTAGCGCTAATGCACGAGCGGCAACTGATGTAACGCGCTCTTCAATAGTTCGTACTGCCAAGCGCGCTTCAACCTCTGTAGTTCGCGCAATTGAGACTGCATTTCGCAAATTTTCAGTAAATGTGTGATCGGGTTCGGCAACGATTCCCTGTTGGTGAAGTTGGTTTTGAGCAATGACTAATTCGCCCTCATCGCGTGACTTAGCAACGCCAGCTTCATTAATGTTTGCATTTAAACGCTCAACTTCAGCCATAGCCGACTTCATATTCTGACCACTAACGGCTAACTGTTCAGTCAATGCACCAATACGCGCATCAGACTCGTTGAGTTTAGCTAAAGCCAGATCGTAATCACCTTGTCGGTGAGCAACCTCGCCGGTTTGCGTTGAGATTTCAAACTTTAATCGATCGCATGTGTGGGTTATGTCAGAGAGTTTTGTCTCTAAACCTGCGATAAGGGCGTTAATTTCAATGAGGGAAGAAGATGACTTAGAGCCTCCCCGTGCACGCCCACGAGTTACTACGTCGCCATCGCGAGTAACAACACTGACGCCAGGATTGGAGCGAAGAATTGCTTCGGCATCACGGGCGTTGTCGGCGACAACAATATTTGCCAATAGAGATTCAACGAGGGCGCTAATTGAATGTGAGCGCACATGTGAGGCTAGAGACGTCAAGCCTGAAGGAATCGCGGAGTGCGTCTGTGCGCCCGCTTCATAAACCAGCACATCGGCCTGACCTAAGTTTTCACTTCGCAAAGTTGTAAGTGCGGTAACTGCCGATGCCAAATCTTGAACGACTACTGCATCGGCAAGCGTTCCTAGGGCCGCTGCCGCTGCCGATTCCCACCCAGAATCGATTTCAATCAGGCTGGCGATGGAGCCCAGAATGTGGACTCCGCGCGAATCCTGCAGCAGCGCGGATGCACCATCGCGATTTTGCGAAGTCAACTTCATCGCATCGATCTTGGACTCAATGGCATTTCGTTCACGATCGGCTAAGCGCTCAGCCTCAATCAACTCTGCTAACTTAGCTTTTGCCGATTCCAGATTCGATTTAGTATTTTCAAAGACTGAGTCAAGGCCGCGTTCGCCAGTATCTGCGCTAGCAATATCTAGCTCATATGTTGAATATTCACGCTGGGCAGTATCTGCGCGAGTTTGAGCGTCGTTACGTGCGCGCGTTAAACGATCAATCTCTTCGGAGATCGCTTCAAGGCGTGCTTGCAGAGATTTAATGTGACCCTCTTGGCGGGCGGTACCTTCTCGCGCATCGGCGATTGCGCGCATCGCTGCAGCGATCTTGTCTTCGTCAATCTTTAACGCATGCTCACTTTGCGCAAGCGTCGATGTTGCGGAAACAAGAGTTTGTTGGGATGTTGCAACACCTGCACGAAGTTCACTTTCTTCAAGGCGCAAAATCTGTGCATCCTTATCGAGTGCATCAGGGTCACGTCCGGATGAACGGGCCTCTTCGGCCTCTTCATTGAGAAAGCGTGAGCGCTCTTGTGCCAACGATTGAGTTCCACGGAATTTTTCACGGAGAGAATTTAATTGGTAGTACGTCTCTTGCGCTTGAACGAGTAATGGTCCTTCGAAAGCAGCTTCAGCATCGAGCGCCTCTTCGCGAGTGCGAACAGAGTCAACTTCAGCCTCTACTGCGCTTCGTCGCTCGCGAAGTGCGGTTTCATCGGCAACTTCTGCATCGAGAGTTTTTGAAAGTGAAATAAAATCATCGGCTAGCAAACGCAGTTTGGCATCGCGTAAGTCGGCCTGAATCGTCGCAGCTTTCTTCGCAACCTCCGCCTGTTTTCCAAGTGGGCGAAGCTGGCGCCGTAGTTCAACGGTTAAATCCTGCACACGCGCAAGATTTGTTTGCATTGAATCCAACTTGCGCAGCGCTTTTTCTTTACGTTTGCGATGCTTAAGAACACCGGCAGCCTCTTCAATAAATCCACGACGCTCTTCTGGCGTTGCCATTAAAATCGCATCGAGCTGGCCTTGACCGACGATGACGTGCATTTCGCGACCAATTCCGGAATCGCTTAAAAGTTCTTGGATATCTAGAAGTCGAGAGGCCTCGCCATTAATTTGATACTCACTATGACCATTACGAAAAAGTATTCGGGAAATAGTGACTTCAGTGAACTCGATTGGTAGTGCGCCATCAGAGTTATCAATTGTGAGAGAGACTTCAGCGCGTCCAAGTGGTGCTCGGCCACTCGTGCCAGCGAAAATAACATCTTCCATTTTTCCGCCGCGCAGCGATTTAGCGCCCTGTTCACCCATTACCCACGTCAGTGCATCTACAACGTTACTTTTTCCCGATCCATTAGGGCCAACCACGCAGGTAATTCCAGGTTCAAGACGCAAAGTGGTAGAGGAAGCAAAGGACTTAAAGCCCTTGAGGGTGATGCTCTTCAAATACACGCGGCAAACCTATCGCCTCGCGGGCGTATTTTTAACGGTTTTAAGGCTGAGGCAGCTCGTTTTTTAAAGCCTCGTAGGCGATACGCGCAGCAATTTGTTCGGCCTCGCGCTTGCTCTTTCCAGCGCCTTGGCTCACGGCTACTCCTGCGACCATGGCTACTGCGGTGAAATCCTTATCGTGATCTGGGCCTTCTTCGCTCACCACGTATTCAGGTACACCTTTATTAAGGGCGGCCACTAATTCCTGGAGCGCAGTTTTACCATCTAAGCCGGCACCGCGTGCAACAGCTGATTCCATAGTTGACGTAATTAATTTACGAACAATTTGTGTGCACACGTCAAAACCAAACTGCAGATAGATCGCGCCAATTAGCGCTTCGAGGGCATCGGCCAGTAATGAATTTTTATCTCGACCGCCAGTGACTTCCTCACCTTTACCTAAGCGAATATATTTACCTAAATCTAACTCGCGTGCAATGTCTGCGAGCGCGCGCATGTTTACAACACCAGAACGAAGTGGTGACAAGCGGCTTTCATCAAACTCTGGATAACGTTTGTACAGCTCTTCAGTAACAATTAAACCCAGAACTGAATCACCTAAAAACTCAAGGCGCTCATTAGTCTCTTTACTTGCCGATTCATATGCAAAAGAGCGATGCGTAAAAGCTAATTCGAGAAGCGAGGGTTCAATGACAACCCCCAACTGCTCACTGAGCAACTGGCTCAGATCAGACCTCTAGAACCTGGCGACGGTTATATGTACCGCACGTTGGGCAGGCAGTATGTTGCAACTTAGGTTGCTGACACTGTGGGCATGTTGCAAGAGAGGCAGCGGTTGTCTTCCACTGGCTTCGGCGTGAGCGCGTCTTTGAACGCGAGGTCTTCCGCTTTGGTACTGGCACTTTTCTAACCTCTTCTTCTTATTGCTGACGCAGCGATGGCTGCAGGGCGTAAGTATCCCTTAAAAACCCTAATTCTTGAAATCGGGCTCTTCAATAGTCAGTCCTGCAAGACCGGCCCACCTGGCATCAATGGCCTCATGAGCGTGATCATCGGGTAATTCTGCCCATTTGCCGCCGCAATCTGGGCACAGGCCTTCACAATCCTCGCGACACAGCGGGTTATTGGGCAGTGAGAGCACTATGGCATCGCGGATTGGCGTTTGCAGATCCATCACATCGCCCTCCATTAAAAACTCATCCTCAATCTCTAAATCATCTTCCACCGGCTTGCCCTTTTTGCGTTCAGCTTTTTTCTCATAGAGGTAGAGCTCTTGGATCTTCTTCTCAATAGCAATTTCAACTGGATCAAGGCAGCGCGTGCATTCGCCCCTCGCCGTTGCGAAAATTTCGGCGCTGAGCAAAATCCCTTCGGCAACCGATTCCAGGCGCGCATCAACTTCGATAGTGTCACCGGCGGCAACAGCGATGAGTTCAGTGCCTACTTTTTCAGGAATCTCTATATCGAGTTCGTACTCTTTCATCTCACCAGGTCGGTGCGGCAGTTCGTACGTATTGAGCTTATATACCTCGGGAAGACGGGTCATTGAGTTTAATCAATTTCAGAAAGACGTGAGAGCGCATCTTTATCGCCAGCGCCAGCTAAGCGCTCGCGGCCACGAGAGACGGCATCTTGAGTTTTATTCAAAATTACTTCAAGAGTTGCAAGCCGTCCATCAATGTATTCCTCAACTTCTTCCTTTTCTTGCGCCCCTTGCTCGCGCGCATCCTCGAGAATCTTTGCCGCTTCAGTGCGAGCTTTCTGGACGATCGTTGTTTGTTCAACCATGCGAGAAACATCTTCACGGGCCATTGCAATCATCTGCTCAGCACTTAGCCGACCCTCTTCAATAATGGCATCTCTGGCCGAAATTACTTTCTGCGCCGAATCCAAATCTTGAGGCAAGGCTATTCGTACTTCCTCGAGAAGCTCGAGCATCTCTCCGCGATGTAAGACGCAACTTGCAGATAGCGGAACGCCGCGCGCCTCTTCAACTACCGTAATGGCTGCAGTTAATTTTTCAATTGAATCCATTGATTATTTCCCGCCTGCTCGAAGTTTGATCGCCGCATTTACATTTGGAGGAATCATCGCTGAGACATCTCCCCCATAGTGTGCGAGCTCTTTAACGATAGATGAGGAGAGAAAAGAGTGCGCTGGCGCAGTTGCCATGAGCATCGTTTCCACCCCTGAAGCTTGAAGATTTAACTGAGCCATCTGCAGTTCGTAATCAAAATCAGTCACGGCGCGAAGGCCTTTTACAATCGTAGTTAGCGAATTCGCTTTGCAATAATCAACTAGAAGTCCACTCCAGGAATCAACGACGACGTTTGGAAGATCGGCGACGGTTTCGCTAATCATTTCGATGCGTTCAGCGACGGTAAAAAGACTCGACTTCGTACGATTTTCAAGGACTGCCACCACAACTTGATCAAAGTGGGCACTGGCGCGTTTGATGATATCTAAGTGTCCATATGTGATGGGGTCAAAGGAGCCAGGACATACCGCGCGCTTCATGGCTCAAACGCTAGCAAGAGATCGCGCAGTAATCCATTCTTAAGGCGCGTAATTGCCGTAGAAGATGCTGACTGCGCCGTACTTTCTCTCCCTGGCAGGAGTGAAGCCTTCGGGCCAGGTAAATTTTGAAGCTTTGGCGGCGCGCTCAACTGCTATCAGAGCATCGGGTTTGAGAAACTCCCCGAGCCTTAATTTGCTGATTATCTCCTCAACTTCACTATCGGTGAAATCAAATGGGGGATCGATATAGACAATGTGATATTTCTCTTTCGCCGGGTCGCTCACGAAACGTTGAGCCGACATTGCATAGAGATGGAACTTACCAACTGGCTGATTCTTCTTTACTAACTCATAATTATTTTCAATTGTTTTCTGCGCATCGGGATCGCGCTCGATCACATGAACAATTGATGCACCACGAGAGAGCGCCTCGAGACCAATCGCACCTGAGCCACCAAATAAATCTAAAACATTGAGTCCTAGAAAATCTCCAAATTCAGATGTCAGTGAAGAAAATAACCCTTCTCTTGCGCGATCAGATGTTGGCCGAGTCGCACCTGCAACTGTCCCGAGAGTTCGTCCCTTAGCTACACCGGCAATGATTCTCACGATCAACCCTTATCTAAATAATCAATGGCTGCATCTTTAGCCAATAACGCAACTTCTGCGCTAAGGGAAGGATAACTTGTTAAATCAGGTGATGCCGCAATCACTCCTTCAGCATCGGCCCGTGCACTTTCAATCAAAGCCTCATCTCGCAAAACCCGTAACAGGCGAAGGTGCGACTGCGTTCCAGATTGCTTTGCACCCAAAACATCGCCTTCACGTCGTTGCTCGAGGTCGATACGTGAAAGTTCAAAGCCATCAAGTGTGGCGGCAACGGCATCGAGTCGTGCCCGTGCCGGGGTCTCAACTGCCGCACTCGTTACTAATAAACACAATCCAGGTGAAGTGCCACGGCCAACGCGCCCACGTAACTGGTGAAGTTGTGAGACACCGAAGCGATCGGCATCCATAATCACCATCACCGTTGCATTGGCTACATCGACTCCGACTTCAATGACTGTTGTTGAAACAAGAACGTCGATCTCGCCTGCAGCAAATGCCCGCATCGTTGAATCCTTTAATTCACTGCTCTGACGTCCATGTAAATCAGCTACGCGTAACCCAGCTAGCACGCCACTGGCAAGGCGCGGTGCTAACTCCGTTACCGAGGCTATGTCAGGTGACTCCTGACCAAAGAGAAAATCAATGTCTGCGCTCTCATCGCTGCCGGCCTCAATGCGTGGTGCGACAACGTAGGCCTGATGTCCGGCGGCAACCTCTTCGCGAATACGGACCCATGCCCGTTCTAAGAATGCGGGTTTTTCCAGAACTGAAATTACGTGGGTAGTAATCGGCTGGCGGCCCAATGGAAGTTCGCGCAAAGTTGAAACATCTAAATCGCCAAAGACCGTCATAGCAACCGTGCGAGGAATCGGCGTAGCGGTCATAACTAATAGGTGTGGCGGTTTTTGGGCTTTCACTTTGAGTGCATCGCGTTGTTCGACGCCGAATCGATGCTGCTCATCAACGACAATTAAACCTAAATCTGCAAACTCTACTTTTTCTCCCAGCAGTGCGTGCGTTCCAATAATTATTCCAGCACCGCCGCTTGCAGCAAGTGCCAGCGCCTCTTTTCGAGCAGGTGCACTTTGAGATCCAGTAATGAGGGTTAACTGCGTCGCTTTATCGGAACTACCTAACTTTCCACCCTGAGCAAGTGGACCTAAGAGTTTTTCAAAAGTCCTCACATGCTGTGCCGCTAAAACCTCTGTTGGCGCGAGCAGCGCTGCCTGTCCCCCGCTATCGACAACGGCCAACATTGCGCGCAAAGCAACAACCGTCTTTCCCGAACCGACTTCACCCTGTAATAAGCGATGCATCGGATGGGCTTGCGCTAAATCTTCTTCTATTTCTTTAGTTACATCTCTCTGTCCGCCAGTTAATTCAAAAGGCAGCGAAGCATCAAAGGCCTCTAACAAGCCTCCTGCAATTACTTTCCGTGAAATGGTATTGAGTTTTTTTAGCTCGTTGCGGCGCATGAGCAACATGAGTTGCAATAAAAAAGCCTCATCAAATGTAAGTCGCTCGCGTGCGGCTTCGGCATGATCTAAATCTGCCGGTGTGTGAAGTTGAACCAGCGCCGCCTGTAACGTTGGATATGCATGCGCGCTTCGAACCTCTTCAGGTAGATAATCTGAAATCTCATCAAGGGATGCAATAGCCATGTCAACGCACTGTGAAATCTTCCAAGAGGGCATCTTGGCAGTCGCCGGATAAACCGGGAGATACTTTCCAGCAAAACTCTTGGCTGCGTTATCTACATCGGCGCCATCGGCAATCATTTGATAATCAGGGTGTGATAACTGTTTCTTGCTATTAAAAATCCCGACTTTGCCCGCAAACAATCCCTGCGTTCCGACCTTTAACTCTTTTTCGCGCCAGGCTTGATTGAAAAATGTAAGTGAGAGTTTCGCGCTGCCATCGGTGACAATGACCTCCAAAATACTTCCCTTGCGTCCGCGGATTGGCCTGGTGGTTGAACTGAAAACTTCAGCCAAAATCGTAACCTCGTCACCCTCTTTGAGTTCGGCGATATCTGAGAGCTCACCGCGAACCATGTATCGACGGGGGTAGTGACGCATTAAGTCGCCAACGCTCTTTATCCCAAAGGCATCGGCAAGGACTTTTGCGGTGCGATCACCGACAACATCGGAAAGCTTGCTCTCGAGGTTTGCCACACGCGCATTCTCTCGCGCTCTAGTCGGCTTTGCTCGTTCTTAGCGCGCCATTGTCAGAGTTTTATCGCATTTTTCCCATCCACCGTGGGTAACGACGATGGCTATCTTGTGCGCAAGGCGCGCAGTAATTCGCATCTCAATGCGCAGGGCTAATGCCTCATCGAGATGTTCGGTGGGTTCATCAAAGACATACACATCTGCCTTTGCCAACAAAACTCGAGCAACTGCCAAACGTTTGGCCTCTCCACCAGAGATGGCGCGACCGAAATCACCGAGCAAAGTATCTAATCCTTGTGGGAGTTCATACAGAAGTTGGTCGAGCTCTAAGAGAGTAAGGACTTCAACAATTTGTCCATCTGTGAGCTCTTGATTAGCAATCTTCAAATTTTCGCGCAGCGTTGTGTTGAAGATATGAGAGTGTTGAACAGTGCCAACCACTCGGCCTCCTAGATCATTAAAGCTATCTGCGGCTCGACCATCAAAGGTTAACCGGCCTTTGTAAGGCAAGAGTCCAAGTAATCCCATCACTAGCGTTGACTTTCCACTGCCGCTACGACCACGAATAACTAATAGCTCGCCACTTTTAACTTCAAATGATGTTGGCGACATAAACTCTTGATCCCATGCCACCGAAATATTCTCGGCAGTGATATCCGTAATTGCAGCGTCTAAACGTGTCCCAGGCTTTTCATTTGTTGGTGCACTCATTAAAGTATCGACAGAGTGTTGCGACATTAGAAGTTTGCCGGCGTTAAATAGGTTGGGATACCACGCCGTAATCGCTTCAAAGATAACAAGCGGAATAAAGATAAGCATCGTGACCTGCACCGCTGGGACCATCTTGGATTGGGTAAGCGTCAATGCCAGCGCGGAAAAACCAACAACGCAAAATGCTATGAGCGAGTTAGTAATCGTTGAGAATCTCCAGCTTTGGCGCAGTAACCTCGCTTCCATCGCATTAATCTCTAGCTCTACCGAATGTGCGCGTCTCACATTTTCATCCAAGTAGCCATAGATTGCCGCCTCAGTCAGGCCATGAATTGAACCTTCGAGAAGTTGGGTATATGAGTTTTCAGTATTTTCGATACTTCGCGCAATCGGTTCACTGCCGCGTTTAATCATTACCGGGAAAATTGCGAGTAGAAGTGCACAAACGGGGAGGGTAAATACCAGGCTCTCGGGGCGAACCCAATAAGCCAGTAGGGCTCCCGCTGCCAATGAAATAACGGCAGAGGACTGTGGCAGTTTTATACGCAGCTGGTACTCCTGAGCACGTTCGACATCATCCACAATGCTTTTAACTGCTGTGCCGCTATTAAAAGTATGAGCAAGTGCAATCGAACTCTGACTTAACTTCTTATAAATCCCAACTCGCAACGCAGTCAACCTACTAAAAACGGCCTTATGACTAATGAGTCGCTCACAGTATCTGGCCGCTGATCTAAAGATTCCAAAAAAACGAACTAGAACAATTGCAACACTCAAGGTTAAAATTGGCGGCTGCATCGATGCCATCGTGATTAACCAAGCACTTGAAATCGTGAGACCGATTCCTCCGATAAATGCAAAAGCACCTAGGAGGTATGCAAGGAACATCATGGGGTGAGCGCCATAGAAAAACTAGCAACTAAGTCATCAGCGCCAACGACGCTACGATCATGTGTAATACAAATGACGATTGAACCGCTAGCTGCATAATCTCGAAGCGCTTTCATAACGGCTTCTCCGCTTGCATGATCTAAATCGGCAGTTGGTTCATCGGCAATTAGGACACGCGGTTTAGCGGCAATTGCGCGCGCAAGAGCAATTTTTCGAATCTGCCCTCCCGATGCCGCGCTTCCGCTCTCACCAGATGATCCGATTGCGGTGGCTAAACCTGTGGGCAGATCTGCAACATCTAAACCGCAGCGTTTGAGCAGATCGGTAATTTCATCAGTGCTTAATGTTGAGTCAACGAGTGTGAACTGGTGGCCGACCCCGCCACTTGCCAGCTGCGGATTCTGAGGAACCCAACCAACGTTTTCAAACCAGGATTTTCGTCGCTCTGCAGTAACTTCTACCCCATCTGCCAATAACGTAGCTTGGTTATTAACGCCGAGAAGATTGAGCGCAAAAGTGCTTTTGCCTATGCCGGATTCACCAACAATGAAAAATATATCTCCACTATGTAAAACCTCGCCCCGGATTGCAGTATCTATTCGACCTGGAATATTGAGCGACCAATCACTCCACTGCAACGTCGAAACTCTAGAAAAATCATGTGGCTCATCAACTGCCGATGACGTACGGCTGGATTGAATCTGGGCTAGTCGGGCAAAAGCCTCACTGCCATCGGCCGAGGCGTGAAATAGCGATGCCGCATTACGTAGCGGAAAGTAGACCTCGGGCGCCAAAATCAAAACTGCAAGGGCTGATCGAAAACCAATCGCACCATCTACTAATCGCAAACCAATTGAAACGGCAATCAAAGCTACGGAAATAGTTGCACAAAGTTCGAGGGCAAGGGCTGAGAGAAATGAGATTCGCAAGACTTTCATTGTCTCCTCGGTGTATCTATCCCCCATTTCTGCAATTCGCTGTGGTTGGCTCTTATGGCGAGAAAAAATCTTTAACGTTACAAACCCGCGCAGTGAATCTTCAAAGTAATGAGAGAGCGAACCTAGAGTCTGCCATTTCTTAGCGACCGAATCGGCGGTATATCGGCCTATCAGGGCGCCAAAGACTGGAATTAAAGGCAAGGTGAGAATTGCAATAACGCCTGAGAGTGGATCTAGAAATAGAATTGTCGCAATAACAACTGCTGGGGTAATTGAAGCGAAGAAGAGTTGAGGAACGAATCGACCTAGGTAGATATCCAGCGAGTTCAAACCCTTGACCAATAAGGTGCTTAACGTCGACGGTGAAATATTGCTAAATGTGTCCAGTGATGAAGTGATCTCACTTCGAATCTCTTGCTTTATTCGACTGGCTGCCAGGCTGCACCAGTATTCAAAACGCGCTTGAAAGAGCGCTCGGAAAAACCAGGCACAAGCTAGATATATAAGGAGTGTCGATACGCCTTCGGATTTGTTGATAATCCCAACGATAATCGAGGATAAAACAAGGGCGCTAATAACAATCGTCGCCGACCAAATAATGGCGGCGGCAATCGAGAGAAAGAAAAGCCTGCGGCTACCGCTCCGAGAGAGCAGTAGCCGCAGATCAGCAGATTTCACTTGTGCAGGATATGGCTTACTGCGTCAAGAACGCCATGTTCTGGATTACTTATCTGCGAGGCGCTAACGCGCTTGCGGAATACCCAGTAAGTCCAACCTTGATAGATCAGGACCAATGGAGTCATAACAACGGCCACATAAGTCATAACTTTCAAGGTGTAATCAGTGCTTGATGCATTTGTGATTGTGAGATCAAACTGAGCTCCCAATGAAGATGGCATCACGCGTGGATATAGTGCATAGAACAACGTGGAAACGAAAGCGGCAATCGCTGCGGCAGAGAAAATAAATGCCCAGCCTTCCCGGCCTATTAGGTTTGCCGCCATTCCAGCAACCCACAAAAGGGCAACTAAAACTGAAAGCGCAAGGACCCGAGAATTAATCTCAGGCAACATAAGGTTAGTCCAGGTCAAGAAAGCGACAGCTGCAACTGCGGCTACTAGCCCTGAAAGCTTCGCAATTGAACGCGAACGCTCGCGAATTTCACCTGTTGTTTTTAGCGATAGGAACACTGCACCGTGGGTTAAAAATACGGTAAGAGTGACTACTCCGCCAAGGAGTGCATATGGATTGAGGAGATTAAAGAATCCGCCTACATACTCAAGAGAGCCATTGGCCGACTTTTCAATTGGTACGCCTCTAACAATGTTGGCAAATGCAACTCCCCAAAGCAGTGCCGGAACAGCGCTACTGATAAGAATTGCAACATCCCAACGTTGGCGCCATTGTGCTTTACCGTATTTCGAGCGATATTCAAATGAAACACCGCGCACAATAAGTGAGACGAGTATGAGAAAGAGCGGAAGATAAAAGCCGCTAAAGAGCGTTGCATACCATTCAGGGAAAGCGGCAAAAGTTGCACCACCTGCTACAAGTAGCCATACCTCATTGCCGTCCCAAACTGGTCCGAGTGTAGTCAATACTGCGCGTCGATCTGCCTCGTTTCTAGAGACAAAGCGAAGAAGCATTCCAACGCCAAAGTCGAAACCTTCAAGGATAAAATATCCAACCCAAAGAACTGCGATGAGTAGGAACCAAACTGTTTGAAATCTCATGTTCATGCTCCTTTCTTAGTAAGACATCACTAGAGGTTTGTCGGCAGAGCCACCCAAGGCAGGGTCTGCATAATCAATTTCATCGGCTGGACCCATTTTGATAACGCGAAGAGTTAAGCCAACTTCAATGAAAGCCAGGATTCCGTAAAGCACGGTGAAGGCAATCATTGTGAATAGAACTGCACCGGCAGATACAACGGCGCTAACACCATCTGCGGTTTTAATTAGACCAAAAACTGCCCATGGTTGGCGAGCAGTTTCGGTAAATATCCAGCCAAATGAGTTTGCTAGCAGTGGAAGGAAGGGAAGTGAGATCATCGCTGGAGCAAACCATTTGCCCTTGGGTGATCCACCTTTGCGCATCTGCCATAAGGCAAGAAGTGCAAATAAAGCTCCTACAAAGCCAAAGCCGATCATCAACCTAAACGACCAATATGCCAGTGGAATATTGGGCGTGTAATTACCTGGGCCAAATTGCTTTTCGTACTTTGCCTCTAAGTCATTAACGCCTTCAACAACGCCTTTGAAATTTCCTGTTGACATAAAGGAGAGCATCGATGGAAGGCCAATCTGGAAAACAGATTTTGATCCATCAAGTGTGCCGATAGTAAGTAGCGAGAAGGGCGCTGACTCTTGCGTTGTATAAAGTGCCTCTGCTGCTGCCATTTTCATTGGCTGTTGGGTAGTCATTATGCGCGCGGTAATATCACCGGAGACGCCGACCATGATGAAACTTATTAACATCGTTATTGCGCCCATTTTAAATGTTGAGCGTGCCATAGTTAAATCTTTGCCCTTAATCATTAGATATGCAGAGATTCCTGCAATAAAGGCACCTCCAGTAAATGCTGCCGATGGAATAGTGTGGAAGAAAGTCGCCAAGGCAGTTTTCTGAGTGAGTACCTGGAAAATATCGGTTAACTCGGCACGATTCTTAGTTGGATTGTAAACATAGCCAACTGGATGCTGCATCCAAGCATTTGCCGCCAAGATGAAGTATGCAGATAGCAAAGTTCCCGTAGCAGCTAACCAAATCGACGCAAGGTGCAATTTCTTTGGAAGCCTGTCCCAACCAAAAATCCATAGCCCAAGGAATGTGCTCTCAAGGAAGAATGCGAGAAGACCTTCCATTGCAAGGGGTGCACCGAAGATATCTCCTACGAAACGACTGTACGAAGACCAGTTCATTCCAAATTGGAACTCCTGAACTATTCCTGTGACTACGCCGATGGCGAAGTTAATTAAAAAAAGTTTGCCAAAAAACTTGGTCGCTCGAAGGTAATGAAGTTTGCCTGTGCGATACCAAGCCGTTTGAAGACCGGCTACAAGAAAGGCCATACCGATCGTAATAGGCACGAATAAAAAGTGATAAACAGTTGTGATGGCGAACTGCCACCTTGCTAAATCTAGTGAGTTCATATAACTCATTCCCCTTTTTTCTGAAGCGCAATTGCGCCTCAGCACTAATCTTGCGCCGTACGGGTACGAAGATTCATACTAAAAGTCTGTGTCACCTCTCACGGAGCGATTTTTACGCGTAAATACAGGCCTTTCGACTGAGCGCTATCCCTTAAAAACTCACGATTGGCGTCCTGGTGCCTCCCCGCGATACCCTTGCGCCTTGTCCGTCAAGGACGAAAGTACCAATCACTAGATCTATAAGGAGTACTGCCATGGCAGCAACATGCGATATCTGTAGCAAAGGGCCAAGCTTTGGCAACAATGTTTCCCACTCACAGGTAAAGACTCGTCGTCGCTGGAATCCAAATATCCAGCGTGTGCGCACAATGGTTGGCTCAACACCTAAGCGCCAAAACGTTTGTACTTCTTGCCTTAAGGCTGGAAAAGTTACGCGTTAATTTTTAACTTTTAATTGAAATGGCGCCAGGTATCTGGCGCTTTTTTCATGTCTAAACCAGTTACGCCAATGCCCTCAATAACTTTTCCTACGCATAGACCCGGTAGGTCAGTACCCGTTGCTAGGAATGCATGATCTTCTCCCCCGGCAAAAATCCACTGCCACACATCCATACCGCGTTTTTCGGCTAACTCATTGAGTGCAACAAATTCTGGATCTGACATAAAAGCGGCCTTATTGAATTCAAAGCCATGCTCACACGCTGCTGACATTTGTGCCGCTTGCGTAACAAGCGCATCGCTGACGTCGCACATTGCTGTAGCACCGGCACGAGCCATCGCAACGGCCGCAGAATAGTCAACGCTGGGTGCGCAGAATTGTTCAATGGCATAAGCCTCAAGATCATCTACTCCATCGTCTTGGATTACCGCAAGACCTGCTGCCGACCATCCAGGAAGTGAAGTTAAGTAGATTGAATCGCCGAGTTGTGCACCACCGCGTGTGATGGGTTTTTCAACTTCACCGATTGCAGTAATTGCAATAACTTTAATCGCACCACGCGTTAGATCTCCACCGACAACGGCGACGCCACAACTCTTAGCTTCATGGGCAATACCGTGGGCCAAATCGCTTATCCACTCCATACTTTCATCACCGGTGAGCGTCACGGCCACAACTAAATACTGCGGGATTGCCCCCATGGCATAGATATCGGCCAAGTTGGCGGCCGTGATTTTGCGACCAATATCAAAGGCGCCTGACCACTCGGTATTAAAATGTGTTCCTTCAACGGCCATATCGGTCGTGATTATCGACGTAGGTGCGGTTTTAACAACGGCACCATCATCGCCAATGCCCACGATAACTCCGCTGTGTTGGCCCCCAAAGATTTGCGCCAGTGTGGCGATCACCTCTGCCTCGTCAAAGTTCATAACCCTAACCTTATTCCACTAGCGAGTAAGCCCATCTCTGAAGTAGCCTTTGGCCACCAACGAAAGGAAAAGCGATGTCAATTCAGGCCTACATTTTAATTCAGACAGAGGTCGGCAAAGCTAGCTCGGTTGCCAAAGCAGTATCTGCAATCGCTGGCGTCACTCTCTCCGAGGGTGTTACTGGTCCTTACGATGTCATCATGCGCGCAGAAGCACCTAGCATGGAAGAGTTTGGCCGCGTTATTTTGTCTAAGGTGCAAGCCGTCGCAGGTATTACTCGTACATTGACCTGCCCAGTTACTTATTAATTAATTCTTTTTATAAAAAGTGCGCACGCTATTTCGTAATGCGCAGTTCTGGTCGCCTGGAACCGAACCCTTCGACGGAATTCTTGTTGACGAAGGCGTTATCGTTGCAATTGGAGCCCAAGCCCTAGCATCAAAGTACGAAGAGGCGATTGATTTAAACGGGGCCTTTGTAATCCCCGCATTTCTAGATGGTCATGCACATCCAATTTATGGTGGTCGTGAGGCGGCGGGCCCAAAAATAAACGGCCTTAACTCACTCGATGAAATTCTCGCCGAAGTTAAAAACTTTGCAAATAATAATCCAATTCAACCCTGGATTATCGGCGGCGCATATGAGGCGGCAATTATCGAAGGCGGCGACTTTGATGCACATTGGTTGGACTCAGTTGTAAGTGATCGCCCCGTCATATTACATGCCGTCGATCACCACACTATCTGGGTAAACAGCCAGGCCCTAAAACTTGCTGGCATTGATGCGCATACTCAGAGTCCAATTGGAGGCACAATCGCGCGTCGCGCAGATGGAACACCCAAGGGAACATTGCGCGAACCAAGTGCCATGGCATTAATCCTCGATGTGGCACCGGCCGATTCAATTGACAGCGATGTGGCGGCAATCAAGCGCGCCTGTGCTGCATATGTAACATCTGGAGTCACGTGTGCCATCGATTCATGGGTTGAGAAAGATATGGCACTTGCATATTTGGCGGCAGCTAAATCCGGTGAATTATCAATTTCAATGAACCTTTCCTTCCTTGCCTCCTCTGATAGTTGGCGAGTAAAAGTCGATGAGTACCAGACTTTTCGCGATGAGTTCGCCGCGCTTCCCAATCCAGATTCAGTAAGAGCCAACAGCATCAAATTTCTTCTAGACGGCGCACTCTCAGCCGGCACCGCTGCGCTGATGGAGCCATACATAGATGATCCGAGCTCTACTGGAATTAAAATCTGGGACGAGGACGAACTCTTAGATGCCCTTGCCGTTTTTGATATGTTGAAATTCCAAGTACATCTGCATGCCATTGGCGATGCTGCAGTAAAGCAGGCCCTCAATGCTATTGAAGCGATGATGCGAATAAACCCAACCTGGGATAGACGTCCAGTCATAGTTCATGCTCAGTTAATTTCCGATGAAGATTTACCACGCTTTAAACGTTTAGGCATCATCGCCAATATTCAGCCGCTCTGGTGCTATTTAGACCCAATGAATAAAGCTTTGATTTTGCCGCGCATAGGGGCGGCAAGAAATGATCGTCAATATCGCCTTCGCACCCTTATTGATAGCGGTGCGAAAATTGCCTTCGGCAGCGATTGGCCTGTCACAAGTGAGATTCCTTTACTCGCCCTAGGTGTTCCGATTAGTCGACTAAGCCCCGGCACAGAAGGCACCCAAGGTTGGAATATCGCTGAGGCAATTACGATGGATGAATCACTAACTTTTTATACTGCAAATGTTGCTTACCAAATGTTTCGCGAAGAAGAACGCGGTTCACTAACAGTTGGCAAAAAGGCCGACTTCATCGCTTTAGATAAAGACCTTTTCGACATTAAAGCCAGTGAAGTGTCTCAAGTAGAAATAAGAGGCGTTTATCAAAATGGGGTCAAAGTTGGTTAATTAAGCGTCAATGCAAGATATTGACTGCACGTGCAACCACAAGCCCAACAACAATGAGTGAAGTAGTCGATTGAAGCAACATCAACATCTTTGCCCACCTAGTTAATGGCATCACATCCGTTGGGCTAAATGCGCTTGCATTCGTAAAGGACATATATAAGTAATCTATAAACTTTGGATGCCAATCCGTAGGGGCAAAGGATGGATCGGTCATCTGGGGAAATAAGAAATCTGGCCAACTCTTTGTGGCTTCCGCCCTTGCGCCGGGGCCACCACGATCTAAATCCCAAAACCACAAGCTAAAGATGACGACATTAGTCAGCCAGATTGAGCCCCCAGAGGCAAGTAGCTGCGTTGCAGATCCAATCCCACCGGAGATTAACTCCGAAACTAATTTAACTGCTGAGGCGGTATTAGAAATCGTCATTACGCCAGTGAGAACGAAGCCGATGCGCCGAGTTGGTGGATGATGACTCAAGAATCGTTTAGGGCTAAGTGCATACAAGCTCAGTAATATCGCGAACTCTAAAAGGCAAATCCACTTCTGAAAACTCAAAGAGAGATTATTCGGCAACGTGAACTGCAAAAAAATAACGACTAATACGACTAGGGAGACTGGAAAGCGGTGCTCCCCTAAATGAGGTTTTCGCCAGTGCGTCGCTGGAATATTCAATTACCCAAAACCCCGTTAACACGCGTTAAAGCCGTTGAAATTAAGGCGCTAATGAGCGTCGCATAGTCCACACCGCTAGCTGCCATTAATTTGGGGTACATCGAAGTTCCAGTAAAGCCAGGCATCGTATTAATTTCGTTGATTACTACTGCACCCTTATCGGTATAGAAGAAATCTACGCGAGCTAAGCCACTGCAACCGAGTGACTTAAATGCTTGTACGGCTTTAGCGCGGATCTCCTCACTTGCAGATGCAGGAATATCTGCTGGAACTTTTACAGTCGTGGCACCATCTAAATACTTGGCTTCAAAATCATAGAACTCAAACTTAGAATCAATAACGATCTCGCCAACTACTGATGCTTGCAATGCACCATTACTTTCCAGAACTGCGCACTCGATCTCGCGGCCGACTATCGCCGCCTCAATCATTACTTTGCGATCAAAAGTAAAGGCATCTTTCAGGGCAGACTCAAGCTCGGGAGCTGTTTTAACTTTGTGGGTGCCTCGGCTAGATCCGCCACGGGCAGGTTTAACAAAGACTGGAAATGAAATATCTGAAATCTTTGTTTTCCAATCATCAATCGTTACAACGATTCCATGAGCGGTTTTCATGCCAGCTGCGGCAAAGATTGTCTTTGAAAAAGACTTATCCATGGCCGCTGCCGATGCCATAACGCCACTTCCAACGTAGGCGATATCGGCGATTTCTAGAAAACCTTGAATCGTGCCATCTTCACCAAATGGCCCATGAAGAGCTGGGAAAACTACATCGATCTTTATTGGTGTTCCATTAACCGAGAAGCCATGCACATCGGCAACTAGTGGTGTTGCTTTTTCATCAACTGCCGGAAGGACTCCATCAATAATTGCCAGCGGGTAGTCGGTGGGCAACAAAACCCAGTTACCCGCCTTGGTAATTCCAATGAGAACTACATCAAATTTAGTTGCATCTAAACCAGCCCGAACTCCCCCAGCAGATAGACACGAAATCTCGTGTTCGCTGCTGCGGCCTCCGCAGATAATGGCGACGGTCTTTTTATTACTCATCGAATGAAATTCTCTCCACGCGTTGTGATTTCCATCAAACGATCAAAAGCGGCCATCGGGGTGAGTGTGCCCGCGCAAACATCGGCAACGGCTTCAATCACAGGGACCTCGATTCCAACACGGCGGGCAATATCTAGTACTGCACTAGATGAGGCTACGCCCTCAACGGTCTTGGACACTTGTTCGCGCGCAGTTGCCATAGATCCCGAGCGACCTAAAGCCTCTCCAAATGTGCGATTGCGGGAAAGCGGTGAGCCGCAACTGGCAACGAGATCGCCCATGCCCGCTAAGCCTGCAGCGCTAAGTGGATCGGCGCCATGAGCGGCCGATAATCGCGCCACTTCATTTAAGCCACGAGTAATTACCATGGCCTGCGTATTTTCACCGAAGCCCATGCCAATAGCCATTCCAACTGCGAGGGCGATGATTGATTTAATTGCTCCTGCATATTCGCAACCCAAAATGTCGGTGGATGTGTACACGCGGTAGTAAGGTGTTGCAAACAACTTCACTACTTTTTCAGCAATGATATTGGTATGCGCGGCAACTACGGCGCCGGCTGGTTGTCGCAAAATTAATTCATTGGCTAAATTAGGACCGGTAATAATCGCAACATTGTCAGTACCCAACACCTCTTCGATGATTTGTGACATGCGAAGCGATGTTCCCGTTTCAATCCCCTTTAAAGTGCTGATGTATAAGGCATTTGGCGCCGCTAACACTTTCCAGGCCATTAAATTTTCGCGAAGAGTTTGGGCTGGAATTGCTAAAACATAGATTGATGAATACTCAAAAGCCTCAACCAAATCTGTAGTTGCGCGCAAACCTGCAGGCAAAGCATTGTTATCGAGATACTTTGAGTTTGTGCTCTTCTGATTAATCTCATCAACCACGCTTTGATTACGGCCCCACATTAAAACGTGATTGCCGGCATCGGATAAGACTTGAGCCATGGTGCTACCCCATTGGCCTGCGCCAAAAACCGTTATCTTGCTCATCGCTTTTTCTTAAAATTTCCGGTTCGCGGCAGATCCGACGTATGTGGATCAAAGATCTCTACTGGACGTTTTTCACCGCGCAACTCTTCGAGTAAATCTGTAATCGCCCGCATCACAAAGGCAGTGGCTTCAGTAAGTGCTACTGGATCATTCTCTTTGCCATACCATTTTGATAAATCCAACGGGTCGCCGACAAGTATTTTAATTGGAGTCCGCGGGAAAAACTTAATCTTTTTTTCATACGTTGGCATGACAATCTGGGATCCCCATTGCGCAATTGGAACAACTTGTGACTTAGTCAGAATTGCTAGACGGGCAAGACCAGTCTTGGCAACCATCGGCCAGCCATTAGGGTCACGCGTCAGAGTTCCTTCGGGATAGACGCCCAAACAGTGGCCGGCTTCGAGTAATTTAACTGCATGCTCCAGTGCTTTAGAGGCATCCTTGCTTTCACGAACGACCGGAACTTGACCAGCTGCCAGCAAAATCTTGCCGATCACTGGAACTTTAAATACGCCCTCTTTGCCTATATAGCGAGGAGCACGGCCATTGCGGAAAAGGAAATGGGTTAGAAATAAAACATCAAGGTATGAAACATGGTTGCTAGCAACAATTACGCGGCCGCTCTTAGGTATTTTTTCCGCCCCGCGCCACTGCTTTTTGCCTACTAAGTTCAGAATCGGAATTACAATTTTTGTGCAGATTTTAAAAGTTAAGTTAGTTCCCAGCGGGCGGCCAATGGGCGGAGCATATGAAACCTTGTACTCCGTCATGGGGTTAATAATAGTGCTGGGGCATAAGAAAACGGGGCCAGCATCGGCTGGCCCCGTCTCTAATAAAGAGTTAAAAAGAATTACTTCTTCTTAGCTGCCTTCTTCGCAACTTTCTTAGCTGGAGCCTTCTTGGCTGCAACCTTCTTCTTAGCTGGAGCCTTCTTGGCTGCAACCTTCTTCTTCGCTGGAGCCTTCTTAGCGGCCTTCTTGGCTACTACTGGCTTAGCCTTAACAACTGGCTTTGGTTCTGGCTTTGGTGCTGGTCCTAGCTTGCGTGCGCCTGAGATAACATCCTTCAGACCCTTTGCAGGTAGGAAGCGAGCCTTCTTTGAAGCCTTAATCTTGATTGTCTCGCCAGTAAATGGGTTGCGACCAATACGTGCTTTGCGATCAACCTTCTTGAACTTACCGAAATCGTTGATCATTACATCTTCGCCCTTATGAAGGTTACGAACGATTGTGTCAAAAACGATATCTACAGCGTGAGCTGCTTCCTTCTTGCTGTCGTTGAAGTGTGGAGCCAACGCCGCAATGAATTGGGCCTTATTCATTGAAATCCCCTTATTTACGCGTAAATGTTAAGCAACTGCCTAACGTGTTCATAAACTTACGCGCACAGTAGGGGTGATGCGGTGATAAAGGTGTGCGTGTCGCAATATTTATTTTTGCGAATTTACTTAAAAAACCCTTGTTTTACGCATAGATAACTCTCAATTACGCATTGAGAGTTACTCGATTTCACGCTCACCCTTACTAAAAAAACCGCTTTTTCACGCTCAATTACGCACGAATTGGAAGCGTTGCTGGTTTATATGCCGCCCGCGTTCTTTCAAAAGCATCAATAGAATCGCTGTTTTTGATGGTTAAACCGATGTCATCAAGACCCTCCATTAAACGCCAGCGGGTGTAGTCATCGATAGCAAATGGCAGAACTACTCCTTTGTAAGAAACGGTGCGCGTCTCTAAATCGACGGTTACCGGAGTCGAAGGATCGGCCTCGATTGCAGCCCAGATCGCTTCTACATCGACCTGATCCAGAATCACGGTCAGAAGTCCACCTTTGAGCGAATTGCCGCGAAAAATATCGGCAAACCGACTGGAGATTACGGTTTTAAAACCATAGTTTTGTAACGCCCATACTGCGTGCTCGCGAGATGAACCAGTTCCAAAGTCAACACCTGCAACTAAAACTGTTGCCGATTTATATACCGGATTATTTAAAACGAATTCCGGATCGCTGCGCCAAGCCGCAAATAAACCATCTTCGAAACCACTGCGGGTAACGCGCTTTAAATAAACCGCTGGGATAATTTGGTCGGTATCGACGTTGCTGCGTCGAAGTGGAACTGCAGTGCCTGTGTGCTTGATGAATTTTTCCATTTTTAAATACCCCTTACAAATCTGACGGTGAAGAAAGTGTGCCGCGAAGCGCAGTTGCCGCAGCTACTAATGGACTTACTAAGTGAGTGCGACCGCCTTTTCCTTGGCGCCCTTCAAAGTTTCTATTTGATGTCGAAGCCGAACGCTCCCCGACAGATAGTTGATCTGGATTCATGCCAAGGCACATTGAACATCCGGCATTTCGCCATTCGGCACCAGCATCAATAAATACTTTATCTAAACCTTCAGCTTCTGCCTCGAGTCGAACTCTGACAGATCCTGGCACAACCAACATGCGAAGCGTCGATGCAATTTTCTTACCCTTGACGACTCCAGCTGCGGCGCGTAAATCTTCAATTCGACCATTAGTGCAAGAGCCCAAGAAAACAGTGTCAATGGCTATCTTTTTAAGGGGTGTACCAGCGCTCAGACCCATGTACACAAGTGCGCGCTCGGCGGCCCCGCGGGCTTCCTCATCTTCAATATCTGCAGGGTTAGGAACGTTTGAGTTAAGGGAGGCACCTTGGGCAGGATTTGTTCCCCATGTAACAAATGGCTCAAGTTCATCAACGTTTAGATCTACTTCAACATCATATGTGGCATCGGCATCGGTAAATAGCGTTTTCCAATAGGCAACGGCCGTATCGAAATCTTCGGGCGCATGTGGCTTTCCCTTAATGTAATCAAAAGTAGTTTGGTCTGGTGCAATTAAACCTGCACGGGCGCCCGCTTCGATAGACATGTTACAGACCGTCATGCGAGATTCCATCGACAGGGAACGGATTGCACTGCCGCGATATTCAATAATGTATCCCTGGCCTCCACCAGTACCGATCTTGGCGATGATTGCCAAGATAATATCTTTCGAGGTAACTCCAGATTTTAGTTTTCCTTCAACATTAATTGCCATTGTTTTAGGGCGGGCAAGTGGCAGGGTCTGTGTTGCTAAAACATGCTCTACTTCAGATGTTCCAATACCAAAAGCCAAAGCTCCAAATGCACCATGCGTTGAAGTATGTGAATCTCCGCAGACAATTGTCATGCCGGGTTGGGTCAGACCTAACTCTGGCCCAATAATGTGAACCACACCCTGGTCTTTATCCCCCAACGAGTGAATGCGAATGCCAAACTCTGCGCAATTAGCGCGCAACGTATCTACTTGAAGTTTTGAGACTGGATCGGCAATTGGCTTATCGATATTTTGCGTAGGAACATTGTGATCTTCAGTTGCAATCGTTAATTCGGGGCGGCGTACTTTGCGGTTGGTAAGGCGCAGGCCATCAAAGGCTTGCGGGCTGGTGACCTCATGAATTAGATGAAGATCGATATACAACAGATCGGGCTCGCCGCTTGCTGCACGTACGACATGTTCGGCCCAAATTTTCTCTGCCAACGTTTTTGCCATTAATCCCTGCTCCTTTTTCTTGCGGTACCACATAGTGGGATGCTAATATCACCCTATGGTCAGAAAGAATAGCGGAGTTGGCGTCTTAGATAAAGCCGTAGCAATTTTAAGCACGTTAGAGGCCGGCCCGCACTCATTGGCCGAACTCGTTGCCGCCACCGGAATCGCCCGTCCCACTGCTCACCGCTTAGCCGTCGCTCTAGAGTTTCATCGACTCGTTAGCCGTGATTTATCCGGACGCTTCACAATTGGCGCACGCAGCGCAGAACTAGGTGCCGCTGCCGGTGAAGATCGCCTGTTAGCTGCAGCAGGCCCAGCCCTTGCTGCATTGCGCGATGCAACTGGGGAAAGTGCGCAGTTATATAAGCGACAAGGCGATCAACGCATCTGTGTTGCAGTAGCCGAACGGTTATCCGGTCTACGGGATTCAGTTCCAGTTGGAAGCGCGCTAACAATGACGGCAGGATCTGCCGCGCAGATTTTACTAGCGTGGGAAGATAGCGAAAAGATTCATCGCGGCTTAACTAATGCCCGCTTTACTGCCGCGCAGTTAGCGGCCGATCGCCGTCGCGGTTGGGCACAATCAGTTGGAGAGCGCGAAGCTGGAGTTACATCTGTCTCTGCTCCGGTGAAGGCGCCAAATGGAAAAGTAATTGCCGCAGTAAGCATTAGCGGACCAATAGAGCGTTTAGGTCGCCAGCCCGGCCGCATTCATGCCGCCGCCGTTGTTGCTACTGCTGCTCGCCTGAGTGAATATCTAGCTCGCGAATAACTCTTCCAATAACATCAAAGCCAAAACCTTTTCGCTGTAACAAAGATTGAATTCGGCGGATCTGTACATCGGCCTCAAGCCTTGACATCGTTGAATATTTTTTCATTGCAAGGCCAAAGGCCATTCGGTACTCATCTTCTCCATCAATCTCATCCAACGCTTCATCGATAGAGTTTTGATCCACTCCCCTTGTGCGAAGTTCACTAGCGATTATTCGCTTCGATAATTTCTTTGAATTATGACGAGACTGGGTCCACGCCTTCGCAAACTCGGCGTCATTGATAAGCCCGGCCTCTTGCAGCCGATAGATAATCGCTTGTGCGACCTCGGGTTCTACGCCCCGCTTTTTAAGATGAGCCAGGAGCTCACCCTTACTTTTGGCCCGCGTAACGAGTGCATTGAGTGCAATCGTATGCGCGATTTCGTAAGGGTCAGCGTCCTGGTCAACCTTTGCAAATTCAAGGCTAATTAGAAATCAACCTCTGCTGCAGCCTCATCGATGGCTGCAATTAAATCGGCATCGACCTCAACTGGTACAAAGTGAGCGCGAATCTTGGTCTCAATCTCATTGGAGAGATCTGGGTTATCGAGAAGGAAGGTACGTGCATTCTCCTTGCCCTGTCCCAATTGATCGGCCTCATATGTGTACCAAGCACCAGACTTCTTCACGATTCCAATATCAACACCCATATCGATGAGTGAGCCTTCACGTGAAATACCTGTGCCGTAAATAATGTCGAACTCGGCCTGCTTAAATGGTGGAGCCATCTTGTTCTTGACGACCTTAACGCGCGTACGGTTACCGACTGCCTCTTGGCCATCTTTAAGTGTTTCAATACGGCGAATATCTAAGCGGACAGATGCATAAAACTTCAACGCTTTACCACCAGTAGTTGTCTCTGGAGAGCCAAAGAAGACACCGATCTTTTCACGCAACTGGTTAATAAAGATCGCAGTTGTCTTTGACTGATGCAGCGCACCAGTAATTTTACGTAAGGCTTGAGACATAAGGCGGGCCTGTAGACCCATATGTGAGTCACCCATTTCGCCTTCGATTTCCGCACGTGGAACAAGGGCTGCCACTGAGTCAACAACGACGAGATCTAATGCGCCAGAACGAATGAGCATGTCCATGATTTCAAGTGCCTGCTCACCAGTATCTGGTTGTGAAACTAACAATGCATCGATATCGACGCCGAGCTTCTTTGCATACTCTGCATCGAATGCGTGCTCTGCATCGATGAAGGCGCAGATTCCACCGGCCTTTTGTGCATTAGCAATTGCATGCAACGTCAGCGTTGTCTTACCAGAGGACTCTGGTCCGTAGATCTCTACGATGCGACCGCGCGGTAATCCGCCAATACCAAGTGCGATGTCGAGTGCG
>SESD01000260.1_pt1 | contig 32673 bp, 33 predicted proteins | sample 3171411 | NCBI WGS metagenome assembly SESD01 (sample SAMN06051880, study PRJNA518727) | freshwater metagenome | biome: subpolar coniferous forest; feature: holomictic lake; material: water; isolation source: holomictic Lake 442, 16.5 m depth | place: Canada: near Kenora, Ontario | collected...
CGAAGAGGGCGGGGAAGACGGCGGACGCAGAAAGATCGTCGACGCGCCCCGCTTGAATTCCGCCAATCATGGGCTCGATGACGCGGTCGGTTAGTTCGTTGCCGAGTTTGGCGCGCACGATGGCGCCAATGCTCGCGTCCGTATCCACCGTGAGTCGGCGGGGCCAGTAGTAGTCGCGTCGGGCTGCCCACTGCGCGCGCCAGGACAATTCGCGTACCCCGCGCACGGACGCTAAGGAAGTGGGCACGCCGAGATTGGTGCCTTCGGGAATCGCCACGCAGTGACCATTCAAGAACAGCCACGCCCCGCTGTGGGCGATAGGAATGAGTTGGTCGGCCGCTCCTATCTCCGTGATCAAGTTCACCGCCTCGGGTCGACGCGCGAGAAAACCATCCGCGCCGGTATCGACAATGCGTCCGGCAAATTCCATGGTGCCCACGGCACCACCGAGACCTTCAGCACTCTCAATGATTTCGATGGAGGGCGTGTTCTTGCGAGGTCCCTCCACGCCACCGGAGAGTTCCCAGGCCGCGGCGAGGGCACTCAGCCCCCCACCGATAACAACCACCGAGGGGCGAGCCATTTAGCCGGCGGCTCGCGCAACCAGTTCGGCCAACAAGGCCACGAAGCGAGGATCGTCGTTCAGCGAGGCGGTGCGGACGAGGTGAAGTCCCACTTCGGCGGCCACGGCTTGCGCTTCGATGTCGATGTCGAAAAGAACTTCGAGGTGATCCGAGACGAAACCGATAGGGCACGAAACAACGTCGGTAACGCCGCCGGCGCGCTTGCTGCGGAGTACCTCCAAAATGTCGGGTCCGATCCACGGGTCGGCGGTTCGACCGGCCGACTGCCACGCGATGTCCCACCGAGAGATTCCCGCGGCCGCGGCCGCGAGTTCCGCACTGGCACGCAACTGTTCGGGGTAGGTGTCACCGTTGTCGAGGATGCGCATGGGGAGGGAATGTGCCGAGAAGATAACTTCGCTCGTTGCGCGTCGCTCCTCGGGGATACTGTCCCAGGCGCTCCGCACACGATCGGCGATGAGCTCTACGAACGCGGGCTCGTGCCACCAGGCACGTATCTCACGAAACTCCACGCTGCTTCCGAGCGCGGCGGTGGCGCGTTCCATGTATTGCTGGGTGGACATGGAACTTTCGTGCGGAGCCAACACGAGTCCCACGATGCGATCGCAGTCGGTGAAGGTGGGAGCGGTGTCTTCGATCATGGGCGGTTCGTACTTGGAGCCGAATCGAACGTCGAATTTTCCGGGGGCAATTTTTTCCAATGCCCTGCGGATGCCGTCCACCTGGGCGGCGGTGCGCTGGGCCAGGGGGGAAATACCCCCGATGGCGTTGTAGCGGCGCGTGAGGTCGTCCAAGAGTTCGGGGGTGGGTGGGCGGCCGTGACGAATACGGGTGTAATAGGGCTCAATGGCTTCGGGGCTTCCCGGGGTGCCGTAGGCCATGATCAGAACTCCAACGCGATTCATTTCACTCCTGCTCTTCCTTCATCGTGCACGACGCGCACGACTGCTTCTAATACTGCGGGGTCGGTTTCGGGAAGTACCCCGTGCCCCAAATTGAAAATATGTCCACTGCGTGTCCCGGCACTCGCAAGAACGTCGCGCGTAGCTAGCAGTGCCTCGTCGACTCCATGGAGGCAACGCGACGGATCGAGATTTCCCTGCACCGACTTGTCCCCGACCAGGGCGCGTCCGGCAGCCAGAGTCTGGTGGTAATCGATACCCACGACGTCGCTCCCCGCAGTAGCCATCAGGTCGAGTAGGTGACCCGTCCCGACGCCGAAGAGGATGGTGGGGACCTTGAGATCGGCCACCCCTTCCAGGATTCGTTGGGTGGCGGGAAGGGCGAAGCGGGAGTACTGCTCACGCGTCAGCGAACCCGACCAGGAGTCGAAGAGCTGAAGGGCCCGGGCCCCGTGTTCGACCTGGGCCCGGAGGAAACTAATGGTGATATCCACGAGGCGCTCGACGAGTTGGTCGTACAAGGATGCCTGGCTATCCATGAACTCTTTAATCACTGAGAAGGTGCGCGTCGGCGCGCCTTCGATGAGATAGCTCGCCACGGTAAATGGGGCCCCCGCAAAACCAATGAGCGGAGTGTCGGTGGCAGCCAATTCGCTGACGGCCAAGTCCACGGTGCGCGTGACGTGGGCGATGTCCTCGTCGCGCAGCGATCGGAGACGGTCAAGGTCCGAGGCCTGGCGAAAAGGCTCCGCGATGACGGGACCACGGCCAGGAACGATGTCCACGCCGAAGCCCAAGGAATGAATAGGTACCACGATGTCGGAAAATAAAATGGCCGCGTCGACCCCGTAGCGACGTACCGGCTGCAGGGTGATCTCGCAGGCCAGTTGCGGATCAGCGATGGCGTCCAGGATGGACCCAGTGCCCCGCAGGGCGCGGTACTCCGGCAGGCTGCGTCCGGCTTGGCGCATAAACCACACCGGAACGTGGCTGACGGATTCGCCGCGACACGCTCGTAAGAAAACTGGTTCGTCCACGTGACTCCTTCGCTTCCCATGGTAGGGGTTTGCCCCACGGGCACCGTCCGCGCCGGTGCTTTAGAATAGACAATTCCAGTTTTCTGGAGAGGGGAGGGTAGACATGGCTCACGAACGCGAAATTGCGGAGGAACAAGAGTTTCTGCACCTCGCCCTGGCCGCCTTGGAAAAGATGCGCGACGAAGCGCGCTACCTCCGCGACAGCGCACAGGTGGCCGCCATCAAAACCATGGGTGCCTTTGTCGAGCGTGACGTCGTCATGGGTACGGCCCTACACCGCTTAGAGCAATTAGCCATCGGTGACCAGCCACTCTTTTTTGGTCGCATTGACTACGCACCGAGCGCGGAGACATCCGATACGCATTTCCACGTGGGGCGACTGGCGGTGTCCGACGAAAATTTGAATCCGCTGGTGGTCGACTGGCGTGCGCCGGTCGCCGAACCCTTCTACCGCGCCACGGGCGTGGAATCCCTCGGACTCTCGCGCCGCCGACACATTTCGATTCGCGATCACCTTGTCACCGGAGTCGAAGACGAATACTTCGCCGACGAAAACGGGGAACTCTCCCTTCCGGAGGGTGACGTTCGCGCCGCCACCGAAGAGGGCTTGGTTGATGGTGGCTTGGCTCTGGGTGGCCCCGGTGCCTTGCTGGCCGCCTTGGGTCAAGCACGTACCGGACGTATGGGTGACATTGTGGCCACCATTCAAGGTGAGCAGGACCGCATTATTCGTGCGCCCCTGCAGGGAATTCTTTTGGTGCAAGGTGGCCCCGGCACCGGCAAGACGGCAGTAGCCCTGCACCGCGCTGCGTACCTGCTCTTTACCCACCGCGACACTTTGGAGCGTCACGGTGTCTTGGTCGTGGGACCGAACCCCTTGTTCTTGAACTACATCGAAAACGTGCTTCCCTCTCTCGGCGAAAGCGGCGTCACGCTGTCGACCCTGTCGGGTCTGGTCTCCAACGTGGTCGTGCGCGCGACGGAATCAGAAGAGGTGGCGCGTATCAAGGGGGACATGCGCATGGTGAAGGTCTTGGAGCGTGCCGTACGGACCCGGCAACGCGCCCTGCGTGACGACGTGTCGATTCCGGTGGGACGCGCCACCATGGTTCTCACGGCGGCGATGAGTAAAGAGGCTGTAGACCGCGCCCGTCGTCGTCCCGGAAATCACAATCAGCGCCGGAGCATGTTGGGCCGTGAACTGGCCCTGCGCTTGGCGCACGACTACCTGCCGCGCTTTCGCAATGAAGAATCTGATGAAGCGGTCCTGGCGGCCGACGTCGCCGACACCATTCGTCACACCCCCGAATTTCGTGCGGCCATGCGTCGGATGTGGCCACGCCTCAGCGGTCAAGAGCTCCTGCACGATCTCTTTGGCGCGACCGCCCTCATTCGTGCGGCTGCGGGCGAGCATCTCAGCGAAGAAGAAATAGAACTCTTGGCCCGGCCGCGCAGTACTTCAATGTCGGACATTGGTTGGACGGATGCGGACGCGGCGCTCATTGACGAAGCGCGCGTATTGCTCGGACCCCGTCGTCGCCCACGCTCGGGTACGACGGCGGGCGTGTCCGCAGATGTCCTCGAAGACATCAATAGCAATATGTACAACAACGACATTCGTCAAGCGGCCCTTCGTGAGGCCGCGGTGTACGCCACCACGGTGGCCGAGACGCTCGACGAAGCGGAATTCGCTACTTTCGGCCACATCGTGGTGGACGAAGCCCAAGACCTTTCGCCGATGCAGTTGCGCGTGCTCAAGCGTCGCGACCTCAGCGGATCGATGACCATTGTCGGCGACATGGGACAAGCGACGACGGCCGCGTCGTCGGCGTCGTGGGACGCCACTTTGCGTATCCTCGAGCCCAAGCGCCAACCCCTCCTCGTCACGCTCAGCGTCAGCTACCGAACCCCCGAGGAAGTATTGGACAAGGCCCGTCCGACCCTGAAAGCTGCCATGCCGAATCTCGAGCCACCCCGTCCGGTACGCCGCGCGGGCGTGATGCCGCGCAGCGTGGCCACCAGCACGGAGGGCTTCGCCGCCGACCTGGTCACGGTGGTGCGCGAAGAACTCGCAGCCGTGGCGCCCGGCCGCTTGGCCGTCGCCGTGACCTCGGCGCGCGTGGCCGAAATCGTGGCGATTTTGCGCTCCAGCGGCTTGGATGCGATTGACCCACGCGAGAGCGATTCGCGGGGCCTTTCGGCCGATTTAGTGGTCATTGGGGCCGAAGGGAGTAACGGCCTGGAATTCGACGGCATTGTGGTGGTGGAACCCCTGGAAATTGCTGCCCGGGGCAACGCGGTGATGCGCCCGACGCCTCGTGGACTCCGAACCCTCTACGTAGCCCTGACCCGGCCGACCCGACGTCTAGCGCTGGTGCACGCCCTCGACCTTCCACCTACCTTGATATGAGTTTTTCCGAACGAAATGTGGCAAAGAGTGACGAATTTCTATTAGAACTGATGCTGTGAGTCAGGCTTCCCCCCAAGAAATCCTGGCGAAGCCCGCGAAGGTCGTTCACGATCGTCCGCCGATGCTTGCAGTCGGAGTGATGATTTGGCTCGGCTCGGAACTGATGTTCTTCTCCGGGTTATTCGCCGCGCTGTTCTCTATTCGTGGTCACCTGACCAGCTGGCCCCCCGCCGGCACGGAGCTGGACGTCCTTCAGTCGGGCATCTTCACCATCATCTTGGTGGCCTCGTCGGCGACGATGCAGTACGCCGTGTGGCTGGTGGAACGCAACCGACGCGACGACGCCAAGCGCTGGGTATGGATCACTTTCTTTATGGGAGCGGTCTTCGTAGCGAACCAGCTCTATGAATGGCTGCACCTCGGAACCCGTTGGTACACCAACGCCTTCGGCTCCATCTTCTACATCTCCACCGGACTTCACGGACTCCACGTATTCCTCGGACTGGTCGCCATGATCTTCTTGGCCTATCGCATGAAGGGTATTTCCGGAGGACCGGGTGAGCTGTCAGCCTTCCAAGCGGTTAGTTACTATTGGCACTTCGTCGACGTGGTCTGGGTTGGTTTGTACTCGGCACTCTTTCTCCTCAAATAAATCATGAAAATTTCTCCTCGCCACATCACTCGTACCTTGACACTCGCAGGAGTTATTGGTATCTCAACCGTGTCCTTCTTTGCGCTCGGCGCGGGCGCAAAGGACGCTCCGTACGCCACCTCGCGAGCGAATGCCGGGACACCCAACTCCTCGGTCGTCGTTCGCGATGCCAATGGCACCATCACCTCCTACGGAAACTCCGCCATTACCTACAATCTGCCGCCATCTTCACTCGAAGCCTTTGGCGAGGCATTGTTCATGCAGAGTTGTGCGAGTTGCCACGGTAGCGAGGCCAACGGTCATCCCACCGATGGCAGCACGGAGCAATACCCCAGCCTTCAAGGCGTAGGTCCGGCTGCCATTGATTTTTGGATTGAGTCGGGTCGTATGCCCGCCGTTCAGCCAGGAAATGTGCAAGCAATTCGAAAGGCTCCCAGGCTGACGCACACCCAAGCGCTGGCCATCGCCGCCTGGGTGAACTCGAAGTGGCCAGGGCTTACCCTGATCCCCTCGGTCAACACCAAGGGAGCCAACCTGTCCGACGGCGCCGCGTTGTTCGCATTGAACTGTGCGGCGTGTCACACCATTGAAGGTGCCGGTGACGCTTTGGCGTCGGGTACCTACGCACCGAGCCTTCGCCACATTCCGGCCAATCAGATCGCCGAAGCCATTCGTACCGGTCCCGGTAACATGCCCCGCTTCACGGGAAACCTTTCTGACGCACAAGTTCGTGACATCGTGGCTTTCGTCGGCACCTCCATCCAACACCCTCAGAACCCTGGTGGTTTTGGTCTCGGTGGTTTGGGTCCCGTGGGTGAAGGGTTCGTGGCCTTATCGCTCGGTGTGGGGCTGTTGGCCCTTGCCGGATTCTGGGTAGGAGACCGACTGTGACCGAACACCACACTCCCGTAACGCTCTCGAGCGTGAGCGAAAACGACCCGCGTCTTCAGCCCTTAGCGAAGAACCCCCAGGACGTTGAGCGTCGCATCGCTGTCCTCTTCGTCGCCGGCATGGTGCTTGAGGCTTGCTTCGGCTGGGCCTATTGGATCAACGCCCAACCTTGGATTCTGGGCTTCACTTTCGGAATGGGCTTGACCTTCCTCGGCATTGGTTTGATTGCTTGGGGTAAGTACCTCATGCCACAAGGACCTTTCGTGGAGGAACGTCACGTGCTGGCGAATTCCGCCGCCGATCGCGACGCCTTTACCGCGGCCATCGTGGACCGTGGCGGCGGCGTGATCAAGCGCCGCAAGCTTCTCGCCGGTCTTTTGGGTGGCGGCTTGGGCGTGTTCAGCATCACCGCGCTCTTCCCACTCATTCGCAGTCTCGGACCACTTCCCGGTACTACCTTGCAACACACTGACTGGAAGAAGGGCACTTTCGCGGTGGACGTCACCGGACGTCGCGTGCACGTTGACGACCTCACCGTGGGATCCATCGTGACAATTTTCCCCGAAGGCAAAGAAGAGACCGATAACGGTCAAGCAGTGGATCAAACCGTGCTCATTCGTATTTCGAACAGTAATTTCACCACGCAAAAAGGTCGTGAAACCTGGGGCCCGTCGGGATACGTGGCCTACTCCAAGCTCTGCACCCACCTCGGTTGCCCCGTAGGCCTCTACGAGCAGAAGTTGCAACTCTTGGTCTGCCCTTGCCACCAGTCGATGTTCGACGTGACCAACGGCGCTATTCCTAATTTTGGTCCCGCCCCGCGACCGTTACCGCAGCTGCCGATCTACGTGGACGCCAAAGGTTTCATTCGCGCCCAAAGTGACTTTCACGAGGCCGTGGGCCCTGGATTCTGGGAGCGTTCATGAGCGATTCATCTCTCACCACGAAGCGGGCTAAGAAGCAGGCCCTTGGGCCCTACGGAAAATTGGGTCAGGCGGTTAACGAGCTCGATGAGCGCCTCGGTGTGGCCAAGGGTGGGCGCACCTTCATGGACAAGATTTTTCCCGACCACTGGTCCTTCATGTTGGGTGAAATTGCGCTGTACTCCTTCGTCGTTTTGCTGGCGACCGGCGTCTTCTTGACCTTGTATTACGTACCCTCCACGGCTCTCGTGACCTACCGCGGCTCCTACGCACCGCTCTACGGGCAGCACGTCACCCAAGCCTTCGCATCCTCGGTGGACCTTTCGTTCGCCGTGCGTGGCGGACTGTTAATGCGTCAGATGCACCACTGGGCCTGCGACATTTTTGTGGGTGCCATCGTGATGCACATGGGCCGCGTGTTCTTTACCGGCGCCTTCCGCAAGCCGCGAGAGACTAACTGGCTCATCGGCGTGATCTTGTTGATTTTGGGCATCGGAAACGGCTTCCTGGGCTACTCGCTTCCCGACGACTTGGTCTCGGGTACTGGTATTCGCATCGCCTTCTCCATCACCGAATCCATTCCGCTCGTGGGCTCGTACCTGTCCTTCTTCCTCTTCGGAAGTAACTACCCCGGTACCGCGGTGATTCCCCGCTTCTTCGTGCTGCACGTCCTCCTCCTGCCCGCCATCATCGTGGGCTTGGTCGGCGCACACCTGTTCTTGCTGGTGCGTCAAAAGCACACTCAGTTTCCCGGTCCGGGCCGTACCGAAAACAACGTCGTGGGTTCGCCCATGTTCCCGATCTTCATGGCCAAGACCACGGGCTTCCTCCTGCTGGTCGCCGGTGTCATCGGCCTCTTGGGGGCCACCGCGCAGATCAACCCCATCTGGCAGTTTGGACCTTACGAAGCCGCCCGCATCTCCTACGCCGTGCAGCCCGACTTCTACATGGGCTTCTTGGACGGGGCTCTGCGAATTTGGCCCTCGTGGACCTTCCAGAGCTTCGGCCACACCATTCCGTTTGAAGTGTTCATTCCCTCCGTCATTTTGCCCGGTGTGATTTTCAACATCATCATGGCCTGGCCGGCGATTGAGGCCAAGATCACGGGTGACCGCTCCATCCACCATCTCCTCGAGCGTCCGAAGGACAACCCGCAGCGCACGGCATTCGGAGTGGCCTTCTTCTCGCTGATTGCCATTCTTTTTATTGCCTCTTCCACGGACGTCATCGCGAACTTCTTCCGCCTCGACTTGGCGACCGTTCTCTGGGCAATGCGTATCTTGACGATCGCGGTCCCGCTGATTGCCTACCCCTTGACTCTGCGTATTGCCAAGGAATTGCGCGCCCTCGAAGGATCGAGCCAACGTAAGACCGCGAATCTGGTGACGCGTAATGCCGAAGGTGGCTACGACGCCGTTTCTGCCCCTATTCACCCGGATGACGCACTGACGCACCACACTGCCATTGCGCTACCGACCTTTATTACCGAGGCTCCGGCCGGAGATACGTCGGACACGGGTGTACGCACCGTCGAGCGCTAAAGCGCCAATTGCCCCTCGAGGGCAAAGTTGTGGCAGAAACTGTGCTAAAAGTTAGGGCGTAGGTTTTCACACCCGAAAGAGGCGCTCCATGTCCCAGCAACGACTCGTAGATAATCAGCGCGGCCAGCGCTACGGCGAAGTATTGGCCATATTCCTCAACGAGACGGGACTTCAGGCCCACGTCTACGGCACCCAACTTCTTAATGACTGCCCGCAGGAACTCTGGGACGGACTCGTGGCCGAGGACATCGCCAAGGAGATGGAAGCGGTCCTCGTGAAGCTCAATGGCCCGCGGGAATGGGTCCTTGACGGCATGGGCACCAAAGTGGCCGTGGTGGATCCCGTGATGCGCGAATTCAACGGCATCTTGATGCGTCGCATCGCCACCGTGGACCTCGGCAAGGAAGCCCTCGTAGGTAGTTACATCGAGCGCTACGTGAACCGCGGCGCGGTGTTCTTTTGGGACGCCGGCAAGCCGGTCTTCGAACTCGTGAACCCCGACGGTGTGGTCTACGTCATGCAGGCTCTCTGCCAGGGCGTGGACCCGAACATCAACCTCGACACGCTGGCCACACTGGGCGAGCGACTCAACATGCCCGATGGCTGGTCCTACCGGACGCGGGTGTTGGAGGAGGAACTCATCTGCGACACCAGTGGTGAAGTTGCCACCGTGCTGCAGGACGAATTCGAAAACTCCTACACGGTCGTTAAGTAATGGGCGACCTCGACGTCGTATTGCTCGGCACGGGTAGCCCCCTCCCGGACCCGAACCGCGCGGGACCGTCCAGCTTGGTGCGCGCCGAAGGTCTGATTATCTTGGTCGATGCCGGTCGTGGGGTTGTGATGCGTCTCGCAGGCGCGGGGGTTATTCCACCCTTCATCAACGCCATTTTGCTCACGCACCTGCACAGTGACCACATCTGTGATCTCAACGACGTCATCACCACCCACTGGGTCATGAGCCCCGTCACCACGCCGCTGACCGTCTACGGACCTCCGGGGACGCAACAAGTGATTGACGGACTTCTGGACATGCTGGCCCCCGACATCAGCTACCGCATTGCCCACCACGCCGATCTCGATTCCGGTCCCGACGTCCGAGTGGTGGAAGTAGTCCCGGGGGAATCCTTCCTGGTGGGCTCGGCCACCGTTCTGGTGGGGGCGACGAATCACGCCCCGGTGGAGCCCACGGTGGGTTATCGCATCAGCGCCAACGGCGTTGACGTGGTCATGGGTGGTGACGGAGTTCCTTGCGTGGGTCTCGACGCCCTCGTGGCCGGTGCCGACGCCTACGTGCAAACGGTGATCCGCGAGGACTTGGTCAAGCTGGTGCCGCGTCAGCGATTCCAAGACATTTTGGACTATCACTCGACGGTTCCCGACGCGGTGGCGACGGCCGGTCGTGGTGGCGTGCGTCACCTGATTCTCACTCACTACGTTCCCGCCCCGCCCTTGGGGCAGTACGACGAGTGGCGTGCCCTGGCGAGCGAATTCCCCGGTGAGGTTCACCTCGGAGACGACCTCACAGTGATTGAGATCTCGCGAGCGGGTTCCTAAGAATCTGGGCAGCGCCGCCGGTCGTGACGTAGTGCGGGATAGTTTGATGAGATGAAACGACTCGGACTTCTCAGCAGCGTGTTCGCGACCCTCATGCTCTCGGTCGCTCCCGTGGGCGCAGCTACTACCGGAAATCTCTCACTGAGCGAAGCTGCTAATCACCAGAGTGAAAATACGGTGGTGGGGCGTACGGTGACCGTGGTCCTGCACAGCACCTATTGGGGTTTTCTCGCCCCTTCGAATGCCAATCTCCGACCCTCGGGGCCCGCGGTGTATCACCCAGCGCCGCGCACCGGCCCAGGGTCGTGTTTCCCCGGAATGGGCTGCGGAACGATTTCCATCAGCTATCGAGCCCAGCGCGTCGGTCGCGTGGTGCTGAGCGCGTCACGGACGAGCTGCGGCGAGGCCCTCATGTGCACCGGAACTCGGGGTCGATGGTCGACGACCATCGTGGTGCGTTAAGCGCTCAGCGGTGACCGCCGCGGCGTGCTTCGGCGGTGGCGCCGAGCAAGGCCCAGACAATCAATGACAGTGCGGGGATGGCCAACCAGATACCAAAGATCATGGCCATGACGCTCATCCAGGCACCCATCCCCAAGGTAAAGGGGAAGATGGACGAACCGGGGAAGGAATCGATGAATCCAGCGCTCTCGGCCATGTCGGCGTCGTCGCTGTCTTCGGGGCGGGGCTTCATGCGACGGCTCCACCAGTAGTAGTACCCACCGGGGAGGAAACCGAGCAAGACGGCGAAGAACATCATGGTCGAACCAGACTGCTCGTGACTCAGGGGCCAGTAGAACCCGAACATGATGAGAAAGAACAGGCCGAGGCCGAGCAGGATGCGTCCTTCATTCTTCATGACGATTCTCCATCGTGGTTGTGACCGTGGACCAGCGCGGGCTTGTCCGGGTGGTTGTAGTCCCAGGTAGGACGCTCGGAGCGGATCTTGGGCAGGCGGTAATAGTTGTGATGCGGCGGTGGCGAGGTAGTGAACCACTCGAGGGTGTGCGCGTCCCAGGGGTTATCACCGGCCGGCGTGCGCTTCCAGCTGTAGAAGCAGTTGATGGCGAAGACCAAGGTAGAAATACCAATCATGAGTGCCCCGATGGATGACCACACGTTGAGAGTTTGCCATTCGGGGCTATTGGGATACAAGGCCATGCGTCGGGGCATGCCGTTGAGTCCCACGATGTACTGCGGGAAGGTGAAGACCTGCGTACCGATGAAGAGCAGCCAAAACTGAATTTTCCCCAGACGCTCATCGAGCAGGTAGCCGGTCATCTTGGGAGCCCAGTAATACAAGCCCGCCATGGCGCCCAGCACCAAGGCCATGACCACCGAGTGGAAGTGCGCCACCACGAAGTAGGTGTCGTGAGTGAAGAAGTCGAGTGGCGGGCTAGCGAGATAGATACCCGTAAGGCCACCAATAAGGAAAGTGATCACGAAGCCGATGGACATCAACATGGCCGTCGAGAACCAAATCTGTCCACCCCACATGGTGCCGATCCAGTTGAAGATCTTGATGCCGGTGGGCACCGCAATTAACAGACTCATGATGGAGAAGAAAGGCAGCAGTACGACACCGGTGGTGAACATGTGGTGCGCCCACACACCGAGGCTCAACGCCGCGATGGATAAGGTCGCAAAAATCATTCCCTTGTAGCCAAAGACGGGCTTGCGAGAGAACACCGGGATGATCTCGGTCACCATGCCAAAGAAGGGCAAGGCCAAGATATAGACCTCCGGGTGGCCCCAGAACCAGAAGATGTTCTGCCAGAGCACGGGAGAGCCACCGCCCACCACGGTATAGATGTGGGTGCTGAAGTGACGGTCACAGAACAACATGATGAGACCAGCCGTCAACACGGGGAAGGCGAGGAGAATCAAGATGGCCGTGACCAAGAGGTTCCAGGTGAAAATTGGCATGCGGAACAAAGTCATGCCGGGCGCACGTAGGTAGTAAATAGTGGCGACCAAGTTCACACCAGTAAAGATGGCCGAGAATCCGGTCAGCAGCAAAGCGCCAATCCACAAGTCGGTTCCCACGCCGGGGGCGTTGACGGAGTCGGTCATCGGGGCGTATCCGACCCAACCGAAGTTGGCGGCGCCACCAGTGGTAAAGAAGCCCGCCAGCATGGTAAGGCTTCCGGTGAGGTAGAGCCAGTAACTCAGCGCGTTCAGCCGAGGAAAGGCCATGTCGGGGGCACCAATTTGCAAGGGCACGATGATGTTGGCCAAGGCGCCGAAGGCGAAGGGCCCGGCAAAGAGGTAGATCATTACTGATCCGTGCATGGTGAAGAGCTGGTTGTACTGCGAGAACGTCACGAGACTTCCGGTGGGGGTGGTGAGTTGGATGCGAATGACTTCGGCGAGCGCCCCGCCAATCAGCATCATGATCACCGAAGTGATGGTGTAACTCATACCAATGATCTTGTGGTCAGTGGTGGTGAGCCAATTCAGAATTCCCGTCGCCCCGTGGTGCTCGTGGCTGGCGTGATCGTCGTGCGTCAGGGTGTCGACGTGCTCGCTCATATCTTCGTTCCTGTCGTACCGGTGGGCTTGGTGGGGATGATGCTGGAGGTTTCCTGCTCGACAACCAAGTTCGCGGCTTGCGCGGCGGCGGCGCCGGCAGGCGTATCAAACTTCTTCTCCCAGGCCAGGAATTCGGGCAAGGTCACGACTTTCACGCGGAAGTACATCAGCGAGTGGTACAAACCGCAGAGTTCCGTGCACTGTCCATTGAAGGTCCCCGTGTCGATGGCCTGGAAACTGAATTCATTCTTGATACCAGGAATGGCCAAACGGGAGAAGTTGAAGTCGCGCACGTAGAAACCGTGGTTGGCATCCGTCGAAGTCAGCGTGTAGTGCACCGGGACGCCGACGGGGATGAGCATCATCGGGTTTTGGTTGGTGTGTCCCACAATGAGGGCGTTGGTGCCGGGGTAGGAAAACTTCCAACCCCACTGGAAGGCATTGATGCTGACCTGATAGGGAGTGGCGGGCTCGGCCACCACTTTGTTTTCAACCACCACGGTGTATCCGAAGAGGACGAACACCATGACGATGGGAATGATGGTGTAGGCAATTTCTAGCGGGAGGTGATACTGGCTCTGGCGCGGAATGGTGGCGCCCTTCGCACGAAAACGGATAACGGCAATCACGATGAGCAAAATCACGAAGCCACCAATGACCGCGGCGGCGATGGAGAATCCCTGCCAGAGCTGATAGGTGGATCGTCCAGTGACGGTGTCGGACTTCTTGGCCCCGAAGGACGGGACGGTGCATCCCGACAATAAGAGGGCGGTGAGAGGTAGCGCAATCAGCGCTGCCAGACGGCGTGGCCGTCGGGAGCGAGACGGCGAACCCTGGGGGGGCTGGGGCGTCGAATCCACGTATTAAAACTAGCCGCTCGGCGACGCGACGCGACAATGCTCGCGGCAAGAAATATGGGTGCCTACTCGTTACGAGCGGGCGAAATTACGACGGAGGGCCTAGGCCTGTTCGTCGTCAGCGTCAGGAGTGGCCTCGGGTGCCGCGGCGGCCGACTTCTTCGCCTTGGAAGTTTCGAGTCCCTTTTCGAATTCGTTCTTCGCTGATCCCAAATTGCGCGCCAGCTTGGGGATGGCGGAGCCGCCGAACAGCAGGGCTGCAGCTACGACAATCACAATCAGCGTGTCACCACTGGCCAAGTTGTTTACGAACATGAGTCCTCCTAGTTGCCTACGGCAAAGTTAGCAGTCGCTTGGCACCCCCGTCAGGGCACCTAGCCGGCGAGGGCTACGCCCAACACGAGGGCTCCCACCGAGGCCACCAGACCCACTCCGGCGGAAATACCCTTGGTGCGAGGGGAAACTGGTCGACTGTGAATCCAGGCGCCGAACCCCGCCACGACCACTAGTGACGTATTGGCTATCAAAACGGCCATCCACGGTCCATCCTGATGCTCAGCGTTCGTGGCGGCCAGATTGTTCCAGATTCCCGTCGCCAGCAAGACGGCGAAGGCGGGCCAGCTCAGACGGGCGAAGGCACGGGCCACGCGCGTCGGCGCGTCGCCCCCCAAGGAGCGAACCGTGGGCAGCAAACCTGCGAGGACAAACTGGCCACCTACCCATATGGTGGCGGCGAGCACGTGCAGACTGATCCGCACTATCGCGAGGCCGCTGGCCAGGTGGGCTGTGGCCAACATCCTTATTTACCCTGCCAGTTCGGTGCGCGCTTCTCGGCGAAGGCGATGGCGCCTTCCATGGCGTCGGAGGATTGCCCAATCATGCCGAAAGCGGCGTCGTTGATGGCCCAGGAGGCGTCCTCAGTGAGTTCGCGCGACTGCTTCATCACGCTCTTGGAGGTACGTACCGCCAAGGGAGCGTTTTTGGCAATTCGTTCGGCCAAGTGCAGGGCGGCGTCGATGACCTCCTCGCCAGGAACCACCTGATTGACGAGACCCAGTTGGAAGGCGCGGGCGGCGTCGATAGGTTCCGCAGTAAGCGCCATTTCGTAGGCGAGTGCGAGAGGGATGAGCTTGGCGAGGCGAATAAGGCCACCCGCTCCGGCCACCAAACCACGAGCGGCTTCGGGGATTCCGAACTTCGCGTGGTCGGCCGCGACCACCATGTCGCAAGAAATCATCATTTCAAAACCACCGGCGAGTGCTGAGCCGTTGACGGCTGCGATGAGTGGCTTGGAGAAGTCGCGCTTGGTGATGCCCCCAAAGCCCTTGTCGGTGATGGGGAATTCGCCGGTGGCGAAAGCCTTTAAGTCCATACCCGCGGAGAAGGCCTTGTCCCCCGCACCGGTGAGGACAACGACCCAGACATTGTCGTCGGCTTCGGCAGCGTCCAGAGCGTCGCTCAGACCAATGGCGGCGGCGCGGTTCATGGCGTTGCGTGCTTCTGGTCGGTTGATGGTAATCAGCGTGACGTGTCCGCGCTGCTCTACAAGAATTTCGTCGGCCATGGCCACCCCTTTGTTATGGCACGCCCCGCGTGCTTGCTAAAAACATAGTGGAACGGCCACCCTCCTTGGACGTGGGAAACTAGGAAAGTGACTCCTCCACCCTTCGTGATGGCCGCACTCGATGGCTACAGCATCGAAGGCGGCTTCGACGGCCCCCACCAAGCACCGACCTGTTACACGGCGGCGATTGCCTTGGGTCAGGTGCCCGCGGTGGAATCGGGTGGTTGGACCTGGGAGCATTATCGTGACGCCGCTGATCTGGCGCAGGCGTGGGGTTTTGATGGCGTACGCATTGTGGCCGAGTGGGCTCGCTGCGAGCCACAACCCCACCAAAGAGACGCCGAGGCGATAGCGAACTATCGCGACGTTTTGAAAGGTCTGCGCGAGCGCGGACTACGCAGTTCACTGGTCGTCGTGGACCGGGTCTGGCCGTCGTGGCTCGGGCCGGAAGCCTGGCTGCTGCCCTGGGTGCCGGTGGAATTTCAACGACACGTTGAAGAGGCTCTCGAAAATTTTGGCGATCTCCTCGATTCCTTTCATATCTTTTCCGACCGCGATGGTCTGGTGCGTCGCGGTTTTCTCACGGGCGAGATTCCCCCGTTTCGAAAAGCTGCGCGGGAAGATTGCAACGATGCTCTGAAGCAGATCGCGGCGATGGATGAGCGCGCACGCGCAATTATTCCTTCGGAACTACGCGCGCGCAGCGTCGAAGTGAGCTCGCAACTCTCACCATCTGCGCTTTGGTCCGTCGTCCAACACGCCGAAGCCGACGAAGTCGTTGTACGGAGTTTGGTGCGAGGATCGGGGCCGGTCGCTACGGGAGACGGACTTTCGGAAATGCACGAGGGAATACTTATCCGACGTGCACCGGACAATTATTCCGTGAAAGAAATTTCTTAGGCCTGTCGCTCGCGTCGCGCACGAACGATGTGTCGAGCAATGAGAGCGATGATCAGGCTGAGAATGGCGTAACCCACCCAGGAAGCACTCTTCTCGATGCGTGGCAACTGCCCACCGGCGTAGTAGCCCAAGAGGGGAAAGCCCACGCCCCACGTAATGCACGCCAGCGCGTTAGCGAGGGCGAAGCGGCGGTAGGGAATGGAACTAAGACCGGCCAAGGCGGGCATGACGGCACGGAGGAAGGCGGTGAAGCGTCCGGAAAAGACGTAGACCGCACCTCGCCGAGCGAGGTGATCCAGCGCCTTGTCGACGGCGGAGTGGCGTTTCTGCAACACCGGGAAAGCCAAGAGTCGTGGCCCGAAGCGATTGCCGACGAGGTAACCGAGATTGTCACCGGTAATTGCGCACAAAACGACCAAGGGGACGAGCACGCTGATTTGTACTTTTCCTTGAGACGCCACGACACCCGCGACCAGAACTGCGGTTTCGCCCGGCAGGATGAAACCGAGAAAAAGCGGTGCTTCGGTAAAGACCATGAGCGCCACGACGAGGTAGACCTCGAGGCTGGGGAGCGTCTTGGCGTAGTGCAAGAACGACGACGTGATGGAAGCTAATACCATTCCCCCATTGTTATCCGACGTTTGGTCCGTAATGCGTTTTTGGGGTTTTCTTAAGTAACGAGCGCCAATTATCTCAAATTTTCTCCGTAAGATGCTGGTCATGGCTATAACATCAAAATTTTCCCTCTCCACTCGTTGGACTCGTCCGCCGCGAGCGTGGGCTCTGAGCGAATGGGCTCTTTTGCCCCTGCGCCTCACGCTGGGAGTGACGTTTATCTATGCCGCTTTGAACAAGTTGGCGAACCCCGACTTCACAAATTTCGCGAGCCCAAACTCCATCCAGCAGCAGTTGCTCGGTTCGATTCGTACCCACACGCCTCTCGCGCCCCTACTTGGTCACGCAATGGATGTAGCCCCCCTCTTGGGTTGGACTATCGCCATCGGTGAGTTAGCGATTGGAATCGGAACCTTGATTGGTTTGTGGGGTCGGGTGGCTGCTGTCGGGGGTGCGGCGCTCTCCTTCGGCTTGTTTTTGACGGTGTCCTGGCACGCCAGCCCCTTCTTCACCGGGGCGGACTTAGCGTATTTCTTCGCGTGGCTTCCCCTGATTATCGCGGGTAGCGGTACCGCGCTCTCGGTCGACGCGTGGGTTGGCGAGCGAGCAGCCCAACGGGAAGTGTCTGATCCTCCCACGTTGGTGAGTATTCCTTTTGCCGACGTGCAACGACTCTGTGGAAATTTCTCGCAAGGTAAATGTTCGGCCCTCGATAACGGCGCCTGCTCGTCAGGAGCGTGTCCCGTACTGATGGGTTCGCGCCGTCCTTTGGATGTCCGTCGAAAAGTTGATCACGTGGATCGTCGCAATGTCATCGTGGGCGGAGCGGTGGCGTTGGGCGTCGCCGGAGTGAGCGCCGTGGCCGCAGGAGCGACTGCGACCATTGGTGGTGCACTGGCCGGAAAGTCCTCGACGACCACACCAGTGACCATCAACTCGGGTGGATCGGCGGGAAAAACTTTTTCTTTGGGTCTCGCAAGCAATCTCGCGGTCGGTGCGTCAGCTACTTTCAACATTCCTTCATCGGATGAACCCGGAATTGTGATTCACAATCCTGACGGTACCTTCGTGGCCTACAACGCGATTTGCCCGCACGCGGGTTGTCCGGTCTCGTACTTAGCCTCGAGTCAGATCATCGCCTGTCCCTGCCACGGTTCACAGTTCCAACCGAGCAATGGCGACCTCATTGGTGGGCCGTCACCTACGGGCTTGACGGCCTTAACGGTGACGCAAAACGCCGCCGGTGAATTGGAAGTAACCGCTTAAGCCGTGAGCGCTGCGTGCGTGGTTTCCGCACGACGTCGCACAGCGTCGTGAAATGCGCGCCCCGCTGGGGTGTGTTCGAGGACGTCTGATTGTGCGCTGGGTCGGGCCAGCATCCAGCTGTGTCCGCCGATAACCCATTGCGTGGGGGAGCCCGTGATGTCGGCAAAGGCGTCGGCCGTGCTGGTGGTGACGACGTGATCGAAGCATCCCCACACCGACAACATCGGTACGCGTGCGACGTTCACGCGGCGAACACTTTCGGTCAGATCAAGTGACATCAGCATGGACCCCACCGGAATGGAGTGCGTGACCGTCTTGACGTTCGATCGCAGATCGGGCCAGAGGGCGCGCAGGGTGGTGAAGAGGTGACCCATGAGTAAGTCCGGTATATCGAGGGCGATGGCGGACATGAGATCGGCGTAGGGGGCGACGTCGGGCATGGCTGGGCGCAAGACGCGGGCGGTGACCCCGTTGCGATCCTGCCACTGGGGAGTGGCCACGCCGTCACGATAAATCAGACCCAACACGTCGTCGGGGTTGCGTGCGGCGTAATCGATGGCGATGGCACCACCCATGGAGTGGCCTAAGAGTACAAATTTCGTAATACCGAGATCGCTGCGAACCGTATCCAAGAAGCGCGACAGTGCGGAGATGGATAGTTCACCCCACTCGAGAGGATCAGAGCCCCCAAATCCTGGGAAGGAGGGGTTGACCACTCGCCAGCCCAGGCGTGTGGCCAGACGCTCGGATTCGCGTGCGTACATGGTGCCGCCTGCGAAGTAGCCGTGAAGATTGATGGCCCATATTCTTTCGGGTGTCGCGGGGGTGTCGGCGGGGTACACGGTATAGCGATAGCGAAAATTTCGCCCTTCGATATCGGAGTTCACGACCTTCCACACCACGGTGGCTTCAGGCGACGTTCCTCCCGTCAGAGCGCGGGCGGTGGCGCGGGCGGTTTGGGAGAGGTCGCGTCGAAGGGCAATCCCAGCGACGTCGAGGGCTTGACGCCATGACTCTAAATTGCGCACATTTTCTCCCTTGGAATTACCACGCTAGTAACAACGGAGAGGATTGTGTGGTCATCGGGGGTCGCAGGGTCTACTCTAAGGATATGAACTCAGTAGAAATTTCCGAAGCCCTCGCCGCCCCCATCCAAGACATTGGCATGCAGTATTACTTCGATGCGGGTACTGGCGAGCGTGCTACCCCTTTGGGCCTTAACCAGTTCCAGTTCTACGGCATGGGCCGTGGTGGCGTGCTGGGCAACGTAGACGCCGCGACGGTGACTGACGTCTTTTACTTCTTCCATCGTCGTTCCATCGACTTCCTCTACGGTTCGGGATTGTCGGTGTGCGAGCCCACCGTGGCCGCGGCCGCCCACCTCGAGGCGGCCTACGCCTACGGAGACGCGAAGTTCGCCAGCATCGACGAGTCAGTTCACCAGGCCTTCGTTGACGCCGTCGGCGCAGTCATTGCGGGCGTACCGAAGGGCCTCTATCCCATTTTTGACGGCTACCGCGCCTTCTTCCCCGCGGACACGCTTCGCCACTCGTCGTACCTCGGCACGATTTTGCTGCGCGAATTACGTGGCGGCATCCACACCGAAGCGGTGAAGGAACTGGGCCTTACTGGCGCAGAGGCCTGCTTCGTCGGCGTGGAAGGAATCTTCGCAATGCATGGTTACAACGAGGCTGACACCCCGAACGACGCGGAGCGCATTGCTCCGCTGAAAGAGCAGGCCGAAGTTATGACGACCGCAGCCGAGGCGGCCTATTTCGCCGTGCTGAGCGACTCTCAACGTGACGATCTCCTCGCAGCGACCACCGCGATGGCGGAGCTGCTCAGGAATTAATTGAGTCGTCTCGCTGATCGCAAGGATGAGTGGGCCGGTCCGGTTCGGCCAAATCTGGTTCACGCATTGTGGATGTGCATCCTCGCTCTCGTACTCTGGACACTCTTCCTCAGCTGGCATCTCCCGACGCACTACCTCGCGCAACATTGGGACGCCGTGTGGGTGGGTTTCGACATCGTCCAAGCCATGGTCCTGGGCCTCACGGCGTGGCTCGCTTTGCGCCGTCGGCCCCTGGTTATTCTCACCGCCACGGCGTCGGCCACGATGTTGTTTGCGGACGCGTGGTTTGACGTCATGACGGCACGCTCCGGTGACCTGACGACGAGCATTGTGGTGGGGGTGCTGATTGAAATTCCCGGTGGTCTTGCCCTGCTCGTGATGGCTATTCGCGCGCTGCACAATCTCGTAGCTCGTCCGAGCCCCTCTGAGTAGGGGCAGGATTTACTCTTCGGGCCAGGCAAAGCCTTCTAGCTCGAGGAGAAACCTCTTCACGGCGAGTCCGCCGCCGTAACCGCCCATGGACGAAGCTGCGACCACGCGGTGACAGGGAATGACTACCGGCCACGGGTTCCTATTGCAGGCGCTTCCTACGGCGCGGTACGCCTGGGGCCGCCCAATTTCAATAGCGAGATCACCGTAGGAGCGCACTTCGCCGAAGGGAATTTTCGCGATGGCGGACCAGACATCCTTGTGAAAGTCGGTTCCCCGCTGGTGAAAGACAATATCGAAGTCTGTTCGGCGGCCGCGAAAATACTCCGCGAGTTGGCGACTGGCTTCGCGTACACGGGACACGGATGCGGCACTACCCGACGACGGAGCTTCGTGAGGTAAATAAATTTTTGCAATGCCGTGGTCGTCGCCTTCCACGGTCCACGGTCCGACCCGCGAATGAACTATTTCGCGGTACATCGTGGAACGGTCTGCAGGAATCAGGTGTTAGCCCCGACGGAGTAACTCAAGGTGGACAAGCACATCTCGTCACTAGATCCGTCACCCCAGGTGATGTAGCGAGGAGCTAATTTCGCCGTCTGCGGATTGAACTTGCGCAAGGTGGGGTCGTAGGTGCAGGTGATCTTGACGTAGTCACCTTGGTTCACCACGGTGGGCGCGACGGGATAGCTCTGCTGATTGTCAAAGTTGTAATTATTGACAAAGAGAGCCGTCGTTTGGCTCGTGTTGGCGCAGGTTCGATCAGTGTGACACAGGACTACTGACAGCGTTTTCCCGAGGAGGTGCATGTGTGCACCCACGGCGTGCAAGGTAATCGGCCCTGAACTCACACTGGGACCCATTCTCCAAATACAGGAGGTCCAAGTGTTACCGTGCCAATTGCTGCCGATACCGGCGGTGTTGGCCGAACCCTGACAGACCCATTCGATGAGGTTATTAAAAGAAACGGCTGATTGCCCGAAGCGTGTGGCGAGGTCGGCAAGTGAGGCGGCCTTGTCGCAGAGTTTGCCCGTGCTACCAGCAGGGCACGGGAGCTCCGGCGGCGCCACAATCTGCCAACCATTGAGTTGCGTCAAGCCACTGGTGGCCGCCGGCGTCGTGATGATGTTCATGTAGGAGTTGTCCTTGGCTTTGGAAGCCAAGAGGTTGTAGTGGATTTGCAGCGCAAAACCTGATCCGGCAGGAACGCTGTTCCCATAACCAGCAGGGCGCTCAGATTGGGTGGCGCCCGGAGCCCACGCCGCAGCCCACGGCAGGGCTCCAAGACCCGCCACGTCGTTGGCATCGATGGGAGAGCCAAAGCAGGTCCAGGACTTTCCTAATTTAGAGACCGTTGACTTCATCGTGGGGGGAACTTGGTACAAAATCGCGTGGTGAATTTCAATAACCGGTTTCTTGGCCGTTCCGTGGTTTTGAGCGACGAAGGAGCTTCCAACAATCATCTGGTTTTGGAGGAACTTCGGATCGAAGTAGGTACACCGGTAGAGATCGTTGGCGCCAGCGGGAGCTACGGGCTTGTACCCACCCGCGCTCGCTTCCGGAATAGCAACTTTGGTCACCGTGCAGGTGTGGGTTTTGCAGAAGACGGGCATGGGAATAGTGGTCGCCGTGGTATGAGCCTGGGCGGGAACGACCGTTGACGCGCTGGTCATCAAGCTCGGCGTGATGGTGACCACCACGGCGAGGGTCGAAAATACGGAAAGATATCGGCGGCTGCGGAGATTCATAAACCGAACGATACACCATCCGAGCTCCCACGAAGCCCTCGTGCAGGTTAGGCTTTCGCCATGATGCAGCGCCAGAAAGTCAGGGTGCTGGTCTCATGATGCCGGGAATGGGTGGCGGCCTTTCCATTACCGACCCCTTTATCTATTCCCTATTTCGCCATTCTCTCTTTGGTCAATTTCTCTGGATTTTGGGCCTGTCGGCTGCCCTCGTGATGCTGGCGGGCGTCGTGCGTGGACGCGGGAACATGGTGACCGAGGTGGACCCACCCGTACGGAGCTACGTGGCCTGGATTTTTGGCGGACTGTGGCTCGTCGATGGGATCTTGCAGTTTCAACGGTCCATGCCGCTGGGCCTCAGTAGTGAAGTCGTCACCCCGGCTAACGAAGGGTCGCCATCGTGGCTGCACTCTCTCGTAGGAGTTTTCGTCGATGTGTGGAATCGTCACCCCTTGGATATGGCGAGCGCCACCGCGTGGATTCAAGTGGGTATTGGCCTGCTTCTCCTCGTCGCTCGTGGACGGGTGCGTCGATTCGGGGCTCTGGTGTCCGTGGCGTGGGGGCTCGTCATTTGGAGTATCGGGAATTCATGTGGCGGCATCTTCTCTCCCACGGCGTCCATACTCTTTGGCTGGCCCGGAGCAATTTTCTTTTATCTTCTCGCCGGCCTGTGGTTGCTGGTGCCCGGCGCAACATTCCGGAAGCACTTCTCGCGTGTGACGTCGCGAGTCCTTGCGGCCCTCTGCCTTGGTGGCGCAATCATCCAGTGCATGCCGTCGCACGGTTTTTGGCGTCCGGGCGTTTCCAACTCCCTCACCCAAATGGGTGTGGGTATGGCGCACAGTGCCCAACCCTCGTGGCTCGCCGCGCTCATCATTCACGTGAGTAACTGGTTCGGCGAGCAACCCGCTCTCTGGAACGTGGTCATCGTGGAGTGGCTGTTGCTCTGCGCTCTTGGGCTCTGGCGACACGGTGGCGGCAATAAGGTCTGGCCGTATCGCTTGCTGATAGGCGGTGCCGTCGCCGGTTGGGTTCTCGTCCAAGACCTCGGAATTTTTGGAGGGCTTTCCACGGATATGAACTCGCTGCTGCCCTTGGCCGTGCTGGCATGGTGTGCGGCTCCCGGTCGTCAACGCAGCGCAGCAATTCAGCTACCGCTGGCATCGAATATTCGTCGCGTCGTGGGAACGCTTCTCGGCGCCGTGGGTCTCAGTGCCGTAGCGGTGGCTAGCTGCTGTATGGGACTGGCCTTGTTTTCGACTGCGGCGGAGCCCGTTCTTTTCTATGCGCAAAATGGCGAGATGACGGTTACCAATAACCTGGCGCCACCCTTTCAACTCACGGACGTGAACGGTTCTTCCTACACGATGGGGTCGCACCGCGATCGCTGGACAGTAGTGACCTTTCTGGACCCACAGTGCTGCGTCGCCAGTGAGCGCGTGTTCTCAGAACTGGCCACCCTGGAGAAATCACTCGGGGCGCATAGCCGTCTCGACGTGGTAGCGGTCGATGCGAATCCCTTCGCCCAAGAGAGCCGCAGCGTGCGGAATTTCTTACAACGTACGCACACCACGCAGGTGGGGCGAATGCACGTGGTGACGGGTTCGGTCTCCAACTTGTCCTACATCCTGCCGAGTTATGGGTATCTCATCAATACGAATCCTCACGCGAGAACCTCCATTGCGGCGATCAGCCTTTTCTTCGTGGACCCCACCGGCGTGGTGCGGGTAATTATTTCGGATAACCCACTGGGCGGACCGGCCTACGCCGCATCGGCACAAACTGTCCTCGTTCACGCGTTGGAAGTTGCCGGCTATCGCTAATCATTATGAAAATTGTGTCATTAACCAGCCGTGAAACTGCTAGAAAATGATAATGAGAATTGCACTACATAAAGAATCGCGGGTGGGCGAAACGCGCGTGGCGCTGACGCCGGACGCCGTGGCTACCCTGACCAAAGATGGGTGGACGGTGGTGGTGGAAGCCGGCGCCGGTGTGGCCGCTCACTATTCGGACGAGAGTTACCGTCAGGCGGGAGCCTCCGTAGAGGCCACGGTCAGCGGTGACGTGCACTTCCGGGTCAACCCACCCACGCTGGAAGAAGTGCAAAATCTTTCTGACGGATCTCTTCACCTCTCCTTCCTTTCGCCGCTGCTGGCCATCGACGTGGTGCGGGCACTCAACGCGAAGAACATCACCGTGATGAGTTTCGACCTGGTACCGCGTATTTCGCGAGCCCAGTACATGGACGCCCTCTCCAGTCAGGCCACCGTGAGCGGCTATCGCGCGGCGCTGGCTGGTGCGACCTACTTTGACCGCTTCTTTCCCCTGCTCACCACCGCCGCTGGAACTATTCGTCCCGCCAAAGTCTTGGTGATGGGCGTGGGCGTGGCCGGTCTCCAGGCCATCTCCACGGCGCGCCGCTTGGGCGCCAAGGTCCGCGCCTACGACGTGCGCACCGCCGCCAAAGAGGAAGCCGAATCGGCCGGTGCCGTCTTCGTGAAGCTCGGCGTCACCGCGGATGCCGCCGGTGGCTACGCCCGCGAACTGACGGACGAAGAAAAGACGCAACAGCAAGCGGCGCTTCTGAGCGAAGTGGCGGGAGCGGACGTGGTCATCACGACCGCCGCCGTTCCGGGTCGCAAGTCACCCATCTTGGTGACCGCGGCCATGGTGGACGCCATGAGTGACGGTTCCGTCGTTATCGACATGGCTGCCGACGGTGGTGGCAATTGCGAACTGACCAAGGCCGGCGAAGTGGTCGAGCACAAGGGCGTGCGCATCGTGGGTTTGAGAAACCCGCCCGCCGAAATGGGCACCCACGCGAGTTTCATGTACGCCAACAACGCCTTGAAGCTCTTCGCCCTGCTCGGCAGCGCCGGAACTCTCCATCCTGATTGGAATGATGAAATTGTCATCGGAGTCACGGTGGCGAGTGGAGGCTCCATTCATCACGCCGCGACCGCCGAAGCCCTCGGCGTAACGCACGTCCCACTTGTTAGTCAGCCGAAGGAGAACGCCTAATGGGTAACACCCTGTTGCAATACGCCACGGTGCTCATTTTGAGCATCTTCGTGGGTATCGAAATTATCGCCAAGGTGCCGAGCATCTTGCACACGCCGCTCATGAGTGGTTCGAACGCCATTCACGGGGTCATCTTGGTGGGAGCCATGATCATTCTGGGCTCGGCGACCACATCTCTAGAAACAATTCTGGGCTTCGTGGCCGTCATCTTGGCCACCTTGAACGTGGTGGGTGGCTTTGTGGTTACTGATCGCATGCTCCAAATGTTCCAGTCCAAGTCACCGCGCACGCGGGTCAAGAAGGACGAGGTGACCCAGTGAGTCGCGGAACCCTCATCGACCTGCTGTACCTCTTCGCCGCATTCACTTTTCTGCTCGCCCTGAAGGGCTTGGGAAGCCCGAAGCGGGCGCGTCAAGGAAACATGGTGGCTGCTCTCGGCATGTTGGTGGCCATCGTGGCGACCTTCTTCCGTCAGGAAAACGGACAGGGACTTCGACACATTCCCTTGATGTTGTTGGCCATGGGCATCGGCACCTTGGTGGCCGTTCCCGCGGCGCGCTTCGTGCAGATGACGGCCATGCCGCAGTTGGTGGCCATCTTCAACGGTGTGGGTGGTGGCGCCGCGGCGCTGGTGTCCATTACCGAGTTCATCCACATCCATTCGCAGAAGCCAGCTACTTACGTGACCTTGGAAGTTCTTCTCGGAGTATTGATCGGAACCGTGTCCTTCTCGGGCTCCGCGATTGCCTACGCGAAATTGCAAGAGCTCATGACGGGTCGTCCCATTACCTATCCGGGTCAGCAAGTAATTAACGCGCTGTTCGGAATCGTGTCCATTGGACTGATCGTCACTATTTTGATCTCGGCGTCGACCTCGTTGCTGTGGATTTTGTTGGCGGTGGCCTTCGTGCTGGGAATTGCCTTCGTGCTGCCTATTGGTGGCGCAGACGTGCCGGTACTGATTTCCTTGCTCAACTCCTTCACCGGTCTGGCCGTGGCTGCGTCGGGCTTCACCCTTGGTTCCAACTTGCTCATCGTGGCGGGAACTTTGGTGGGTGCCTCAGGAATTCTCTTGACCCAAATGATGAGCAAGGCCATGGGCCGTAGTTTGGCCAACGTTCTCTTCTCGGCCTTCGGATCGGTCGTGACCGCGTCGGGTGATGGTGCTCGCGAAGATGGTCGCACCGTTCGTTCCGGTAGTGCCGAAGACATTGGCGTGCTCTTGAGCTACGCCAACAAGGTCGTCATCATTCCGGGCTACGGGCTCGCCGTGGCGCAGGCCCAGCACGTGGTGCGTGAGCTCGCTGACGAACTCGAAGCCAAGGGCGTCGAGGTCTTCTACGCCATTCACCCGGTGGCCGGACGTATGCCGGGGCACATGAACGTCCTGCTCGCCGAAGCCAACATCCCCTACGAGAAGCTCAAGGAAATGGACGAGGCGAACCCCGAACTTCAGACTGCCGACGTGGCGCTCGTCGTGGGCGCCAACGACACCGTGAATCCGGCCGCCAAGAACGACCCCAGTTCGCCAATTTACGGCATGCCCATCATTGACGCGCTGGCCGCCGAGAACGTGGTGTTCTTGAAGCGCTCGATGCGCCCCGGTTTTGCCGGAATCGAAAACGAGCTGCTCTTCGATCCCAAGACGGTTCTCTTGTTTGGCGACGCCAAGGACACGCTGACCAAACTCGTCGCGACGGTAAAGAACTCCTAAAGAGTTTCGGCGGTGATCTCGTTCAGACGAGTAATCACCGCCGGCTCGAGTTCCACCACCGCCGCCGCGTTAGCGGCGACCTGAGCGGGATTCGACGCACCGGCTATCACCGAGCTCACGGCGCCGTGGGCGAGGAGCCACGAGAAGGCCAAGGTCAGAATCGGGATCTGCACTTCCTTGGCGTAGGTCAGTAGGGCGCTCACCTTGGTGTCGAATCGTTCGTTAAACCAGGCCGGTGCCCGGTTCGAAGTGGCGAGCCCTTGGAGGCGCGAACCTTCGGGAATGGGCTGACCGGGTTGAAACTTTCCGGTGAGTAGACCATTGGCCAGCGGGTAATAGGGGAGAAAACCCATCGTGGTGGCCACGACCTCGTCGAGTACGCCGTTGGTCTCTGGTTCCCGGAACAATAGGGAGTATTGATTCTGGATCGACACGAAACCTTGACCGGGGATGCGGGCGGCCTCACGGAGCTGACCCTGGGAGAAATTAGAGCAACCGAATTCGCGAATTTTCCCTTCCGCCACGAGCTCTTGCAGGGCGGCGATGGTCTCGGCAATGGGCGTGCGATCGTCGGGGTAGTGCAATTGGTAGAGGTCGATGTAATCGGTGCCGAGACGAGCGAGCGAATCAGTCACGGCCTGGCGGATGTACTCCGGCTGCGCTCCGAATTTGGTGTCGCTCAGGGGCATACCGAATTTCGACGCGACCACCACGTCACCGCGGCGCTGGCCGAGGGCTTGGCCGAGGAGGACTTCACTCTGGGTGCCGCCGTAGACGTCAGCGGTGTCGAAGAAATTTATTCCCGCTGCGATGGCGGCGTCCACGACCGCAGTGGTACCGGCCAGATCAAGACGAGCGCCAAAATTGTTGCAACCGATACCGACTTCCGAGACGGACAAACTTCCGAGGGGGCGATATTTCATGAGTTCTCTCCTGGCAGAAACGACGGTCGTAGTGTACGCACCTCAGGCACGAAGAGACGTGTCCGCGGGAATGTGAATCGAGAATGCGTGTGAGCACTGCACGCAGGGTGTCGGTTAAATGCCGGGTCGTGACCATTAGGGTGGGGTGGTGCCCGATTCCCCCATCGCCGGCCCTCCGGTCTATAACTCACGCGAGCTGCCGGTCCCGTCACGTCGCGCGGTGGCGCGTCGTTGTGCCCGACTGGCGTTGATTTTCGCTCCCCGGGTAGGTCCCCGAGCACTGGCCCAACTCCGCCACTTACATTCAGGAAAGTTCACCACGACGACTTTGGCGCACCCCCTGCGAGTGGCCTTCGAGCGCTCGGGGGGAACCTTCGTAAAATTCGGTCAAATCATTGCCTCGTCACCCGGTCTCTTCGGTGACGCCCTGGCGGATGAGTTTCGCAGTTGTCTCGATACTGGTCCCACGGTGCCCTTCGACGAGATCCGTGCGGTCATTGAGCGAGATCTTGGCGGTCCCTTATCGGATTTCTTCGTGGATTTCTCACCGACTCCCATCGGTCAGGCCTCGATCGCCGTGGTGCATCGAGCCCGGCTCTTGAACGGTCGTGACGTGGTGGTGAAAGTGTTGCGTCCGGGTATCGAGCAGATGGTGGCGGCAGACCTCGACATCATGGAACCCATGATGGGTTTTGTCACGCGCCAAACCGGTGCGCAACTCGCGGCCGCCGCGTGGCAGCAAATCGACGGACTTCGTCAACAAATTGGTGAAGAACTCGATTTGCGCAACGAAGCCCGGGCCCTCGACCACTTTCGTGACCTCACGGCTCGGAGCAGTCTGAATCTCATCGCCGTACCCGAGCCCTTCCCCGAGTTCTCATCGCAAAATATCTTGACCATGGAATTCCTCGACGGATTCGCCATCGATGATTTTTCTCAGGCGCAGGGTTTGGGGATCGACCCCGCGCCACTCATCGACCAGCTCATTCGTGGTTTCTTCACCATGACCGTGCAGTGGGGGACCTTCCACGGTGACGCGCACGCGGGAAATCTCATGCTGCTGCGCGATGGCCGCATTGGGGTAATCGACTGGGGAATCGTCGGTCGACTCGACGCCGCCACGCATCGCTTTTTCGTGCGCATGTTGCAGGCGGTTCTCGGCGAAGAGGCGGCGTGGATGGACGTGACCCAGCATCTCCTCGACAATTACGGGCCCGCCCTGCGTGAAGCCTTGGGGATGACCGACGAACAAATGGCCCAGTTTCTCCGGGCCATGATTGAGCCAATTTTGCTGCGCCCTTTCGGGGAGATTTCCTTCGCCGACATGATGACGATGACCCAGGTGCACGTGGGCGAAGCCAATGGCGTGTCGTTTCAGCAGCGAGGGTGGCGCGCAATGTTTCAGCGTCTGCGCCTGCAACGCAAAATTCAACGGATGGCCGAAGACGGTGGTGGCCTCATGAACTCCTTCGACCGAGGAAATTTTCTTCTGGGCAAGCAACTCATGTACTTCGAACGCTACGGCCGGATGTATCTCTCGGACCGTTCAATTTTGGCGGATCGTCCCTTCCTCGAGAGCCTCTTGCGCGACGCGGAACCGCTCACGGCCTAAGCCTCATTCCCCACTCGCCGCCGGTTTAGAACTACGCTACGAGTGCTCATCCCAAAGGAGATCTCATGAAGGTAATCGTTGATTTTGACCTCTGCGCCAGCAACGCCGTGTGCATGGCCGTGGCGCCCGAAATCTTTGAAGTCCGTGATGACGGCTACCTCTACATTTTGAATGAGACCCCCGGCGCGGACCTCGAGTCCAAGCTGCGCGACGCCGTCAACGGTTGTCCCACCGGGGCCATCTCCATTGGGGAGTAAGCGATGACCGGACCACGCGTCCGCTTCGCTCCGTCACCGACGGGCTACTTCCACGTCGGTTCCGCCCGATCAGCCCTTTTTAACTGGTTCGTTGCCCGTCAGGTTGTTGACGGGACCTTAATTCTGCGTATTGAAGATACCGATACCGAGCGCAACCGTGAAGAGTGGGTCGACGGCATCGTCGAGTCCATGAATTGGCTGGGGCTCACCCCCTACGAAGGACCGTTTCGTCAAAGTAACAACACCACCGCACACCAAGCGGCCGTGGCCGAATTACTCGCCGGCGGGCACCTGTACTTCTGCGATTGCACGGGCGATCAGGTCCAGGCACGCAAGGGCGATAATAAGACGCCGGGCTACGACGGCTTCTGCCGCGACCGCGCCCTGGCGCAAGGTCCCCGCACCGCGCTGCGCTTCGCCACTCCGGTCGGTGGAAGCACGGTGGTGCACGATTTGATTCGCGGCGACGTGGAGTTTTCTCACGGCGTGATTGATGATTTCGTGGTGGCTAAGTCGTCGGGCGCGGTGCTCTACGCCCTCGCCAACGTGGTGGACGACCGCAACGACCGCATCAGTCACGTAATCCGCGGCGAAGAGCACCTCCCCAATACACCGAAACAGATTCTCTTGTGGGAGGCGCTCAACCTGACCTCGGGCCTCGTCACGCCCATACCGCACTACGCGCATTTGCCCTTGTTGGTGAACGAGCAGCGCAAGAAGCTCTCGAAGCGCAAAGACCCAGTCGCCACCGAGATGTACCGCGATCAGGGCTATCTCCCCGAAGCCTTTGTGAACTACTTGGCCCTTTTGGGTTGGTCGCCCAGCGGAGAAGAAGAGAAGATTGACGTGGCGACCTTGATTCGCGAATTCCGCCTCGAAGACGTTTCGCACTCTCCAGCTTTTTTTGACGTGAAGAAACTCCTTCACCTCAACGGAACCTACATCCGCGAGTTGTCGCCGGAGGCGTTCATTGAACGCGCGCAGCCCTGGGTGTCACCGTCGACCTCGGCGTGGTCGCCGCAGGAATATCAGACTCCGTGGCCCGTGGAGAACTTCGATCCGGAACTCTTCGGCCGAGTGGCGCCCCTCGTGCAAGAACGCATTGCCCTCATGGGGGAAATACCCGCCATGGTGGACTTCTTTTTCCTCGCCGACGCTCCCCGTGACGATGACGCCTTCACCAAGACCATCGCCACGAGCGAGGTGGCCCAAGCCGTCTTGCGCGATCTCGTCGAGGAATTCGCTGCCGTCAACTGGGATGCCGAAACGCTCCACGCCACCGTGATGTCAGTGGGCGAGCGACACGAATGGAATTTGCGCAAGGCGCAGGCCCCTTTGCGATGTGCGCTCACCGGACGATTGGTGGGACCCCCACTCTTTGAGTCCCTAGTGATCCTTGGCCGTGAGGAAACGATCCGACGAATAGAAATGGCGCTGTGATGTTAAAAATTTCCACTATTTTGTTTGGCCCGGCGAAGTTAGTCATCAAAATCGTCACCTGGTTTTTGACGGCGGTGGTGGTTTACTACGCCATCTGCTTCGCGCAGGTGTACCTGACGAGCCGTGAATCCACGACGCAGAACACCACGGCCATCGTCGTTTTCGGCACCACCGAAGACAATGGCGTTCCGTCTCCGACGCTCGCCGCCCGCTTAAACCAAGCGGTGATTCTCTGGGCGAATCACCGGGCCCCCCTCGTCGTGGTCACCGGCGGGAAGCAACCTGCGGACGTCTACTCCGAAGCGCAGGTGTCGGCCACTTATTTAGAGCAGCACGGGGTGCCCCGTTCCAAGATCATCGTGGGTTCGGGCAGCGATACCTGGCAAAACGTCGCTTCGGTGGAGGCCGCAATGAAAGCCGCGGGGATCACGACCGTGATCTGTGTGACTGACGGATTTCACGAATATCGGGCGATGGCCATCTTGAGCAACCAAGGATTTACGCCTCTCCCCAGTCCCAGCACGACATCTCCGATCACCGGCGGCGCCGTATGGAATCAGATGTTTGTCGAAGCGGGTGAAGTCGCCGTGGGTCGAATCATCGGGTATCACACCCTGAGTCAGATAACGGCCGGTGCGGCGACGGTCACCAGCCTCCCTTCGAAGGGTTAAGTTCCGTCGGCTAAACTCACAGATACCTTTCGGGGGTGGTGTAATTGGCAACACAACTGGTTCTGGTCCAGTTATTCAGGGTTCGAGTCCTTGCCCCCGAGCGAGTCAGTTGAAGTGCTTGGCTAGAATCAACTGTCGCTGTACACGGTCCCATCGTCTAGTGGCCTAGGACTCCAGCTTCTCAAGCTGGCTACGCGGGTTCGAATCCCGCTGGGACTGCCAAAATTGACTGGTCACTTGTTGACCCGCTGAATGCCGTGACATACCACGGCAAAGTGGCGGTTCGAACTGCTCCATCCATGAGGGTGACACCAGTTGGGACCATGGCGCGGGCAAAGCCTGAACGTAGTTGAGGATCGAGGCGGTTCCAACAACCAGGAAGGTCCGTGAGTAATTTACGCGCAAAGGCGATGACTTCATCAATGTTGTACTTCGGAAGTGAGAGCGCGGCGAGTTCTTGGCGGGTCAAAACGATGTCATCTTTGAACTGTTGTGACTTTGCTTCGAACATTTCTTGAGTAATGCCGCTGCCCGAAAGGTACTTGTCCAAAAGGCTATCCAGCAGGCCTTGAGCGGCCTCTATTTTGCGTTCTAGGCGACTCTGGTCGAGGCGTAGGGAATTGAATCGTTGATTCCACACATCGCGAACCACCGCGTCCATCAAGTCCATGATCTTGGGCGAAACGGACAAATCGGCCAGGAACTCCACGAAGAGAGTTTCAACAACTTCCTTGCGCGCGCTTACCTTGCGACAGTCCTTCTTGTAGCAGTGGTA
>SESD01000262.1_pt1 | contig 32523 bp, 25 predicted proteins | sample 3171411 | NCBI WGS metagenome assembly SESD01 (sample SAMN06051880, study PRJNA518727) | freshwater metagenome | biome: subpolar coniferous forest; feature: holomictic lake; material: water; isolation source: holomictic Lake 442, 16.5 m depth | place: Canada: near Kenora, Ontario | collected...
ATCCCACAATCGGATCTTAATTCCATTCACACGACTCCAAAATAAGAGAGATGAGCGCAGCGGAAGTGCAATATCAGGAAGCATCCATATTTCAGAAACACGCTTATCTGGACGCAGCCAACCGTGCAGTGAGAGTTCGATAACTACCCTCAGACTCATCGACCGATTAGGCATATGTAGGCACCAGATCTGGGGAACTGGTCTACGTGTAAGCCAATGAACACACCCCCCCTCTCGAAATATGACTTCGACCTCATCAAGAAGATTAGCTGGTAGACGATCCAACGGCAGATTATCTGAGAAGAGCAAAACATTATGTTTCGCATTAGGATAGCGCGAGAAATAAAGATTACGGTTATGTCGCACCAACTCTAGGTAGGACAGACTACGACCAAATGAACCACCGCCCTTGTGATAGATGGTCGCGGACGGATGTACGCCCATACGCCAGCCAAGTAGGTCTAGCCGACGACCCAGATCAATATCTTCATAATAACCACGCCCGAATACCGGATCGAAGCCGCCAATTTTCTGGAACACATCGCGCCGGATCAGAAATGCGTAACCACGTAACCGGTGAGTTAGGATATAGCCCCCTGGTTGCCGCGGGTATCGGTCGAAGTCATACTCGGCATAGTAATTCCCGGAAGGGATAATAACCGCCAGCTTTGGATCGGCCTCCATTGAGGCACACAACATTGGCAAGAAATCCTCACTCGATTCGGTGTCTGAATTGAGCACTAGCACGTAGGTCGCATCGGAGCGACCGACCGCCTCATTCACTGACAAACCGAAACCCTGATTCTTTACTGAGTGATGAACACGCACACGCTCGTATGGCAATTGATCCAGCATCTCTCGTGTCTCAGCGCCAGAAGCATCATCCTGGACATATATGTATCTGATCGACTGCCCGAGATGGGCAACGACGGAATCAATACATCGCCGCGTCAGATCGGGCGCATTGTAGACCGGGATCACCACATCAATGGACGGTATTCCTAGTTCAACTGCTTCATCTGATAAATTACTGCGTAACGCCTTTGGCAATGGAGTCTGATCCTGGCTCTGAACTTCCTTAAATACCGTTGCCTGTAACACTTCCTCAGCTGATACTGCCGCTGGAACAATAGATTCTTTCTGTTCAATCAGGTCTGTTGTGGGTTTTGCCCGTACCTGCGACTCCAGCAGGGCCACAAAACGTGGCAGTACATCCGGCCCTCCGACATGAAGCATCTCGTCGATGAATCGTTGTCGATGCTCCTCGATATAGAATGAACCACAGCCATTTCGAAGAAGACCATCAATCTTTTCATATACGTCATCACGGCACCGCAACTCTGTCTCGGGCATGTACCGGGCCACCGTCGATCGTCCTGCAATCAGGTAGTCGGCCGCCAGAACCGGTTTACCAACCTTGACCGCCTCAAATGAGACCGATGTGGCCAAATCGACAATGACATCTGCCCACTCCAACAGATGAGCCGAATGAACACCCCCCCCTGCCACGCTCACGTTTGGCAACTTTCTCAACGAGGAATTTCGAGTCAGGGTCTGCTGCCAACCACCGCGGGTGTGGGGCTTGATCATCAGCTCCACGCCTGGGAAAGAGGCGATCAGTTGCACCACATAGCCGACCTCCTCCCAGAAGGTCGTAAAGTTACTCTTTCTCAGGAACATCAGCACCTTGAGCTTACTATCAGAGCGTGTCAGTGGTGAGGGTGGCAACAAGGTCGCAAGCTTGGTCAACCACTCATCGCAATAGCGTGGCGAGCCGAGTACAGCAATCCTCTGGTTATCCATGAAGGGACGGAACCGTCCAGCGCATAGCTCGTTTGGCACTACCAGCCTGTCAAACATTCGTCCGGCTGAGAACAGAGCGTCCGGGCCGAGTTTCAGCTCATTGCGTCGTATCAGTTGACTGGCATGGGGGCTATCCCCGTGTGGTAGTGACACAATACTAAGACCCGCATCATGCACCATCGACACCACGATCTCGACCCACTCCACACTGATGGTCGAATTCCTTTCGACCCAGTCAAAGGCCACCACACCCCCATCTGCCCCCTCAAAAGTACGTGTCAATAAGTGCTGAGTAATCCGCCGCCAGATCGGTTCCCGTCTCTTGGCATTGTAGACCTGGGCCGCCGCATTAATGATCGGACCCAGCAATGGGATTCTCAAACCGCGGATGAGCAACAGCATTTGCACACGCCACCTGATGAAGTCAGGAAGAGTTAGCAACTCCTGAATATGCGACACCCGCACACCCGGCAACTTTTTCAAGAATTCGATACGGAAATCGTCACGGAAATACTCAAAACCGATCAGGACAACATCGCAACCATGGCCAGAATCGACCCACTTGGAGATGACCGGGGTAATGTGGTCTACATCATTGTAATGACGAAGAAAGAAAAGGGCTCTCATACCCATATCCTTGAAGGATTGAAGGGGGGCAAGTTATCAATCATTATTGAATATTCCAAGGCTGGATTTAGGGATCAAAACGTCCGCAATTTTACACCGTGAGATACTCAATTACCATGCTATTCAATGCCCTGTAGCTCCATCTCAAAAGGCTACCCATAAAATAAGTCATTTCAGCTTCTCGCGGAGAACCGTCGCTAATGGTAGGATAGCGTTCAGGATGGATGACCCTCGTTTCCATCATTGGCCATTCAATCCAATCATCGAGAACAGGGTATCGATGAATCAAAAATACCAACAAACCTAAATTACCAATGAAAACAATTGCTGTGATACCCGCGCGCATGGGCTCATCTCGCTTCCCGGGCAAACCGCTCGCGAAACTACTGGGTCGCACTATGCTTGAGCATATCTATAAGCGCATCACCATGAGCAGTGCGCTTGATGCCACCTATATTGCCACCTGCGATGAAGAGATCCGTCAAGCAGCTCAAAGTTTTGGGGCCAATGTGATCATGACCGCCGACACTCATGAACGTGCCAGCGACCGAGTTGCAGAAGCGGTTGCCGAGATTGAGGCAGATCTGATTGTCATGGTGCAGGGTGATGAGCCGATGACTCGTCCAGAGATGATTGATATGGCGGTCGCGCCCTTTCGAGACGATCCTCAATTAGGATGTGTGAATCTGGTACGTCGAATCCAAAGCGAAGCTGATTTCTATGACGTTAACACCATCAAGGTCGTCATGAACCAGCAAGGGGATGCGCTCTATATGTCACGTCAACCGGTCCCAACCTTAGCCAAATCAGGTTTTGCAGAGACCCTCGCTTATAAACAGGTATGCATCATCCCCTTTCGGCGCGCCACCCTGTTCGACTATACCCGTCTACCATCCACGCCTCTGGAACGACTGGAGTCTATCGATATGCTGAGGCTACTGGAGAATGGACAGCGAGTGAAGATGGTCGAGACTCAGTTTGATACCCAAGCAGTCGATACCGAAGCTGACCTGGCACGGGTAGCCAAGCTGATGGCGAACGACCCCCTACTCGCCTCCTATTGAAGATAATCACCGCCTGTAATGAACACCCTGTGATGCCCCTTACTAAGGAATACTCATGCAACTGAAATCAAGACTGTCCAAGGGTGAACTGACCATCGGCTCTTGGATCACTCTGGGACATCCATCGATCGCTGAGATCATGGCCGCTGCTGGTTTCGACTGGCTGGTCCTGGATATGGAGCACAGTGTGCTGGAGTTGAGTGAAGTACAGACCCTGATCCAGGTACTTGATGGGCAACAGTGCCCGTCCATTGTGAGGCTGACCTCGAACCATCCCGACCAGATCAAGCGTGTCATGGACGCGGGTGCTACCGGTGTCATGGTCCCAATGGTGAAATCTGCTGAGGATGCCAAAGCTGCAGTGCAGTCGGTCTATTATCCTCCCAGAGGGCAGCGCGGGGTCGGTCTGGCTCGTGCACAGGGTTATGGTGCAAGCTTCCAGAAGTACCGCAGTTGGCTGGAAGAAAATGCCGTCATTGTGGCCATGATTGAGCATGTAGATGCGGTTAATTCCATTGATGAAATTCTCGCCGTTGATGGGATTGATGCATATATCATCGGCCCTTACGATTTATCCGGATCCATGGGTCGCCCCGGAGATCTTGACCATCCGGACGTGCAGTCCGCGATAGCGCGGGTGCTAGAGGCTGGACACCATTCTGGCAAGCCGGGGGGCATCCATGTCATCGAGCCAAACCAAGACGAGTTACAGCGCCGTATTGCTGCCGGCTTCAACTTTCTTGGTTATGGACTGGATATCCGCATCCTCGACTCGATCTGCCGCAGCCATATGAAAACGATTAGGTCGAGATTGTGAGTAAGATTGTCATCTCCACCTCCTCATTCGGAGTGGACAACAACCCTCCCCTCCAACTTCTACTGAAAGCGGGGATGCACATCGTCAGCAACAGTGTTGGGAGGAAGCTCACCGAAGAAGAGGTCGCCAAACTACTCGGTGCAGACACTGTCGGCATGATCGCCGGCATAGAGCCCCTGACCGAACGCGTATTTGCATCTTCCAACAGCCTACGGGTGGTATCTCGCTGTGGCGCTGGTCTAGACAGTGTTGACCTAGAGGCAGCAAAACGTCACAACATTGCCGTCACCAACACGCCCGAGGCTCCATCCCAAGCAGTGGCTGAACTCACGCTGGGATTGATCTTGTCTGCACTGAGAAGAATATGTCAGACCGATCGGCAGCTACGTGCGGGTGAGTGGCCACGAATGCAAGGACAGTTGCTCGCCGCTCAAGTGGTCGGCATCATTGGTCTTGGACATATCGGCCGTCGGGTTGCCCATCTGTGTCAATCCTTTGGAGCTGAAGTCGTATCACATGACCCTCATATCGATCAGCCTCCCGATGGGGTGACATTGCTGTCGTTGGAAAAATTACTGGCAGAATCAGACATCATCAGTCTGCACCTCCCCTATAGCACAGCGACCCACCATCTACTCAATGCTAACGCTTTTGCTCGCATGAAGACCGGTGCGATCGTAATCAATGCCGCTCGAGGTGGTCTCGTTGATGAGGCCGCACTAGAAGAAGCGCTCAATTCCGGAAAACTAGGTATGGCTGCACTCGATGTTTTTGAGCAGGAGCCTTATCTCGGCCCATTACTCAAATGTAACAACATAATCCTGACCTCTCACATCGGCTCTCTTGCAAGAGAGGCCCGTCAGAGGATGGAAATCGAAGCTGCAGAGAATCTTCTTCAGGGATTGATCAGGGCGGGTTTAATGGAGAATCTATAGATTATGGTATCTGACAAAATTGCTATTGTATTTGGTGCCAGCGGCTTTCTTGGCAGTCATGTAGCTGATGCGTTGTCATCTGCAGGCTATAAGGTACGTTTATTTGATCGTTGCCTGTCACCTTATCGCAGTCCCGATCAGGAGATGATCATCGGTGACATCATGGACTTAAATCAAGTGGTAGAAGCGACCCGTGGAGCGACCGTGGTCTACAATTTTGCAGCCATTGCTGATATTGATGAGGCACACAACAACCCACTCGCCACCGCAAGCATCAATGTCTTGGGTAATATGCATGTACTGGAAGCCGCGCGCCTTGCAGGTGCCAGTCGTTTCGTTTTCGCTAGCACCATCTACGTCTACTCCGAGTCCGGCTCCTTCTATCGAGCAAGCAAACAAGCTGCAGAGCGTTTTATCGAGACCTATCATGAACGTTACGGACTAGAGTACAGCATCTTGCGGTATGGATCTCTGTACGGCAGGCGTGCCGATACCCGCAATGGTATCTACCGCATGCTGCACGAGGCGGTGGAACATCACTCAATCACTTATCAGGGTAGCGGTGAGGCGATCCGTGAGTACATTCATGTCGAGGATGCGGCACGGATGAGTGTGCAAGTCCTAGCACCTGAGTTTGCCAACCGACACCTAATCCTGACCGGACAGGAGCGTCTACGCATCAAGGAGGTCATGACCATGATCTCTGAAATCATGCCGTGGAAGGTGGAGCTACATTTTGATGAGGCGAATGCGGTACACCACTACGAAATAACACCCTATGCATTTCAACCCCGTGTCGGTCGCAAACTGATGCTTAATGAGCATGTCGACCTGGGTCAGGGTCTACTCGACTGCCTCAGAGATATTCACACAGCCTTGCATCACTCGGGCGAAGTCGATGACGCAACGCCAGCAGTCTCCGACAATAGGGCATGAGTACAAAGGACTGGCAGGCCATCATATTCGATTTTGATGGTGTGGTGGTTGAGTCCGGAGACATTAAGACTCAAGCATTCGCTGATCTCTACCGGTCTCATGGTGAGATGGTCACATCCGCTGTGGTGGAGTACCACAGAGCCCATGGTGGGATGTCGCGCTACCAAAAGTTCCGCCACTTTCAACAGCACCTGCTAGGTAAGCCACCTCTGACAGCGGATGAAGAGCAAGAGCTGGATCAACAGTTCTCTGAACGAGTGGTCGAGTCCGTCATTGCCAGCCAGGCGGTCCCGGGTGCAGATGAATTTATCCGTCAGCAGGCGTCTCGTATACCGCTATTTGTCGCCTCTGGCACCCCGGAAACAGAACTCATTACCATCATCACACGCCGCGGCCTAGCACCCTACTTTACTGAGGTACGCGGCTCTCCTACATCAAAACAGGCTTTAATCGCAGATATCCTGTCGGTCCATTCCCTTACCCCCAATCGCGTTTTAATGATTGGTGATGCTCTGATCGACTATCAGAGTGCACATCTGAATGGTGTTTCGTTCCTGGGGCGGGTGCGCGCTGGAGATGACAACCCCTTCCCGCCGCAAGTTGAAACAGTGGTCGACCTGAATTCTTTACTGACCTGATTGGCTAACAATATCAGGAGGCATCGATTGACACCCATGAAACCGGTATCAACGCAGCACACCTCTCCTCAATAATTGCCAGAAAATTTTATAGCCCCATAACACGGGATGTCGTCTCAGCATGGGCGTGATCTCGACATGCACCCCGGTATGTCGTTCGATCTTCCAGGCAGCATAACTTACGCAATCTCGGAAGGTAAATGCCGCCTTCGTCAACCTCAGCACTGACAGAATTCGACCCTGCCAGCGGCGCAGCCGCCAGTTCCGCAGTGATCGTTGTTGCTCTGACTCATCAGCCAAGCAGCGGTAACTTCCATCCTGCATGGCCTCGATTTTTTTTATCAGCATCGGCATCGCTTGTGCCGTCAGTCTCGTATAGTCATCCAGATTTAGCTGAGTCAGTTGGCGGGCTCGTGTCTCCCTCTCGGCTCGAAGTTCTGCCGCATAGGTTAGAGATAATCCCTTGGTCCAGATTTCTTCTGCAGTCACCGTGCATGACCCCAGCGTTGGGATGGTTGACCCGAGGAATGTTACCACCGCATGGGCTAACGCATGGTGAATACGATGGCGGGTGACGTCATCTCTCACATGCATCAGCCGGGTGGGTTGAGCAAAACGCGCCCACAGGTAGGGATGGAACCAGTCGCGAGTTCCCTGTTCAAAGTCGGCCATCGATACCACTGCATACTTTGCGCGAAACTTCTTTTCCTGATCGGAGGCCTCTAGATAAAAAACATTCGGCGCCAACCATGCATTGAGATGCCTCAAGTAATGCTCCGGGTAGGCATGACTATAGTCATCCACCACAACATAAAAATCTACAACTCCGTCAGCAGCATCTTGCGAACGCAAGCATGATCCATACAGAATCACCGCGTCCAATGCCCCCCCGAAGCGCGCAATCAGCTCATCAACCAAGACAGAGAAGTCTGCCGGCACCTCTCTGGCGCTCATGGATGCCATCTCCAGAATTAAGCTATCTGGGAGCTGTCGACCCGATACCGGCACGGAGTCCATCATTATGATGCGTCTGTGTTTGTACCACCAGGCACCAGGAAGGTAACCGGCCCAGCTGCCGAAATACGTAGCGGCCCATCTTGACTTGTTGCCCGGTGAAATTCACCGTCGATGATGTAATCATCATCCATCAGTATCTCTAGTACGTCGGTATTATGACTGTGATAACCATCTTGCTCCTTGATGGCTTCGCTATGGCCTGATAGTAACAGCCATAATGCGCGCCAGGGATGGTTCTGCTGTTGCTCAACATATGTAACATGCAGGGGCTCCCTCTCACGACCCCAGTAGGGACGCATACTGAACAACAGGCGGTCAAGAGCACTGACAAAGAGGGCCAGATAAGTTCCTTTATGGACTACGCCACTCTTATCGGTGATTGACATCTGAGTCGGTGCCCATGGCCCACTCCGTCGTCCAAGAACCACTCCAGCAATATACCCCAACATGATGATGCCAGAGTAGGCCTCCCCGGTGATACCAAACTTCTTGACTCGGCTCCGGGAAAATATCACAGCATGCGCAATGAGACCGACACCAAAGAACATGCCATAGATCTTAGTGACCCCGGGTTGCTCAATAGAGAGTACTGGGCGCTGCAATAACTGGGGGGTAAACTGCTTAGACAAACAATCTCTCAACTGTCGCAAGATGGGCTCTGGTTTATTCTGCATCCCCAGATCCAGCGCAGTCATGTTGGTAGTCCCGCCAGGAACAATCGTCAGAATCGGCCACTTTGCAGGCTGCTTTATGAATAAGTGCGTCAACACTCCCTGCACTGTGCCATCACCACCAATGATTACCAGTAAATCGATATCATCTTGCAAGAGAGCATCCACCGACGCACCAATCTCTGACTTATCCGATGCTTCCAAATAAATCGAAGCGGGAATGTCCGCAAGAATATTTCGTATCACATCAATATTCTTGCGGATACGACCACTGTGCGGATTTAAAATCAATCCAACCTTCGCCGCTCCAGAAGCCAATCTATCGATCTGTGACTGCTCTACCATCTATCCTAACCAGTGAACGGCTTAAAATCTGAACAAGATTTCTCTTAATCCCAGTTGGGAACTCTCGCCAAGAGCTGCTGTAAATTGTCATGACAGAACCAGATACAACAGCCAATCGCCGCCCATAGGGCAAAGACAACGAGTAGACAATGCTTCAATTATAACCGAACCACGATCGTAGCTACGATTGAGCCTTTTTAGGGCATCCTAAAAAAATCGTCTCAGCCAGAGACTGGCCAGAGTAATCAGCGCCAATCCTGGGATCAGGGCAGTCAGCAGAGGATTGAAGTTCAACCGCAAACCAGTATTTGCAATAATCTGATCCAACAGATAGACACCCACCCCCATCAAGGCCGCAAGGACCATCTTTCTACCAAGGCCTGTTCTCGCCGAACCAAGGACAAAGGGTATGGAAAACAGCAGCATCGCGATGGTTGTCAGTGCCCCACCCATCTTCCGCCACAAGGCTAAGGAATAGGCATCTGCCTCCTGACCTGTATCACGCAAGAAACTGACATGCTGAAATAGTTCGGTAGGAGAGAGGCTCTCGGGTGACTTATTCAGGGTCGATATATCCTCTGGATTCACGAATGATTTCCAGATCATTGAACTTGCATTTGCCGACTCGATTCTCTCTCCAGTAAATGTCTTGGTGATGACATCGTTCAACTCCCAGAGATTATCACCGATAACGTTAGCATACTTGGCGTGAGTGTAAGTCACCAAGAAGCCATTACGATCAAAGTGCATCAATTCGATATTCTCCGCCCTCTTGTCGCCCTGCATCTCACCAATGCGTAATATATTCTGTTCATCCCGTGTCCAGATACCAAGCCCCTTCCCCAGTTCTGCGGTCTTCCCAAGTGCCATAGCCTGATGCGAAATGGCCTTCTGTTGAAGGTATGGTGCGACGAACTGCTCCAGTACAGCAATAAATAATAACAGAGCTAATCCAACCCCGAGCGGGGCCAGACTGATACGGGTAGGGGAGAGACCCGCCACCCGTAATGCGGTCAATTCCAGATTAACGGCTAACCGTCCCAGAGCAAATACAGTTCCCAATAATGCGACAAAGGGCGCAAGCTGAATAAACCTGCGTGGCAATAATAAGGAAGTGTCCAAGAGCGCGTCCTGCACACGGTAAGTCCCCTTGCCGACATTGGCCAACTGATCCAATAAATCGAGAAAGGCGAAAGCCGGCAGAATGACTGCAGTGGCAACGATCAGTCCGATCAAGACCTGGAACGCTAGATAACGATTAATGATCGTCATCGGCGCAGGAGCATTCTCTGCTCAGGGCTAGATGACAGCAGGCCAAGCGCAGTAATAAGCATCAACACATACAACCACCACACCCCGGGCAAGCTCCCGATGGTGCCTTGCTCCACCCAAGTCTGAGCCAATCCGCCCAGGATGTAGTACACCGCGAAGACCATGGCCGCGGTGAAGAGGTGCTTCTCACCCTTGTCTTGACGGGGCGACGAACGCGTAAATGCGATGGCGATCAGTGCCAGCAGGATCGTCCCAATCGGTCGTGAGAGTCGCCACTGCAGCTCGGCTATGTCTCGAGACTGGTCTGATTCTGCTAAGTGCCAGCTGGTGGCGGATTTACGTGCATATCCCGCCGAACCACCTTTATCAGTGAAATATACTAACTTATCGAACTGAGCGATCGTGTCTTTTGTGGTCGAATGCATGAACCGGTAAACAAAGCCATCAGATAAATGGACTTGGGACCGCTGCCCGGTCTGGAATTGCTGCTGCCAGCCCTCTTTGGCCACGATGATCTCGCTGCTGTCTCCCTTGTTAATATAATGAAATACATTCTTCATCTGCTTATCAGAGCCATCCTTACTCTGAATATAAATGACTCTGCCGCTGCCTTCACTCCCATAGAAACGTCCGGCTTGAAATCGGTCTGTATTTAACTCTACCTCTGCCTGCGCATTCAGTGCATAGCTCTCCTGATAGGCCCAGGGGCGTATGAAAATGGATAAAAGGCCGATGATGATACCGATGGGGATGGCGACCATCAGAACGGCATAGATTATGCGGCGGTCACTGACTCCAGAAGAGCGTAGTACATTGATCTCCTGGTCCCGGTGCAGTCTGCCGAGACCAACCACGATCGCAACATACAAGGCTAACTGCATCAATACATCTAATGAGATGACCGTCTTCAGTACGACCAGTTTTAGCATGGCCATAACGCCAAGAGACTCTGTCACCGCTCCCGCTAAGAAACGGCCGCTGATGAAGCTTGCATATAACCCAGCAAGTATCACAATAATCACCACAAACGGTATCAACAGCTCGCGTATGATATATCTATCTATTATCTTCACGAGCCTCCCACTACCATCTTCATAGTAAAGAGGTATTCATGCGTCTGGATACCGCCCTTTGGACTCGCCCCCGTTCTCAAAGGAGAATGCCCCCCCTGCTAGGATTGACTCAACGAGCATCATATCCTCGACCTTATCAACATCGACTCCGGCCTGTGGGTACGGTAGAGTGACTGTCCGTACCTTAACAGCAACCCTGGACGAGACCGCATTTAGGGCCTGGTTAAGTGTCAGTTGCCCCATCAGGTAGGAGAGAACCGCTCCCGGACCGAGAACCTGCAAAATTAGGCGCCAAGGGCGCTTACGCAGATCTTCAGCCCTCTGCCAGAATGTGACTAGATCTCGTCCACGATGATTGAAAAAAGCATACAAATTACAGCCGCAAACACCACCATCACGTAACCGGATCACGGTACGCCTCGTTCCCGGAAAGGCGGCAGAGACATCCGCATGCTTAACCACCCCCACCGTGGCATCACTATCTATCGCAGAGGATTCACGTAAAAAATAGCGGATGATTGCGGGCGTGAGTAGCGCATGATCCGCCGTTGTTAATAATACCGGTGAGTCATGGTCTATCTGTGCAAGACCGCTGTTGGCACTGCGACTCGGGGAATCTAGGTTCGGCAACCAATCGACACGGCCCGACTCTATCCTCTTCTGTAACTCCGGGCAGTCGGGGAGAACAGATGCAGGGGGGCCGCATATGATAATCCTCCCAATCATCTCACTCGACTCCAGAGCATCCAGTACACGGATGATCATGGGGATCCCACCTATCGGTGCAATCGCCTTACAGGATGTTCCCGCGCTACTTGCCACTGGGTCGTGAGTTGTGCGATCCGCCGCCAGTACCAGAGCACTGAATCGATTTTTTTTATTCATCAGGAGGTTCCGGTGCCAATACTGTTTTGGACTCTAGCATGCTACTTATAAGGTCTTGCCGTAGATCCGGTAGCGCTTGTACTGCCTACTACCAATGAGATCAAGAATTTTTCTCATCGGCTTGTTTTCTTCAAGTATCCACGACATCTCGACCTCACGAATCCCTAGAGAAAGTGCTGACTGCCGGGGCCCATCAATCACCATAAAGGCTAGGGCCATACCGAGCGGCGTATTCTGAAACTGCTTACGGACCCCCATCAAGGCTATTCGACCGGTACGAACCGAACGCTCTCTGTACCACCTGATCAAACGAGCCCATCCGAATGGAAATAGCTTCCCATCGAGTTTGGCAAAGATCTCATTGAGATTAGGCAGTCCCACCATGAATGCTGCAGGAACACCATCAACCTCCGCAATCTGGATGAAAAACTCCGGCACAATCAGACGCAGATTCCTGCCAAGCTCTGCAAATTCAGACTCGGTGAAGGGGATAAACCCCCAATTCTCTGACCATGCATCATTGAATAGATCACGCAGTATCGCCATCTCTGCGACGAAATCGTTCCTGCGTAGCGTCCGAAGCTTGACACGATTTGAATACTTCTTGAGCAGGGCTCCCATCACTCGTGGCACTTCAAAGTCCACATTAACCCAGTAGGCGAGAAGATCCTTGGCCGAATGATAACCCTGCTCTCCAAGTAAGTGCCCGTACCATCTAGGAGAATGAGGCATCATCACCATGGGCGGAGTATCAAATCCATCCACCAGGATGCCGCACTCCTGATTGATGGAAAAGTTAAATGGCCCGCTGACATACTTGGTATTGCGGGCTACCAGCCATGCCTCAGCAGTCTCTATCAGGGCAGCGCATACCGCGCTGTCGTCTACACATTCGAATAAGCCAAAATGGCCGGTATCAATGCCGTGGTATTGTCGGTGGTGCTGATCAATCTGCGCACTGATCCTTCCGACCGGCTCATTACCCCGGTACGCGACCCAGGCCTGCCATTCTCCATTTTTAAAGAATGGATTAAACCTAGAAAAGTGAAACCTTCTCTCAGCACGTAGGGGCGGCACCCATACCGGGTCATCTGCATAGATCCTCCAAGGAAGATCGATGAATCTTCCCATCTCGCGGTAGCTTGTGACCGGGCGCACAGTAACGGTTTCAGACGTTAATTGATTGGATTTCTCATTCATAGCGGAAGATAGGTAGAAACGATCAACGGCACATGGGTATTGTATAATATTAATGTGGCGCTTAAGCGAGTTAACTCGTTTTCAGGTGGTATCATGTTCATGAACTACGAGTTCTATCATCGGGACCAGAAGATCGAACGCTCAAATTACATGCGAACGCGCTTAGGATTTTAGAAACCTGAGGGAACGATCTGTTACCGGCACCTGTCAGAGTAATGGTCAAGTTCGAGAGTTCGAATCATGTCAGAAAGGTTTTCAACCGTTTATTGACAGACTGACATCACAATGACATCGACTCTGGTCAGTAACCCGAATAACCGATGATGAAGTAGACTGATGCCCTTTGAAGCTGACAGCTCAAATTAGCTGTCACGTTGGCAAAGGCTTTAGGTGGTTGTTAAGATTTCTTTGTAAGTAACACTCTATTAAGAGGCTGGCCAATGGATGATCCTATATATAACTTACTGATTTCTTTTACCCTCATTCCCGTTGCGATTGGATTGAATATTTGGGTAAGGCAGCGTCGTCGTCGTCGTCTCAATGAATCAGGGGAGGGGGAGTTTGATAGCCTCTCTGTAACGCTGATATCAACAATAGGCGAAGGTCTTGCCGTGGTTGCGAGTCTGATGTGTGTCATCTGGATCATGGGGGGTATAGTACGGTTCCTATTCCCAGCCATGTTTGGTGCGAAACTTTAGTAGAAATTGCTATTGACTGGAGAGGTAGAACGGTTAGAAGGAACCGTTAACCCTCAAAGGCTTGAGTAGAATTGATACTCATTGAACCGATTGTTAAGCCGCCTATAGGAACGCACAATGCCCATCGCGGGCAGTGCGTAAGAGGCGGCTCAACCGCTTCTGACTCATGTCTTTTAGGCCTTACGGGCGGCAGATTTTTTAGCGACTGACACTCGGGACTTAGGCTTTACCGTTTTCACTTTCGTTTTCGTTTCCGTTTCTGCTGCTGCTTTTGACTTCCTCGGCTCAAACTCGAAACCCACCTTCCCACCTGCACCCATCACCAGATAGGCTGAAAATGGCCGCCCCTTCTTAGAAATAAACTTTGGCAGCAAGTCCGTTCTTCCAGAAACCAATAGCTTGACGACTTGCTCACGTTCGATGGGGCGCTTAAGAATTATTTTTCCGGTCTTGAAATCACAACTACGGGCCCCACCGACAGCCTTCTCACACGTATAACTCATGCCATGATCAAATACCCCGCCGCCACATCGTGGGCACTTTCCTAGAGACTCTTGGCCAGAGAAGTCCACCTCCTCTGCCGTCTCTTCTCCATTTCCACCAAAATCAAATTTCATTTCAAGATCATCGTTGAGCTTGATATTCGCATCGAAAAGCCTTCCCATCTTGCTACGAAAGCCTTGTAATGGACCGACTTCTCGCTGCGTAATCAGGGCCTCCATCTCCGCTATTTCAAATTGCCGCCCGGCAAGAATCTTCCACAACGCAAAATCGCATTTCTTGCACTGAAACTTCTTGTAAGTTTCATGTACTACACCGCCACATTTAGGACATGGCGATTTGAGCGTAGAAAAATCCCCACTGATAGTTTCACCGCGATTGCTCTTCGCCTGTTCAACCATATGTCGTGTCATGGTAGCGATCTCTTCCATGAAAGAGTTGCGCTCCAGCTTACCCTGCTCGATCTGACGTAATTTAAACTCCCAATCACCCGTCAACTCGGGTGAGGTGAGCTCTGGCACCTTCAAGCCTCTCAATAATGTAATCAGCGAGGACGCCTTGGCGGTGGGGTGCAGCTCACGCCCGACCCGCTGCAAATAATTTTCGTATACCAGTCCCTCGATAATCGAAGCGCGGGTCGCCGGCGTACCCAACCCCTTCGCGCTCATGGCCTCACGTAACTCTCCATCCTCAACCAATTTTCCCGCGTTCTCCATGGCAGATAGCAGCGTAGCCTCGTTGAACCTTGCTGGTGGACGGGTTTGGTTGGCAGTGACCTTAATTTCTTGAACGAGAACAGATTCGTTTAACTCTACTGCAATCAGAGTCGAGCCATCGTCGACCCCGTCCGACTGCGCCTCCTTCCCGTAAACTGCCTGCCAGCCAGGACTGACCATCACCTTTCCCTCGGTCTTGAAGGGCTCATCTTCAACTCGAGTGATGCGGGTGGTGACGAGAAACTCAGAAGAGGGGTAGAAGACTGCCAGAAAACGCTTGGTGACCAGATCATAGAGCTTGGCCTCTGCATCGCTCAAGTTCTTAGGTTCTAGCGATGTTGGGATAATGGCAAAGTGGTCTGAAATTTTGGCATTATTAAATATACGTTTATTAGGCTTGACCCAGCCTGATTTCAATATCTGTTTAGCGAACACTCCATAACGAGTACCCTCTAACGAACTCAGGGCATCCTTAACGGTATCAATATAGTCTTCCGGTAATGCACGAGCATCGGTCCTCGGATAGGTCAAGACCTTATGCTTTTCGTATAAAGCCTGTGCCAGCCCCAACGTGCTCTTAGCAGAAAAACCAAAACGCCCATTCGCATCTCTCTGCAAGCTGGTGAGGTCGTACAGCAGCGGACAGACCTCTGTCGTGGGCTTACTTTCTTCACTGACGATGCCGGCCTTATCTTGGCACTTGACACGGATAATCTCGGCCTTCTTCTGATCCCACAGCCGCTCTGCTTTATGTTCGCTATCTTTCTTTTCTTTGGAAAAGTTTTCGTCAAACCACCGGCCATTATAGTTACCGGCCTTGGCAGAAAAACTGCCATGTATCTCCCAATAATCATGAGGGATGAACTTCTTGATGACTTCTTCCCGCTCAACAAGGATAGCTAGGGTCGGTGTCTGTACTCTCCCCACTGTAGTCTTGTGAAACCCGCCCTCCTGAGAGTTGAATGCTGTCAAGGCGCGAGTGCCATTAATTCCGACCAACCAGTCTGCTTCCGAACGACTCACTGCAGCCTCTGCCAGTGGCTGCACGGCAGCATCATCAAGCAACTTTGCAAAACCCTCTCGGATTGAGGTGGGCGTCATTGACTGCAGCCAGAGTCGCTTGACTGGCTTCTTGGTGGCAACATGGCGCTTAATATAATGAAAGATCAGCTCCCCCTCGCGTCCCGCGTCACATGCATTGATAAGTGCATCCACATCCTTGCGCTTAATCAATTTGGTCAAGAGCTTCAGTCGTGATTCGGTCTTCTCAATCGGACGGAGATCAAAGTGGGGGGGGATGACCGGCAGATTTGCAAAACTCCATTTACCCCTCTTAATCTCATACTGCTCCGGCACCGCCAGCTCGAGCAGGTGACCTATGGCCGACGACAATACGTATTGATCACTCTCGAAGTAATCCGTCTGCTTGGTAAAGCCACCCAATACCCGCGCAATGTCCGCGGCGACAGAAGGTTTCTCGGCGATGATTAAGGTCTTACCCATGAAGCTCCTGTGATCATCCGTAAATCACCAGCGACTGCCTTTAATAGGGGCGCGTACCCAGTCACTGAGATCTCAGAATCGTTGCGTTGGTAGAGGTCATTTGGAGCGCGATCAAATAAGGTCGAAAGTACCCAATACCGATTGCAGAATATATTATCTGATCCGCTAACAGTATCAGTCCGTCAGACTCACAACCCAAAAGCCCACTCCGAATCCTTGCAGCATGGAGGATCGTGCTTCTGCCGTCAAGCGGGTGAGGACTTCAACACCCTATCATCGTGAGCCAGACACTGCAGAGGCGGCCGACCCTCTAAGTCCATCTTCTCAGCATCATTGGAAGTAGTGGACGTCATTTGATAGGTCCCTTTTCACAAAATATAGGCCGCGAACATTTCGCTAGTTTCACCCCTTGTTTTGATGTTCAGATGGCATCCCTTAGACCGTGTTTAGTGGACGGGGACCAATCTCAATAGCCTCAGAACAGCTTGAAAAAAAGATCGAAAACAAGATCCCGGATATAATGAATACCCTAAGAGTTCAAACCTCTATGTAGATCTAGGGCATGATCCAAAATACTGTCTCATGCGACCGATGACCGGTATGAGTTTCAGTCTGGCAAAGTATTCGTGAAGAGGTCTGCTGTTTTAGAGATGCTCTGATAATATGCCCTAGATTCTGTTCAGTCAGTCTATTCAATACACAAGTCTTACCATGGCACTCTTGAAGATACTGCAGTACCCAGATGGTCGACTCAATACGGTAGCGGCCAAGGTCTCTGAAGTAAATAGCTCCATCCACACACTCGTGCAAGGCATGGTAGAGACCATGTATGCCGCCCCCGGCATCGGTCTAGCGGCGACTCAGGTTGATGTGCATCTATGTGTGATCGTGATCGACATATCCGACACCCGTGACCGGTTACACGTCCTGATCAATCCTGAAATTACTGCCAGAAGCGGTGAGTCTGTCTATGAAGAGGGTTGTCTTTCGGTGCCGGGAACCTTTGATAAGATAAAACGTGCCGAACGAGTCTCTGTCAAGGCGCTGGACCGTGACGGCAATCCTTTCATGCTCGATGCCGATGGGCTATTGGCAGTGTGCATACAGCATGAGATGGACCATTTACTCGGCAAGGTATTTGTTGAGTATCTATCCCCACTGAAAAAATCTCGCATCCAGTCTAGATTAAAGAAACAACAGCGAAATGCGGTGTAATAGCCCGCACTTGCTATGAACACACCTTACCTATTTATGAACCGTCATAGCGCTCCTCAGAGGTAGTCGTCTGGGAGAGCCCCTGAACAGATTCCCCGAGGCGGATTAAACTTTACATGAAGATCATTTTTGCTGGCACTCCGGTATTCGCCGCGCATGCACTTGAGGCTCTTCTGAAAGAAGACCACAAGATAGCGCTGGTACTGACCCAACCTGACCGTCCTGCCGGGCGAGGGATGCAGGTCACATCAAGCGCAGTTAAGCAACTGGCACAACAGCATGAACTCCCCCTGTTGCAACCGCACTCACTCAAGCAATCCGAGATCGATGCTCAACTCACTTCAATCAATGCCGATGTGATGGTGGTTGCAGCTTATGGATTGATACTTCCTGCATCCATCCTGGATATTCCCCGCCTAGGATGTCTCAATATCCATGCCTCACTACTGCCTCGCTGGCGTGGTGCCGCACCGATACAAAGATCAATCTTGGCGGGTGACTATGAATCCGGAATTACCATCATGCAGATGGACCAAGGTCTCGATACCGGCCCCATGCTGCTTCAGAGAAGTATCCCCATCGCATCAGAGGATACATCTCAGACACTGCACGATAAGCTCGCTTTAATGGGGGGACGTTGCATCGTGGAGGCGCTGGCACTTCTGCATCAAGGAAGGCTCCACGCTACCGCTCAGGATGAAGCGACGGCCAGTTACGCATCTAAATTTAAAAAGGATGAATCCAAGATCGACTGGAAGATGGATGCAGAACAAATTAACCGTACCATACGAGCATTTAATCCACGCCCCGGCGCGCACTCCCATATCCATGCAACTCCCTTGAAAATATGGCAGGCTGAGGTGGGGGCAAGTTGTACCGGCAGTCCTGGAGAAGTTGTCTCAACCGAACGTGAAGGTATCAGAGTGGCGTGTGGCAAAAATTCTCTGGTCCTAAAATTGGTGCAGAAACCGGGTGGTAAAAAAATGTCTGCAGGGGAATTTCTCACGGGCAACCGGTTGCAGCCCGGTGACCACTTCGAATACCAAGATGATTAAGATCCAGCCTCTGGCGACCTCAGTCATCGGCGAAGTGCTGGCCGGTGCAAGCCTGACTGCGGTGCTACAAAAAACCTGGCGAGACCATCCCTCTCTTTCTGGCCAACAGCGTGGAGCGATTCAGGACATAAGCTACGGAACCTTGAGGTTCTATGGTCAACTGGATGCATTGCTCGGACTCCTCTTGAAGAAACCACTACAGCACCAAGATCTTCGGTGTCTGTTGCTGGTAGGCTTGTATCAACTGCAATATAGCAAGTCCTCCCCTCATGCGGTGGTGGACCATGCCGTAACTGCATCCTCTAACCTAGGGGGCAGCAAACGGAATAAGGGAACCCCTGGACTGGTCAACGCAGTATTGCGCAACTTCATGCGGCAACGCGCAACTCTGCTGACACAAGCAAGCAAGAGCGATGTCGGTCGACATTCCCACCCTCAGTGGTGGATAGACAAGATACGCGAGCAGTATCCCAACGATTATCCGGCGGTTTTAGAAGCTGGAAACCAGCACCCTCCAATGACACTGAGAGTCAACCGTCGCAAGGTGAAGGTGGCCCACTACCAGGAACGGCTACAGGAATGTGGTATGACCTCACATCCGCTATGGGACGACGCACTCATTCTTACGCAACCGGTTGGGGTGGAGAGGCTTCCAGGATTTAGCACAGGACTTGTGTCAGTGCAGGATGCAGGTGCGCAACTAGCAGCGCCATTGCTTGACCTACACGATGGAATGCGTGTACTCGACGCCTGCTCGGCCCCCGGGGGCAAGACAGCACATCTACTGGAACTTGCGGAAGTGGAACTGACCGCGCTCGACCATGATGCGGCCAGACTCTCTCGAGTAGCAGAAAATCTCACACGGCTTGAGCTCAAAGCTCACCGACTTGTCTGTGCTGATGCAGCCCATCCGGTAGAGTGGTGGGATGATAAGCCCTTTGACCGCATTCTGGCCGACGTCCCCTGCTCCGCCTCGGGAGTGACACGGCGTCATCCCGATATTAAGTGGCTACGACGTGAGACTGATCTCCCTCACTTTGCGGCCAGCCAGCAGAAAATACTTGATGCCTTGTGGCAGACCCTGGCCAGAGATGGTAAATTGCTCTATGCAACTTGCTCGGTATTCGCCGAAGAGAACAAGCTGCAGGTGACCAAATTTTTGAGTCATCATCCAGATGCACGTCCGTTACCGCTCTCCAGAATGGAAGCGCTTGATGGGCAACTGTTGCCGGGCCCCCAGCATGACGGTTTCTTCTATACCCTTTTGCACAAATCCTGACCTCATCACACGGTTGTTGCGCGTATTTGTGATCTGGGTGCTGGCCTCAGGTTCCTTACTAGCCGGTAATGTTCATGCGGAAAATATACGCATAAAATCCGTCGCACTGGATGCAGCGGATGAGGGTTATCAGTTCAGCGCCGATGTTGAGATCACACTCAACCCAATGCTAGAGCGGTCACTTGGGAAGGGGATTGTTCTGTACTTTGTGAGCGAACTCAACCTGCTAGATCCACGTTGGTACTGGCTCGACGAGAAGATTGCCCGTAGCAAGCAGCGAGAGGCACTAAGCTACTATGCTCTCACGCGTCAATACCGCTTGAGTCGCGGGGCATTGTCACAGAACTTCAGTACACTGAAGGAGGCTCTGCAGGCTCTAGGACGGCTACGTAACCGCCCCATTGTCGCAAACTCTGAACTCAATCAGGATACTGAATATATTGCAGAGCTGCGGGTATGGCTTGACCTGTCCCGCTTACCCAAACCATTCCAAGTAGAAGCACTCAGCTCGAAAGAGTGGAATCTAAGCTCCGATACATTGCAATGGAGTGTAAAACTCCCCTCTCAGAAACCACATCATGGAACCCGTCCGTGAAGTACCTCATTATTATTGGCTCAGGAATGGGTGCGGTGATGTTGCTCCTGCTCGCAACTGCGGGTGCCAATACCGAATTCCTTGAACGTCGTTATCAACTTTTAATCGCGCTCAATATCGGATTTGTGTTGCTTCTGATGGGGGTGGTCGGTTATCTACTATGGCGGCTCAGACGCAGACTCAAGGACCAGGTATTTGGCTCCAGATTGGCTCTGCGACTGTTGCTGATCTTCTCCTTGATGGCGACCCTTCCGGGTGTGCTGGTGTACAGCGTATCGGTACAGTTCCTGGGAAAGAGCATCGAGTCCTGGTTTGATGTCAAGGTCGATCGGGCGCTGGAAGGTGGTCTGAACCTGGGTCGGTCCATGCTCGATAATCTTATGGATGAGTTACGCGAAAAAACTCAAACCGCCGCGCTGACTCTATCCAAGCAAACCGCTCTGCCACCCACGACGCTCAATCATCTGGTCGATCATTCAAGGATGCAGCAGGCCACGCTATTTAACCAAGTTGGCGAGGTGATCGCATTCTCGGGTACGGGAGGCGCCAGTCTAATTGCAAGAGTGCCAAGTGAGGAGGTAATACGTCAAGCTAGGGCACAAGGAGCCTATGGTGAAATCGAATCCATACCCGACAAGGGGCTATATTTATGGGTGGTAGCACCTGTCGGTGGGCAACGACCGGGGGAACTTGGTTGGATACTACAGTTACTGCAACCGGCACCCAAAAACCTAGCAGATGATGCCGAGATTGTGCAATCGGTATACCGCGACTATCAGGCATTATCATTATCGCGACAGGGGATGAAAGAACTCTACGCGGTGACACTAACACTCGCTTTATTGCTCTCATTGCTTTCTGCAATGGCTGCAGCCTTCCTGATCAGCGAACGACTGAGCGCGCCGCTGGGTATGCTGGCTGAAGGTACTCGCGCCGTCTCCCAAGGAGACTTCAGCAGGCGACATCCTGTGCAAAGTAAAGATGAGTTGGGGGTGCTGACCGAGTCATTCAACCTCATGACCCAGCAACTTGAAGAGGCCCGCACAGTGACCCAACGCAACCAGCATGAGGTGGAGAGTGCCAGAGCCTACCTGGAGAGCATACTGTCCAATCTTTCATCCGGCGTTCTGGTATTCGATGAGGAGTTGCGACTGCGTACTGCAAACCTTAGTGCGGAACAAATTCTAAAGGCCTCCCTCACCGACCTTGAGGGACTGACAATGGAAGAGTGCGTGGCACACGCCCCTCAACTGAGATCTCTCGAATCGACAATCTTAAGAGAACTCCACACGGAGAAAGCGGGCGAATGGCAGTGTCAAGTGGAACGCTCGACAGATGAAGGCAATCAGGTATTGCTACTGCGCGGGACTCGCCTGCCTCATGATTCTGGTGGCGGGGGTGTCGTGGTCTTTGATGACATCACCAATCTGCTCCAAGCTCAACGTACTGCAGCATGGGGCGAAGTGGCTCGTCGTCTGGCTCATGAAATCAAGAACCCGCTCACGCCTATCCAACTCTCTGCAGAACGGATGCAACACAAACTTGCGAAAAAATTGGACGAACAGGATGCAGAGATATTACAGCGATCGACTGAAATTATCGTCAACCAAGTGGAGGCTCTGAAGAGAATGGTCAACGAGTTCAGCGAGTATGCCAGAGCACCTAAGCTGGAGTTACACCTGCTAGATATCAACAAACTGGTGGGGGAAGTACTGGCATTGTATGAACACACGAATGAAGAGACGGGGAGTGAACCAGCCCCTCATATCGAGCTGTTGCTCGGCTCCGACCTTCCTCTCGTGAGGGGTGACTCGGCACGGTTGCGACAGGTGATCCATAATCTACTACAAAATGCTCAGGACACATTAGTGGGCATCACGGACCCCACCATCACAGTCCGCACTGGGGTATTTCAAAGCTCGGTCAGTCTCAGTGTAAGCGATAATGGGAGCGGATTCCCCGATGAGGTCAGAGCGCGCGCCTTTGAACCTTATGTCACCACCAAGCCTAAGGGCACCGGGCTCGGCCTCCCTATTGTCAAGAAGATCGTCGAAGAACACAATGGTACGATCCAAATCGAAAACACTCTTCCTCATGGGGCACGTATCTCCATCACCCTGCCCATGACGGTGGAAAGCATCACAGCCACCAAGACTGAGACCGTGTGATTACGGTCACTCACAAATAAACCCCGGGTAATGTCCACTATAACTAGATGCTCTAACTTAAAAACATGACCAACAATACAATACTTGTCGTTGATGATGAGGTCGGCATACGTGAGCTGCTATCAGAAATCTTACGTGATGAGGGATACCAAGTGGCACTGGCAGAGAATGCCGAGCAAGCTCGGAATTGGCGTAGCCAAAACCTTCCCGATCTAGTACTGCTCGATATCTGGATGCCCGATACTGATGGGATTACTCTTCTAAAAGAGTGGTCTGGAAGTGGGCTACTCACCATGCCGGTGGTGGTGATGTCTGGACATGGAACCATCGACACTGCGGTGGAAGCAACGCGTATTGGCGCGTTCGGTTATCTGGAAAAACCAATACCCCTGCAAAAGCTTTTGAGTACGGTCGGTCGTGCGCTCCGCGGTGGACAGGTCAAACCATACTCCACTCTCTCGCTCAACAACCTGGGCAAAGGGTCGATGATCTCCAATCTAAAAAAACGCTTGGAACAGATCACTCACCTGAAGACCCCACTTCTACTCACTGGCGAACCTGGAACCGGGATGAGGCTATGTGCTCGATTCCTGCACCGCCCGAATACACCCTGGGTGGAACCGGAGTCACTCACGTTCCTTGCAGACGCCCCGCTCGCGATGCTGGAGCAAGCGCAAGGTGGTTTATTGTTTCTCAACGAGATCGGGAAAATTAATCGACAGGAGCAGAAGGGCCTACTGCTCCTGCTCGGAAAACTCGAAAAATACAACGTCCGACTGGTGTGCGCCACCTCACTACCACTATCTGATCTAACAGCACATGGGGAGTATGACCCCGGACTGTATGAGATCCTGAACAGTCTCTGCATTAATGTCCCCTCACTAAAAACACATCGGGAAAACATTCCGGAGCTTGCCAGTCAGATGCTTTCTAGCAGCATTGAATCTGGGGAAGCGCCCCTGCGACAGTTCAGTACTGCTGCACTCAATGCGTTACGCAACTATGACTGGCCCGGCAACCTCTCACAATTAACCGGTGTGGTTCGATCATTGGCACTAACCGGCACAAGTGATGAAATTTCAGTCGATGACGTGATGCAGGCGCTATCCTCTTCGATGTCGACACAGAGAGTTTCAAGCGTGCCGCTCAATATTCCCCTGAAAGAAGCTCGTGACTTATTCGAGAAGCAATACTTTGATCGGCTCATCGAGCAGGAAAGCGGCAATATGACACGGGTGGCGGAACGATCAGGGCTGGAACGGACTCATCTTTATCGAAAACTCAAGTTGTTAGGCGTCAAACTACGAAATCAATGACCTCCCTCCCCTCCCACCGGGGACTTGTTCTGAAATTCACCTGAGTTTCACAAATTTTTCACAGTTGTCTGACACCGCGTCTTAAGCGATAATATTACTTCTAACAGTACACATCGCTTTTTGGGGCGGTTGTGTGATGTATTTTTATTTTTTTATATCTAGTTGAGCGAGGGAGTCCGCATCCATGGCTACATTCAGTGATTTTAATGCGCCGGTATTCAAGAATCTGACCAGCGCCATCCGTGCTTTAGCGATGGATGCTGTCCAAAAAGCCAACTCAGGCCATCCTGGCATGCCCATGGGCATGGCAGAAATCGCTGAAGTATTGTGGATTCATCATCTGCGACACAATCCTGCCAACCCTAAATGGGCTGACCGAGACCGTTTCGTACTGTCCAATGGGCACGGATCGATGCTGATTTATGCGCTATTGCATCTGACCGGCTACGACTTACCAATGGAAGAGATCAAGCGCTTCCGCCAGTTTCACTCCAAGACCCCCGGCCACCCAGAGTATGGCTACACACCTGGCGTTGAGACCACCACCGGACCTCTTGGACAGGGCATCACCAATGCTGTCGGTATGGCCCTGGCGGAAAAGATCCTTGCCGCAGAGTTCAACCGCCCCGGCTTCGACATCGTTAACCATTACAGTTATGTCTTCCTTGGTGATGGCTGCCTGATGGAGGGGATCTCCCACGAGGCCTGTTCACTGGCGGGCACCTTGGGGCTCGGTAAGCTCATCTGTTTTTATGACGACAATGGGATCTCCATCGATGGCCATGTAGAGGGCTGGTTCACCGACGACACACCCAAGCGGTTTGAATCCTACGGCTGGCATGTGGTCCCCAATGTTAATGGCCATGATCCGGTCGCTATTGAAGCAGCCATTGAAGCAGCCAAAAAGATCAGTAACAAGCCCACGATGATTTGCTGTAAGACAGTGATCGGACTGGGATCTCCCAATAAGGCCAATACCCACGAAGTTCATGGAGCGGCACTAGGAGATGCGGAGATCGCGGCCGCCCGTCCCCACATCGGCTGGAATCACCTTCCATTTGAAATTCCCCAGGAGGTCTATGACCTTTGGGATGGACGGGCCAAGGGCAAGAAACTGGAAGAAGAATGGAATCAAAAGTTTAGCGAGTATGCGAAAAAATACCCTGTTGAAGCAGCCGAGTTCACACGGCGCATGTCAGGCGATCTGCCTGCAAACTGGCGCGATCACGTTGAAGGATTCATCAATCGCGTCAATGCTAAGGAAGAGACCATCGCCAGCCGCAAGGCTTCCCAAAATACGATCGAGGGGTTGGCCCCCGTCTTACCAGAACTGATCGGGGGATCAGCAGATCTGGCTGGATCGAACCTCACACTATGGTCAGGTTCGAAAGGGATCAGCCGTGATAGCGGTGGTAATTATGTTTATTACGGCGTACGTGAATTCGGCATGAGCGCGATGATGAACGGACTATCGTTGCACGGCGGGATCATCCCCTATGGCGCCACCTTCCTGATGTTCTCGGAGTATGCTCGAAACGCCCTGAGAATGGCTGCGCTGATGAAGATCCGTAATCTATTTGTGTTTACGCATGACTCAATCGGATTGGGTGAAGATGGACCCACCCATCAACCGGTCGAGCAGACCGCGACACTGCGCTACATTCCGAACATGGATGTCTGGAGACCCTGCGATACCGTTGAATCTGCAGTGGCCTGGGCACGTTCAATTGAACGCATGAATGGCCCCTCCACACTAATCTTCAGCCGTCAAAATTTACCCTTCCAAAAACGAGACGCAGCAACCATCAAGCTCATCGACAAGGGAGGCTATATCTTGTCGGAAGCGGCTGTTGGAAAGCCGCAGGCGATCCTCATCGCTACCGGCTCAGAGATTGGCTTGGCAATGAGCGCACAAAAAGAACTGGCCGACACGGGCATCCATGTCAGAGTGGTCTCGATGCCTTGCACCAATCTATTTGATCGCCAGGACCAATCCTACAAGGACAGCGTCCTGATTAAGGGCGTTCGCCGTGTTGCGATTGAAGCCGGGATATCCGACTTCTGGCGTAAGTACGTAGGTCTTGAGGGAGCGGTGGTCGGAATGGAGACTTTTGGAGAGTCTGCTCCAGCCAACGAACTGTTTAAACACTTTGGATTCACCGTTGAGAATGTAGTGAAGACCGTGAAGGGCGTCATCTAAATAATTGACAGAACAGTGGCGCGTAAACTAACACGCCACTCCAGTACACTTTCTATTTAAGGGGCTCATAAAATGACCATCAAAGTCGGCATCAATGGATTCGGTCGCATCGGCCGCATGGTGTTCCGTGCAGCAGTAGAAAACTTCCCAGATATCGAGGTCGTTGCCATCAATGACCTGCTCGAGCCAGATTATCTGGCTTACATGCTGCAACATGATTCAGTACATGGACGTTTCCGTGGCAGCGTCGTCGTTGAGGGAAATACACTGATCGTCCAAGGCAAGAGGATTCGTCTGACTGCGGTCAAGGATCCATCTGAACTAAAGTGGAATGAAGTAGGTGCCGATGTCGTGGTCGAATCCACCGGACTATTCCTCACCAAGGAGACTTGTGAGAAACACATCGCCGCCGGCGCCAAGAAGGTCATCATGTCCGCCCCCTCCAAGGACGACACGCCCATGTTTGTATACGGCGTGAATGACAAGACTTACGCCGGTCAAGCGATCGTTTCCAACGCATCGTGTACCACCAACTGCCTCGCCCCGATCGCCAAGGTATTGAACGATACCTTCGGAATCAAGCGCGGCCTGATGACGACCGTACACGCAGCAACCGCCACCCAAAAGACGGTTGATGGTCCCTCTAACAAGGACTGGCGGGGTGGTCGCGGCATCCTTGAAAACATCATTCCCTCTTCAACCGGCGCTGCCAAGGCTGTGGGTGTCGTCATCCCAGAATTGAATAAGAAGCTCACCGGAATGGCCTTCCGTGTACCCACCTCTGACGTGTCGGTGGTCGATCTCACCGTAGAACTCAACACGGAGACTTCCTATGCTGAGATTTGCGCGGCCATGAAATCGGCATCTGAAGGCTCGATGAAGGGTGTGCTCGGGTATACTGACGAGAAGGTCGTCTCCACCGACTTCCGTGGAGACAGTTGCACTTCCATCTTCGATGCAGAGGCCGGAATGGCACTCGATAGCAGTTTCGTCAAGGTCGTTTCTTGGTATGACAATGAGTGGGGCTACTCCAGCAAAGTTCTGGAAATGGTTCGCGTAGTCGCTAAGTAGCGTGTAGTGCAATACAGCGCGTAGGAACAAAACATCCGCTGTGCTTTCACGTCGCAGTTATCTGACAATCTAAGGGGTGGCTTATGAGCCACCCCTTAGACTTTATATAAATTTGGAGCTTTCCATGTCCGTCATCAATCTCGTTGACCTCGATCTCAAGGGTAAGCGTGTATTCATTCGTGCCGATCTCAATGTCCCCATCAAGGACGGCATGGTTACATCCGATGCTCGCATTACCGCCTCCATGGCTACTATCAATCACTGCCTAAACAGCGGTGCTAAGGTCATGGTGACCTCTCACCTAGGCCGCCCCGAAGAGGGTATCTGGTCTGAAGAGAATTCTCTCAAGCCAGTCGCTGACAATATTGCCGCACGTCTGGGTAAGCCTGTGAGGTTGATTAAAAATTGGGTCGAGGGCGGATTTGAGGTCGCGGAAGGTGAGCTGGTCGTTCTAGAGAATTGTCGCATCAATAAAGGTGAAAAGAAGAATCTAGATGAGACTGCCCAGAAATATGCACGTCTGTGCGATATCTTCGTGATGGACGCATTCGGCACCGCACACCGTGCAGAGGCATCAACCCACGGTATCGCAAAGTACGCACCCGTTGCTTGTGGGGGCATCCTCTTGACCCAGGAGTTAGAAGCTCTGACCAAGGCGCTGCTAAACCCAGCCCGGCCGATGGTGGCCATCGTCGGTGGTTCCAAAGTCTCAACCAAACTGACTGTACTTGAGTCCCTATCCGATAAGGTTGATCAGATGGTGGTCGGTGGCGGTATTGCTAACACCTTCCTCAAGGCCACCGGCAAAAATGTCGGCAAGTCCTTGTGCGAGGATGATCTGATCCCGACCGCAAAGATGCTGATGGATAAAATGGCAAAACGTAATGCATCCATTCCAATCGCGAAGGACGTTGTGGTCGGTAAAAAATTCGACGCGAATGAACCTGCTGTGCTGAAGGATGCGGGTACAGTTGCCGATGATGAGATGATCTTCGATATCGGACCAAAGAGCGCTCAAGAACTGGCAGACATTATTATGAAAGCCGGTACGGTGGTATGGAATGGTCCGGTCGGCGTGTTCGAGTTTGATCAGTTTGGTGCTGGCACCAAGACCATCGCCATGGCGATTGCCAATACCAACGCATTCACCCTGGCAGGTGGTGGCGATACTATCGCCGCGATTCAGAAGTACGGCATCTATGACAAGATATCCTACATCTCGACTGCCGGAGGCGCCTTCCTCGAATTCCTGGAAGGTAAGAAACTACCCGCTGTCGAGATACTAGAAGAACGTTCGCGCTAACCCCTGAGACACCCCTTACCGACACTCACAGAATGATCCGAAGAACAAAAATCGTTGCAACCCTTGGACCTGCGTCCAGCACTCCAGAAGTTCTAGAACGAATGATCAATGCAGGGGTTGATGTAGTCCGTATTAACTTCTCCCACGGCACCCGGGAGGAGCACATCGAGCATGCTGAGCTCGCTCGTTCGCTTGCCCGTGCTGCAGGTCAGACGGTGGGCGTGCTGGCAGATCTGCAGGGCCCAAAAATTCGTATCGGCAAGTTCGAGCATGGGAAGATCACTCTGAAGGCAGGTGATAAGTTCGTACTGGACGCTGACTGTGAACTGGGGGATCAGGAAAAGGTTGGCCTGGATTACAAAGAGCTGCCCAATGATGTTGGAACAGGGGTAACACTGATGTTAGATGATGGACGTATTGTACTGGGCGTCTCACAGGTCAAAGGGCGCCAAGTCCATTGCGTGGTAGAACAGGGTGGTGTTCTCTCTAACAATAAGGGGATCAACCGTAAGGGGGGCGGGCTCAGTGCGCCTGCATTAACCCCCAAGGATATGGAGGACATTAAGACTGCAGCAGCCCTCAAAGCGGACTACCTCGCGGTATCCTTCCCACGCACCGGTGAGGATATGCGGTGGGCTCGTGACTTAATGCGTGAGGCCGGCGGCAGAAGTCTGATGATGGCAAAGATTGAGCGTTCAGAGGCGATCCTGGCTCTGGACGATATCCTACAAGCCTCAGATGCCATTATGGTGGCCCGTGGTGACCTGGCAGTGGAGGTGGGTGATGCGGTGGTCCCTGCACTGCAAAAGAGAATGATACGTGCGGCACGTCTCAGTAATAAGCTTGTGGTGACCGCCACTCAGATGATGGAGTCCATGATCACTAGCCCAATCCCGACCCGGGCTGAGGTGTCGGACGTCGCCAATGCGGTGCTAGATGGTACTGATGCGGTCATGCTATCTGCTGAATCCGCCGCTGGTGACTATCCAATTGAATCAGTCGAGGCCATGGCCAGGGTATGCCTGGAAGCAGAAAAAGAATTTCTGGCAAGTCAGGACCAACGACGCATCCAGTCGGGCCTCCCGGACACCATCGAGGAGGCGGTCGCACGTGCCACCATGTTCACCGCCAGCAATCTCAAGATCCGTGCCATTGCCGCACTTACACAGAGTGGCCGTACGGTTCTGTTGATGTCTCGCAGAAACTCCAATGTGCCCATATTTGCTCTGAGCCCACAGGAGGACACCCGCCGTAAGATGACTCTATTTCGAGGCGTCTACCCAATTAAGTTTAACGGCGGATCGAATGATCCAGAGTCGATTCTGGACCTGGCTGAGACTGAACTACTTAACCGAGGTGCGGTTCGTAACGGAGACCTGATCATCATGACCATCGGCGAGCCGGTCGGGAAGGCAGGCGGTACCAATACCATGAAGATCGTCAAGGTTGGGGAGCACAGAAAGGCATAATCAAGACCTGTTCTAAAAGAAAGGGCCGGCAGTTTCTTCCCGGTCATCTATATTAGTTTAGTATTTACGAATTTTTCATCAGCATATTATTACTAGGAGGAGACTCAAATGGCACTCGTATCATTACGGCAATTATTGGATCATGCAGCGGAAAATGGCTATGGCCTTCCCGCTTTCAATGTGAATAACCTGGAGCAGATTCAGGCCATTATGCAGGCGGCTGATGAGTGCAACAGCCCGGTCATCATGCAAGGCTCTGCCGGCGCGCGCAAATACGCCGGTGAAGCCTTCCTGCGACACCTGATCGAAGCGGCGGTCGAGTCCTATCCTCATATCCCCATTGTCATGCACCAGGATCACGGTGCATCACCCTCAGTCTGCATTAACGCAATCCGCAGCGGATTCTCCAGCGTTATGATGGACGGATCACTGGAGGCCGATGCCAAGACACCATCATCATATGAATATAACGTCGAAGTTACCGCTAAGGTGGTCGAGATGTCGCACGCGGTCGGCGTTTCTGTTGAGGGAGAACTGGGCTGCCTAGGCTCGCTCGAAACCGGCATGGGTGAGGCGGAGGATGGTCACGGAGCAGAGGGCAAGTTATCACATGACCAATTGCTAACCGACCCGGAGCAGGCCGCTGACTTTGTTAAAAAAACGGGTGTGGACGCCTTAGCGATCGCCATCGGTACCTCACACGGTGCTTATAAATTCACCCGTAAGCCGACCGGTGACATTCTCGCCATCGAACGCATCAAGGAGATTCACAGACGCATTCCCAATACCCACCTGGTGATGCATGGATCCAGCTCCGTACCCCAGGAGTGGCTCGATATCATCCGCGAGTTTGGCGGAGAGATGAAAGAGACCTACGGCGTACCCGTTGAAGAGATCCAGGAGGGGATTAAGAATGGCGTGCGCAAGATCAATATCGATACCGATATCCGCCTCGCCATGAGCGGTGCAGTCCGCCGTCATCTCGCCAAGAACAAGAGCGAGTTCGATCCGCGGAAATTCCTCAAGGATGCAACTGCTGCCGCTAAGGATATCTGCAAGGCTCGTTTTGAAGCATTCGGCTGCGCCGGACAGGCTAGCAAGATCAAGCCCATCATGCTCGATAGCATGGCCAATCGATATGCCAAGGGTGAACTGCGGGCCGTGATTAAGTAGTCTCGCAAACTCAATCCAGATTAAAGAGAGGCAACCTCAAAAGGGTTGCCTCTCTTTTTTTATCAAACAGATCGATCGACTGGATGCACTGCTATTACCAGAATGGCTTGATCTTAATAAACTGCATCCAGGCCCGCTCCAGTTCGGTTTTTTTCAGTGAGGCCAGACCCTCGCTCCAGCCGAGGACCATGCCAAACGCTTCCTGCTGACTCCGGGCATCTCCCTCCAGAGGCACCTCGTTCAGCAATCTTTTGGCATTAGCAGTGTCATTCATCGCGCCTAGGGCGCCTTGCAATGCAGATAAAGCCCGAATGTAGCGCCTTGTCTTACTGGGTGGATAAAATCCAGCAAAAAATTCAGCGGCATAACGCTGCTTCTTAGCGACGATGCGAAGATCATGCCGCTCCGCCACACTGAAACTCGTCAACCCCTTCCCGTGCTTTATCATTTTCCGATGGCGGTTCGCCAGGAGTCCATCTGCAAGCTCCTTCGCCGTCATTCCTGATTGAGTCCCCACCATCTTGATGGGCGCTGTGTCAGTCTGGTTCAGCCAGCCTTCCTCAGTTAACCACTCACCCATCTGCAGCATCAACTGCACATAATGAATTGACTCGATGGCGTGACATGCAGATTCATGGTGCTGCCTTCTCAACCGGTTACATCTATCCTGTAATGCTGCCATTCCGGGGTGTTCGGGGAAGCTCGCGCACATGGGGACCAGTGTCTCCATCACAAAGACATCCCAGTCTCGGGCTGGCCCCAATTGGCTATTAAGCCACTTCAGCTCCCGAGCCATAGGAGAGAGTGCATCCTTAGACAATGCCTTGGAGAAGATACTCATTGCTGAGCGCTGCCGCCTCAGTGCGACACGCATCTGATGTAGATACTCGGCATCCTGATCTGCCAACATGCCACTCTCGTTGGCATGCAGATGATTAAGACAGTTCCAATTAATGGCCTTGAATGCCTCGCTGACAC